>Ga0182742_1000540_pt1 | contig 58639 bp, 50 predicted proteins | sample eDN5th37CBELigMG_FD_128880 | JGI IMG/M metagenome (GOLD analysis project Ga0182742, IMG submission 128880) | Enriched Miracle-Growth compost microbial communities from Emeryville, California, USA - eDNA 5th pass 37_C BE-Lig MG (version 2)... ...
GAGCAAGGCCATGGTGGCATCCCTGCTGGCGGCGGACAAGGCAGTCATCCCGACCCCTCCCCGGCCCGCGCTCGCTGTTTCCAGCACCGCATAATAGGCCAGATCGCGCTTGGGCCCGCTGGCTTCGGCCTTGAGAGCGCTGATCGCCTCGATGATGCCGGAATACTGCCCCGCGTCGACGAGATCGCGGGCCTTCTTCAAAAGACTGAGAACCGTTGTCTGGTTGTCCATAGTGGCAAGCCCCATCCGCAGCCCGATTTTTGCTGTTATGACTGCTGGCTGCTCTTGCAGCATGGGGGAAGTGGGATCCCCAGACAAGCACACGCTGACGACCAAGGCTGCGACCACTCACCTCAGTCACCGATGGGGATGTTACCGCTTCGGCGGCTCATCTCCGAACACCGACCGCCCGCCATAGGCATGCGACTTCGCCCGCTCCTCGTTCAGGAGGTCGTCAAAGCCGGGACCGTCGGCAAGGTGCTCCAGGGCGCGCGCCTGATCATCGAGCCGCTTCAGGGCGAAGAGTTCCTCCTGTTGCCCGAGCTTCGCTTTCTGCACGGCGGATTTCAGAACCCGGATGGTTTGGTCGTACACGCGGACCGGGACAGGGAACGGATGTCTGTCCTTTCCGCCATGGGCAAAGGAGAACCGTGCCGGATCGCTGAAGCGGCACGGCGCTCCATGGACGACCTCTGCCACCATCGCCAGCGCCTGGACGGTTCGCGGACCAACGCCGGGTGTCAGCAGCAATTCCGGAAAATCCTCAGGCCCACGATCGGCAGCGGCCGCCAAGCTTCCATGCAGACGGCGTAGGACTACGTCCTTGGAGCGGACGTCATGATGTTCCGGCATGACCAGATGAGGCAGCAATGGCTGTGGCGAGGGCTCAGGTTCCACTTCACGTTCGTCAAGTGCCAGGAAACGGCGCGCCACGCCGTCTGGACCCAGTGAGCTCAGAATTTCAATTTGCGCCCGGCGGGAGGATTCCGCCCGTCGATCAGTCAGGTTGACGATCTCTCCCTGCCCGACCCCATCGATGCCTGCATGCGGCTCGTCGACGAAGCTCTTGAGATCCTCCGAGAGCCAATGATAGCGACGCGCCTGCCGGCGCACATCGTTCATCCCCTGCTGAACGACAGCCCATTTGCCGTCGTCCGTCACGATGAAGCCGTGAAGATAGAGATCGAAGCCGTCCTGGATCGCGGCGCTGTCAACCTTGGCGACCAGCCGGCTGGCCTTCGCGAGAGCGGAGCCGTCGAACCCGACACGGTCGCCGATGGAGATCAACTCCTGTGGCGTTTGCCGCGAATGGCGCCCTCTCCCCCCGCAGACGTGAATGCCGAGTTCCTTCGACAAAGGCGTCAGCCCTCGCTTCAAGGCTCCGATCACGCTGGTGGTGATGCCGGACGAATGCCAATCCATGCCCATGACGGCCCCGAAGGATTGGAACCAGAAAGGGTGCGCCAGTCGACGCAGCAATTCATCGCGACCGTAATGATGGACAATGGCCTCGCTCATCACGGCACCTAAGCGCGTCATGCGATCCGCCAGCCACTTGGGCACATGCCCTCCGTGCAGCGGCAGATCCGCGCTTCCTGCTTTTCTTGCCATGAGAGGAACCGCCCTTCGACCGGTCTGTGATCCGGTGCGATGCACCGGCCTCTAGCTAAGGCCAGGCATTGGTCAGATCAAGCGTGCTCTTCCGGCCGAGATGCCGGTCGTTCGCCGCAAGCCATTCACGGGCAAAGGACCGAGCTCAGCACCCTCCATGTCGCGATAAATCCGACCGTGCATCGAGGCCTGATGACGCTGCGTAAGCAGCGCGATCTGCGCCAAGTCCGCAGCCTCCGACAGCCCAGATAGGGTGCACCTGTTCCATTACGGCAGAAGACGTCGCCGAAGCGGGATCTCAGCTCAGGCGCCGCATGTCCGCCATGACGGCACGCGCGGCATTGTGGCCGGGCGCCCCCGTGACGCCTCCGCCCGGATGAGTGCCGGCGCCGCACATGTAGAGACCCGTAATCGGCGCACGATAATCAGCATGCCCCAGCATCGGACGGGCGCTGAAGATCTGGTCGAGCGTCAGGGCGCCGTGGAAGATATCACCCCCAATGAGCCCGAAAGTGCGCTCGAGATCGAGCGGGCTCATGATCTGCCGTCCGACGACGCTCTCTTTAAAGCCAGGAGCATATCGGTCGACGGTCGCGATCATCAGGTCGGCCACCTCCTCCCGGTGGTCGTCCCACGAGCGTCCGTCCGAGAGGCTTGGCTGGACATGCTGGCAGAACAGGCTCGCCACATGCATGCCCTTGGGCGCAAGGCTGTCGTCGAGGGTCGAGGGGATCAGCATCTCGACCACCGGTTCGCGGCTCCAGCCGTGCTGCTTCGCGTCGTCGTAGGCGCGGTCCATATAGGCCAGTGACGGGGCGATGATGATGCCCGCCGTGTGATGATCCGCCACCTCTCGCCCAGGCAGGGCCGTGAAGCTCGGGAGGGACGAGAGCGCCACGTTCATCCGGAACGTGCCGGAGCCTGATTTCCAGCGCCTGATGCGGCTCAGGAAGTCTCCCGGCAGCGCATCCTCGGGCACCAACCGGTCGAACAGCAGCTTGGGATGGACATTGCCCGCCACGGCGCGCGCGCGAATCGTGCGTCCATCCTTCAGGACGACGCCCGCGGCCCTGCCCTTCTCGACGATGACCTCGCGCACGGGCGCATCGGTCTCGATCTCGACGCCGCGCTCGCGCGCCGCCTTCGCCATAGCCTGTGTGATCGCACCCATACCGCCAATGGCGTGGCCCCAGGCTCCCTTCTTGCCGTTCACCTCGCCGAACACGTGATGGAGCAGCACATAGGCTGTGTTCGGCGTATAGGGACTCGCGAAATTGCCCACGATGGCATCGAAACCGAAGACCGCCTTCACGCACTCCGTCTCGAACCAGCCATCGAGATAATCGCCTGCCGATTTTGCGAAGAGATCGAGCAGCGCGCGCCGGTTCGCCATGGACAGGCCGCGGAGGCGGTTGCCGGTCATCAGGGCCCGCCAGCCCTCCGACAGGGTCGCCCGAAGGCCACCGTCGACCAAGTTCGGAGGCTGTTGAAGAACAAGATCACGCAGCACGTCCGCGATGGCATCGATCTCGTTCGAATAGGCGTCGTAACGCTCCGCATCCTTGGCGCTGAAGCGTGCGATCTCGGAGCGGGTCACGCCCTCCCCGACCTTCAGGTATTGATCGCCAGGAAGAGGCAGGAAATTCGAGAGGCGGCGTTCGACGACTTTCAGCCCGTGACGGTGAAGGTCGAGGTCTCGGATGATCTTGGGGTTGAGAAGACTGACGGTGTAGGATGCGACAGAATTGCGAAAACCTGGATGAAACTCTTCCGTCACAGCGGCGCCACCCACGACGGAGCGCTGCTCGAAGACTTTCACCTTGTATCCTGCCTTCGCCAAATAGAAGGCACAGACGAGACCGTTGTGACCTGCTCCTATGACGACGACATCGCAATCCCTAGACACCCTGCTTCTCCACTCGGCCCCGATTCGATGGCGCCGACCCTAGATCAGTGCAGGATCTGGCTCAAGAAGGTCCTGGCCCGCAACTCCTTGGGATTCGAGAAGAACTCCGACGGCGTGCCCTGCTCGACGATTTCGCCCCGATCCATGAACACCACCCGGTCGGCGACCTGACGCGCGAAACCCATCTCATGGGTGACGACCGCCATGGTCATGCCCTCGCCCGCCAGTTGCGTCATGGTGTCGAGCACCTCCTTGACCATCTCGGGATCGAGCGCCGAAGTCGGCTCGTCGAAGAGCATGATGTCGGGCTGCATGGATAAAGCGCGCGCGATGGCCACGCGCTGCTGCTGACCACCGGACAACTGCGAGGCGTACTTATGGGCCTGCTCCGGGATGCGGACCTTGCCTAGATAATGCAGCGCCTTCTCCTCGGCTTCCTTCTGTGAAACGCCGCGCACGAGGCGCAGGGCCAAGGTGCAGTTCTCCAAGACCGTGAGGTGGGGAAACAGATTGAACTGCTGGAACACCATGCCGACCTTCTTCCTGACGGCTTCCACGGCCTCGGGCTTGCGGGTCAGCTCGATCCCGTCGACGACGATCCGCCCCTCCTGGAAGCTCTCGAGCGCATTCACGGTGCGGATGAGCGTCGACTTTCCGGAACCCGAGGGGCCGCAGATCACGAGCTTCTCGCCACGCGCGATCGTAAGATCGACATCCTTGAGAGCCTGGAAGCTGCCGTACCATTTCGACAGATTCCGAATCTCGACGGCGGGAACGGCTTCCATAGGCCGAGGGGGCATTTCCACGAGAGGGAGCTTCTTGCTGCGGATCATGAATGCGTCTCCTCACGTAGGCGCAGGGCCCTCATCGTGTCGTTCGTCATCGCACCTGAGCCTTGTTGAAGCGCCGCTCGATTCGGGCCTGGATGAGTTCCAGGACGATGGACAGAATCCAGTAGATCAGCGAGGCCGTGATCATCATCTCCACGTGACGGAACTCGGTCTGGCCCTGGGTTCGGGCGAGATACATGAGTTCCCAGACGCCCACGACCGACACCAGCGAGCTGTCCTTGAGCATGGCGATGAACTGATTTCCGGTCGGAGGAACGATGATGCGCATTGCCTGGGGAAGGATGATGCGTGTCAGCGTATCCTTTGGTTTCAAGCCCAATGCGCGAGAGGCCTCCCACTGCCCTTTCGGAATGCTCTCGATGCCGGCACGGAAGATCTCCGTCATGTAGGCGCCATAGCAGAGCGACAGGGCCAGAATGCCGGCAGGCACCGCATTGATGACATATCCGAGCTGCGGCAGCCCCAGGTAGATCATGTAGATCTGCATCAGCAAAGGCAGGCCGCGGAAAAGGGACGTATAGAAGTTCGCGATGCCCAGCGCGATCCCGTTGGAGGAAAGCTTGGCGATCGCGCCGATCATGGCCAGGATGGAGGCGATGAAGATCGAGACAGCCGAGACATACAGAGTCGTCACCAAGCCCTGCGTCAGCAGGAAGCCGATCTTGCGGCGAATGAACTCGAAGCTGAGATCGAAGGAATAGAAGAACAGCAGAACGAGGAGCGCTAACTCCACCCAGACCGCGTAAACCTGATGCCTGAGGCTGAGCCGCATCACCACGGCGATATTGATCGCCACGACAGCGGTGATGACGAGCGCCACGAGCAGATTTGCCATGAGCGGCGACCCCTCGGCCAGACCGAAAAGCCCGGCAAGCGCTTGGCCCAAGGATGTCGCCCCCGCTTGCGCATAAAGGAGGATGCCGAAGAGGATTGCGAGTCCCGGGATATAGATGGACGGCCGGGACAACAATCTGGGGTAATCGACATTGTCGGCGTAATGCATCGGGGGCTTCCCTCTCTCTAGCCTCTTCCTGTCGCGGCCGAATAGTCTAGGCCGATTTCCGCTCCCGCAGGAAGTCGGACGCCTGATAGGCCCAATAGGTCAGCTGGACGGCTGCCTGGCCGGCGATCCAGCCGTTCCAGGCGAGGCCGAAGGGGGCGAACAATTTGTACCGGTCGCTTTCACCCGCGACCGCCTCCGCGATCACCCTTCCGCCGATGGCGGTGGTGTTGAGCCCGTGCCCTCCGAAGGCCGTGCAATACCAGACGCCCGGCTGAAGCCGGCCGATCTGGGGCATCATGTGCCGGGCATAGGACATGAGGCCCGACCAGACGATCTCCACATCCAGATCCTTCAGCTGCGGATAGGTCGACACCATCGTCTTGTGGAGCAGACGCCCGAGAAGACGAGGCTCCGTCGTGCGCGTGGTGATCTTGCCGCCCCAGAGGATACGCTCGCCTCCATCGACCACACGATAGTAATCGCCCGCGCGGCGATCGTCGCCAATGGCCGCATCGGTGCGGATCGCGCTCGCGATCAGCTCGCGGTTAGGCTCGGTCAGCATCACATAGGTGGCGATCGGCAGATAACTGCGCTTGAGCCGTGGCACGAGGTTTCCCGTATAGCCGCCCGAGGCCAGCACCAGATGGTCCGCCTCGACGGATCCATGGGCCGTCCTGGCGATCTTGGTCGCGCCGTTCAGCGCAGTCGCAACCACGGGGGATCCTTCGTACACGGCTCCGCCCAGACGCTCGATCTCCCCGGCGATCGCCCGCGCATAATTCAGCGGGTGGAAGTGAAAGGCATTGGGATCGAACAGCGCCTGGTAATAGCGCGGCGAGACGAGCATCTGCCGGACTTCCTCGCGGCTCTTGAACTCGACCCGATAACCGAACTCTTTTTCCAGCCAGTCGCGATGCGTCTTGAGGTCGTCCGCCGCCTCGTAGCGCACGGCTCCCATGATGCCGTGGGTCGGTTCGGCCCCCTGAATGGCGAGCGTGCGAACGTTCTTCAGGACCGACTCCATGCCTTCGATGGAAAGGCGATGCAGTTCCTTCGCATGATCGACCCCGACCATGCGCTGGATGTTCTTGTAGCGTGCCGCCCAGCCCGGGCTCACGAACCCGCCATTGCGGCCGGAAGCTCCCCAGGCCACCCGGTTCGCCTCCAGAACGCAAACCTTGCGTCCTTTGCGCGCCAGCTCGAGAGCGGTTGTCAGACCGGCCAATCCCCCACCCACAACACAGACATCGGCCTTCACGGCTCCATCAAGTACCGGTCTCGGAACGGCGTCCGGACCCAGCGCCCGGCGGTAGTAGGTTTCAATGTAAGACATGATCGATGGTGTCGTGTTGCAGATGGGGAATGATTTGGAAGGTAGCGCTTACTTGCTGTAGTCGCTGCCGTACCACTTGGTGGTCAGTTTGCCCAGGGTGCCGTCATCCTTCATGCTCTGGATGATGCTTCCGAGCTTGGCGGTCCATTCCGGATCGCCCTTGTCCGTCACCACGACCAACGGCTCCTTGAAGGCGGCGTCACCCGGGAGAATCTTCACCGGATATCTGTTCTTGATGGCGTTCTGAGCGGTCTGCTCCGGTGCGATCACGGCATGGATGCGCACGCCGTCGCCCAGCCGCAGGTCATCGAACGGCAGCATCGAGTCGGCGTAGGTCCGCACCTCGCCCGGCGTCAGCGTGTATTGAATCGGCGCAATACCGGGAGCGTCGATCTCGAGGCGGCGATTGATGTAGTCTTCGGAGGTCGTACCGGTCTCCACGCCGATCTTCTTGCCGTTCAGGTCGTCGCGGGATGCCGCCTTGCTGTCTTTGTGCACCACGAAGACGTAAGGGCTGTAGTAGTAGATTCCGGCGAAATCGATGACCTGGGAGCGCGCCTTTGTCGGCGTGATGGAGCCGACGGCGACGTCGAAGCGGCCGTGCCAGCGACCGCCCGTCATTACGTTCCACTCGGGCGTCTCGAAGCTCACCTTCACGCCGAGGCGCTTGGCTATCTCGTTCGCCACATCCACGTCGAATCCGACGAGCTTGTTGTTGTCATCGAGAAAGCTCTGCGGAGGCCACCCGCTATTGGTGGCAACCTTCATCTCGCCGGCTTTCATGACGCGATCCATGGTGGGACCGGCCTGAGCCGTTGCATTCATCGCCGAGACGAATCCCAGCGCCATCATTGTACCAAGAAAGAGCTTGCGCATCCTTCATCTTCCCTCATCTGGTGATTGACTACGAAGCGATAGGTTCATTCCTATTCTTGGAGCCGAAGCTCACACCCGGCGGCACCGGGCGTCAGAAGGCTCGATGCCGCGTCTGGCAGCAAAGACCTTGAGAAACTCTTGGTAGGGCTGGGCTATCGAGAACGGCCCCGGAGAGTTGCGCATCATTCGGAAGCAGCACCTGGACATGCTTTTAAACCGTAGCGGCTTCAGCAAGCCCGGCCAGGGACCTCTGATCCACCAGATGCACCCTCGGTTTCCGCAGCGACAATTCAGGCGCGATGCAAAATACGTTCAACACCCAAACGTTAGAGTATAGCCCCATCAAGGTGTTCCGCCATTCCCGTGTTGTCTGACAGCAGACGACTAATCTTTTATGCTGTCAAGCCTGCTGACGCAGAGGAGGGAAATTTTCAACGGCCTACATTCGAGGGAGCCGCAAAGAAGCTGGCGTAGTGCGCGGGTTCGTCAGAACGCCTCATTTGCGCACGAAGCTGAATGAGAAACGATTGCCGCGATGATAATCCTTTGCGAACACGACCGGGACTCCAGTAGGGGTGAAAGCCGTCTCCGTGATCAAGAAGGCCGGACCGAAATCGTGCAGATCGTTTCGCTCACTAACATCGGGCGGCAGCAGGACGGATGCCGCAAGCGCCGTGGACATGCGCGGCCGCATGCCCTGGCGCTCCAACACGTCAAGCAGTGATCCGCTCCAATCGATATCGTAAAGACGATCGGGAATGATCGAGCGAGGGATGTAGTCCAGGCAATAGACCAGAACTTCATCTCCTTGAATGCGCAGGCGTTCCAAGCGAATGACCCGAGCCCCGGACTCAAGCTGCAAGGCCGCCCGCACTTCCTCCGAAGCCGCCTCTTCGGAGACCGACAGCACCTTGTTGGTCGGGCGGTATCCGAACTTATGCATCATTTCGGAGACGCTCTCGAAGCAGGTGATCGGCCGCTCGACTTGAAGAGCTGCCGCGGCCGACACGAAGCGGCCCTTGCCATGCTTGACATAGATCGCGCCATCCTGCTCCAGAAGTTTCAGGGCCTCGCGCAGGGCGGGCCGGGAAATCTGGAATCGTCGGGTCAGCTCCGCCTCTGTCGGCAATTGGTCGCCCGGCCTCAAGCCCTGCTCTTCAATCAATGTGCTGATCGCGTCGCGCAATTGCAAAACAAGGGTTCGTTCGTCGCGGAGCGGTGTAATCGGAGACATGGCAGGGTCAGTTCGCTCCTGTGATCAGTTGTCAGGCCACTAGTGTCAACATCCTGGCCATAATCGCAAGCTCTTAAACTCCCGGCCCACCGCCTTGCATTGCACTCTCGAAGGTGCATTTTCGCCGGTCAGAGGCAGCGATCGACCAACGCGATCCGGCTTGACAAGCGTGCCATCGGCAATCAAGTTGTCAGACAACTGTCTTCCCTCCCCTGTCCTCGCTCGAGAATTCACATGCTGAACTTTGACGAAAAGCGCTTCCTTCGCATTCAGTCCGGCGCCGCCTCCCATGCCGGCGGCATTTACCGCGCCGTTCAGGAGTGCCTCGAGCAAGGTGCCCGGAACCTGTTTTTCCTGGGCACGGGCGGCGCCGCGATCCTGATGATGCCAGCCGCGCAGATGCTCCAGCGCCAATCCTCCTTCCCGACATTCCTGGAGATGTCGGCGGAACTCGTGCTGACCGGGCACGGGGCTCTCGGGTCGGATTCGATCGTCGTGATCCCCTCCCTCTCCGGCACCACGAAGGAGAGCGTCGCGGCAATGGAGTTCTGCAAGGAAAAGGGAGCGAAGATCATCACTCTCATCGGCAACGCCGATACGCCCCTCGCCAAGGGGGCCGACTATCCGTTCGTGAATTTTGCCGAGGACGATACCTCCTGCGAATCATTCTATCTTCAATCTCTCTTCATCTCCCTCGCAGTCATGCACCTGCGTGGCGAGTACGCCGACTTCGACGAAACCGCACAGGAACTGGTGCGCCTGCCGCACGCATTGCTCAACGTGAAGAAGGCCTACGAGGAAAGGGCCGAGCAGATCGCGGAAGAGATCAAGGACGAGCCCTATCACATCATTACGGGCGCCGGATCGAGCTGGCCCGAGGCGTTTTACTACGGCATGTGCATTCTGGAGGAGATGCAATGGATCCGGACCCGTCCGGTTCACGCGTCGGATTTCTTCCATGGCACGCTGGAACTCGTCGAAAAGGGAGTCAGCGTTCTCCTGTTGAAAGGTGAGGATCCCGCCCGCCCCCTCGTCGAGCGTGTCGAGCGCTTCCTGCCCGAGTACACGGAAAAGGTGCGCGTCTTCGATACGGCGGAGTTCAGTCTTCCGGGCATTTCCGCGCAGGTTCGTCCCTTGATCTCGCCCGTGATCCTTGCAACGCTCTTCGAGCGGATCAGCGCCCATCTGGAAGTTAAGCGCAATCATCCGCTGACAACGCGGCGTTACTATAAACGCGTGGCTTATTGAGAGCCGGACGAACAACGCCGCAGCTGGAGGGAACGGGATGGACTCCTTTGAGTTCGCGGCAGTTGGCGACAACTGCATCGATCGCTTCATGCCTCCGGTGGGCCTTTCGCTCATCGGAGGCAATGCCGTGAATGTAGCGGTGCAGCTCAGCGGGCTCGGCCTGAGGACTGCCTATTTCGGTGCCGTCGGCGCGGACGACAATGGCCGCCGCATTCTGACATGTCTCAGGGATAACGGCCTCTGCATCGATCATGTGCAGGTCCTGGATGCCGTGACGGCCTACACGGATATCGAAGTGGACGAACTCGGCGAGAGAACTCTCGCCTTCGAGGAATTCGGCGCCTGCAAGGGCTATCGTCCGAACAATCTCGACCTGCAGGCTCTGACGAGGATGCGCCATGTGCATATCGGGTGGCTCGACGACGGAGGAGCCCTGCGCCGGACGTTGAAAGCCGCCGGCGTCAGCGTCTCGCAGGACCTTTCCGTCAATGCGGCTCCCTGCGACCTCGGCATCGACTGCCTCGATATCGCGTTTGCGTCGGCGGGTGATGATCCGGCAGAGGCCGAACGTCTTCTGCATTCCCTTCTCGCAGGAGGTGCCAGGCTCGCGGTCGTCACATGCGGCGCCCGCGGGAGCATGGCCTCCGACGGCACCCAGACGAGAGCCGTGGGCACCCAGCCCGTCAATGTCGTGGACACGACAGGAGCCGGCGACAGTTTCATCGCCGGTTTCATCCATGGCTTCTCAGAGGGATGCGACCTCCAGTCCTGCCTGGAAGCCGGGCGCGATGTGGCGGCGCGAACATGCCGCCATCTGGGCGGATTTCCACAATCGGCGCTTTCTCTTTAGAGCCCTACGCCTCATTCACTCCCAACCTTTTCCCAGGATGCAGAGGTTTCCGAGCGCCGGATCGCATCAAGGATACGGATGTTCTGAAGGGCATCATCGAGACCATAGGCCAAGGGCTCCACTCCGCGGATGGCCCGGCTGAAGGCTTCACCCTGAAGCTGGTACTGATCGATTGGGGGAAACTCCACGACCTGAGCCGATCCTCCTCCCGGAAGGCTGCCATCGTCCAGGAAGATCCGGACCGGCTTGTCCGCCGGGGCATTGAAGGGTATCTCGATTTCGACGCTCCCTTTCGTGCCGTAGGCCCGAATGCGCTGCGACGGTGCCAGTTGGGTTGAAACCGTAAAGGCCAGTTGCCGCCCGGCGCCAAAATCCATCAAGGCGCTCGTGGTCCGGTCAGTCCTGAATGTCGGATCCCGTTCAATCAGGGAAACGACCCGAACAGGCTCGGCTTCAAAGAGGTACCGCCCCGCCACCACCGCATAGCATCCGATGTCCAGGAGCCCCCCTCCTCCGATATCCGCCTTGTTGCGGATATTGTGCGGATCATCGTTGAAATAGAAGAAGTTCACTTGGACGGCGCGCAGCTCGCCGACCGCGCCTTCCCTGATCAATGCCCGAGCGTGCTGCCATTGCGGATGATGGCGCACCATGAAAGCCTCGGTGATCAGAACGTCGGGTGACGCCTCTCTCAGCCGCTCCGCCTCCACCGACTCGATGGCGATCGGCTTCTCGCACAGAACATGCTTTCCCGCCGCAGCTGCGGCCAAGGTCATCGGCACATGCAAGTGGTTGGGCAGCGGATTGTATATCGCCTCGATCTCGGGATCGGCCAGCAGGGCCTCATAGGAGCCGTAAGCTTTCTGGATCCCGAGTTCTCCGGCCATCTCCCGAGCCGACGCCGCATCTCGGGAAGCGACAGCCATCACGTTGCATAAGGGGCTCTTCATCAGCCCCGGCACGACCTTTGTCCTGCCGATTTTCGCCGTGCTCAGGATTCCCCAACGAACCGGTTCCATGCCGCCCTCCCATTGGTTGCAATGCCAAGCCGGGCAAGCATCCCGTCGTACCCAGCCGTGTCCGCATACTTCCTCTTTCCGACGGGCCTTGTCATCAGCGTTCGAGAACCGTCAAGGCCATATCTCGGGCTGGCCGGAACAATTCCTGTCACATGACTGTTTCGGAAGGCGACGTATCTCCCTCCCTTCGACATCGCCCGTCACTGGGCAAGAGGTTCCCATGGCTGAAGATCGCTCCCTGGCCATCGTCACAGGCGCTTCCACCGGCATCGGCTACGAGCTGGCGAAGTGCTGCGCCGAGAATGGCTTCGACCTTGTCGTGGCCGCCGATGAGCCGAGGATCAACGAAGCTGCCGCCGATTTCCGCAGGCTCGGCGCCAAGGTGGAAGCGGTAGAAGCCGATCTGGCGACAATGGAGGGAGTCGACAAGCTGTACCAAGCCGTCATGGCCCTGAACAGGCCCGTAGAGGCCCTTCTGGCCAACGCTGGTCGGGGATTGGGTAAAGCGTTCCTCGACCAGGATTTCAACGAGGTGCGTGACGTGATCGAGACGAATGTCACGGGCACCTTGTATCTGATCCAGAAAGTCGGTCGAGACATGCGCTCCCGCAATTCCGGGCGCATTCTGATCACCGGCTCGATAGCAGGCTTCATGCCGGGCAGCTTCCAGGCAGCCTATAACGGCAGCAAGGCATTTCTGGATTCGTTCTCTTTCGCCCTGCGCAATGAGCTCAAGGACACCAACATCACCGTCACCTGCCTCATGCCGGGCGCGACGGAGACCGAGTTTTTCGAGCGCGCCGACATGATGGACACTCAGGTCGGACAATCCAAGAAGGACGACCCGGCGGATGTGGCCAAGACCGGGTTCGAGGCCATGATGAAGGGGGAAGGCGATGTGGTGACCGGCTGGAAGAACAAGCTCACGACCGCCATCGCCTCGGTAACGCCCGCCGGCATGCTGGCGGAGCAGCACCGGAAAATGGCCGAGCCCGGGTCCGGAGAAAAAAGCGGGTCGTGAAGTCTCGCCTGGCAATGCCCGGACGACAACGGCACCGGTGAAATCGTCGGACAGCCGGCAAAAAGGCCGGGGGGCATGATCCCGCATCAAGATACCGCGCAGCAGAGGGCGCTCGCAGCTCTGAGAGACTCCTGACCTCGAGCGGAGGATCAAATCAGCCCTGCCGCCAAGGTTCTTATGTCCCCGCCCCGGTGCCTGCAACAAATCCCGCAATGTCGCGTTTGACCATCGCTTTCACGCGAATACCGCAATCGGCATGACGGCCGCCGGCACGATGGGGACGCCGCAATGGCAGATGAAAAGATCATTCGTCTTCAGGTCGCGAATGCACGGACCAACGATGCGGGCCGTGGTATCGCCCGCATGAGCCGGCAGGCCCTCGCGGAGCTGGGCCTGCAGGAAGGTCAAGCTATCGAGATCATCGGCAAGAGGCATACGACGGCGATTGCCGTCACGCCCTATGCGGAGGACGAAGGCCTGAACATCGTGCGCCTGGACGGCCTGCAGCGCGTCAATGCGGGCGTCAGCCGCGGCGACTTCGTCGAGATCAAGCGGGCGGAATCCCGCCCGGCCACGCGGGTCGTGCTCGCGCCGGCCCAGAAGGGCCTGCGCCTTCAAGGCTCAGGCGAGGCGCTGCGACGCACCTTTTACCAGCGCCCCCTGACGGCCGGGGATGTGATTTCGACCTCGGTCTACTCGCCCAATACGGCGGATTCCCGATACCCGGAAGAACTGCGCGGGATGTTGAACATTCCCGCTTACGGCTTGCAGGAGATCCGCCTCGTCGTGGTCTCGACACAACCACGGGGCATTGTTCAGGTCACGGCCGAAACGGAGATCGAGCTCCGCCCGCAATTCGAAGAACCCAAGGAGGCGCGCCGCGCGGACGTCACCTATGACGACATCGGCGGCCTTGGCGATACCGTCGACCAGGTGCGGGAAATGGTGGAGCTCCCGCTTCGCCATCCCGAACTCTTCCAGAGGCTCGGCATCGATCCGCCGAAAGGCGTCCTTCTCTATGGCCCTCCCGGTACCGGCAAGACGCTGCTCGCGCGCGCCGTCGCCAACGAGACGGAGGCTCAGTTCTTTCATATTGCCGGACCGGAGATCATGGGCAGCCATTACGGCGAGTCGGAGCAGCGCCTGAGACAGGTCTTTCAGGAGGCGCAGCAGAACGCGCCGGCCATCATCTTCATCGACGAGATCGACAGCATCGCCCCGAAACGGGAAGAGGTGACGGGCGAGGTGGAAAGGCGCATCGTCGCGCAATTGCTGACCCTCATGGACGGGCTGGAGCCTCGCCAGAACATCATCGTGATCGGCGCGACGAACCGCCGTGAGGCCATCGACGAGGCCCTTCGCAGACCCGGCCGCTTCGATCGGGAAATCGTCATCGGCGTCCCGGACGAGCCCGGCCGCCGGGAGGTCCTGACCATCCACACCCGCGGAATGCCCCTCGCCGAGGATGTGAACCTGGACGACATTGCCCGCACGACCTATGGCTTCGTCGGCGCGGACCTCTCGGCCCTTGCCCGCGAGGCTGCGATGGATTGCCTGCGCCGCATCCTTCCGGACATCAATCTCAGGGACGGCATTCCCACGGAGGTATTGGAGAATCTGCGCGTCACCCGGCAGGATTTTCAGAACGCCCTGAAGCGGATCCAGCCTTCGGCCCTGCGCGAGATCATGATCCAGGTGCCCAACGTGACCTGGGACGATATCGGGGGCGTCGAGGAAGCGCGAACCCGTCTGCGCGAAGGCGTCGAGCTTCCGCTCAAGAGCCCCGAATCCTTCCGTCGCCTCGGCATCCGTCCCGCCAAGGGCTTCCTGCTTTTCGGGCCTCCCGGCACCGGCAAGACTCTTCTCGCGAAGGCCGTGGCGCGGGAGGCTCAGGCCAATTTCGTCGCCACGAAATCATCGGACCTCCTGTCGAAATGGTATGGCGAGTCGGAGCAGCAGGTTTCCCGCCTGTTTGCCCGCGCCCGGCAGGTTGCCCCGACGGTCATCTTCATCGACGAGATCGACTCCCTGGCGCCGGTCCGCGGGGGCGGGCTTGGAGAGCCCGCCGTCACGGAGCGCGTGGTGAATACGATCCTGGCCGAGATGGATGGGCTCGAGGAGCTGCAGGGCGTTGTCGTGCTGGCCGCCACCAACCGGCCCAATCTCATCGACCCCGCCCTTCTGCGGCCCGGCCGATTCGACGAACTGATCTATGTCCCCGTGCCCGATGCCCAGGGACGCCGTCATATCCTCGGCATCCATACCAAATCCATGCCGCTGGGCCCGGATGTGGACCTCGATCTGGTGGCGGAAAGAACCAGCCGCTTCACCGGCGCCGACCTGGAGGATCTCACCCGGAGAGCGGGCCTGCTCGCCCTGCGCGAATCCCTGGAGGCTCAGTCGGTCACCATGGCCCATTTCGAGCAGGCCTTGCGGGAAACGCGTCCCTCGGTCACGCCGGAAATGGAACGGGAATACGAGGACATGCTCCGCACGCTGAAGCAGGAGGGGCCGCAACGCCAGTCCATCGGCTTCCTGCCTCTGAGACAGGCCGGGGAATAACCGCTGCACCGGACCGCAACGCCTGGAAGCGGGCTGGCATCTCACACCAGCCCGTCCTCCCGCTTACGCGATGCCGAGCAGACCGATCAGGCCAAGGCTGATGGCGATCAGGACGGCCAGGGAGAGAGTGACGGCTGCCGTGACCCGGCCGCCGACGCGGCCAAGCACCCTCAGATCGACGCCTAAGCCCAGTGCCGCCATGGAAATGATCGTAAGGAACTTGGTCACTGGCAGCACCGGCTGCAGGACCACATCAGGAATGGCATCCAGAGAGCGCAACACAGCCAAACCCAGGAAACCGATGATGAACCATGGGACGAGCCGGCCGAGCGGCAAGACGGCCCTGCCTTCGGGTGAGCCGCGTCTCGCCAAAATCGACAGCAGGACGACCACGGGGCCGAGCATCAGGACACGCACGAGCTTGACCAGGGTGCCGAGCTGCGCGCTGACGACGCTGACCGGCACCGTGGCGGCCAGCACCTGCGGGACCGCATAGACGGTGAGCCCCGCGAGCACGCCATACTGCGTGAGTGAAAGGCCGAGCAGAGGCATCAGCAGCGGCAAGCCGAGAACGACAACCACTCCCAGAACAGCCGTGAAGGCGATGGACGAGGCCACGTCGTCCGACTTCGCCCCGATCACGGGAGCGACCGCTGCGATGGCCGAGTTACCGCAGATTGAATTGCCGCAGGCGACCAGCACCGCCATACGCACGGGCAACCCCAGCAACCGACAGACGCCATAGCTTGTGCCGATGGCGAGCGCCACCACGACGGCAATTCCGAGGACCAGCCCAGGTCCCGCTTGCAGCACGGCCTGGAAGCTGATGGATGCGCCGAGGAGCATCACGGCGACCTCAAGCAGGGTCTTGGCGGAAAATCCGATACCCGGTCCCCAGAGAGGGCCTGGGGTCCAGAGAGTTCTCACGGCCGTGCCGAGCAGGATGGCGATGACCAGCGCCTCGAGATACGGACGCCCGGCCCATTGTTCCTCGAGCCCCTGGAGCCCGACGGCGATCAGCGAAATCGCCGCGCAGAGTCCGATTCCAGGGATTCTCCGGGTCCAGTCCTTGGCGGTCACGTCACTCATCCTCACGACCGGCCGTAAAGGCCGCCGTAGACGCCTTGACGGAGTGCGGCCTATAACTCAAATATATTTATTCCATATAAGCATAACCAATAGTTATAAGCGATGAATCTTCACCTGTTGAGGATCTTCAGCACCGTCGCCCAGCATCAGAGCTTCTCCAGGGCCGCCGAAGCACTCCATATCAGCCAACCGGCAGTGTCGAAGGGCGTTCGGGAATTCGAGGCCCAGCTGGGGATTCCCTTGCTTGAGCGCGGCCCCAGGGGCGTTCACCTGACCGAAGCCGGACGAATCCTCGTCAAACACGCCCGCGACCTGTTCGCCGCCGAGCAATCGGCCCGTGAGAGCCTCGATGCATTGCGGGGCCTCCAGCAGGGCACCCTGCGCGTCGGGGCCTCGACGACGATAGCGACCTATTTCCTCCCCCCTCTCCTGGGGGTTTTCTACCGGATGCACCCGACCATCGAACTCCGCCTGACCAGCGCGAATACGTCGACGATCGCGGACCTGCTGATACAGCGGGAACTGGATGTGGCGCTTGTCGAAGGGCCGCTCGAGACGGCCGGCATGATCGTCACGCCCTGGCACGAGGACGAACTGGTGTTCATCGCCGCGACGGGCCACCGTCTCGCAGGCCGGAAGCAGCCTCTCGGAATGAGCGACCTCGAAGTGGAGACCATTGTCATGCGCGAGCGCGGGTCCGGCACACGCGATGTGGCATGGGACGCTCTTCGCTCGGCCGGATGGACACCGCGACGGATTCTCGAAGTCAGCAGCAACGAGGCGATCGCAAGGGTTGTCGCGGCGGGCCTGGGCGTCGGCATCGTTTCGTCGGTCGTGGCAGACGATCACATCGCAATGGGCAGGCTCACAACTCTTTCGATCAAGGGACTGATCATCCGCCGCTCCCTGACCCGATTGTTCCTCCCCGACCGCCAACCCAGTCCAGCGACTGCAGCCTTCAATTCCCTGCTCGACAGGGGCTACACGTCACAACCACGCCGTGGAACGCCTTCTTAAGCGCGTCTCATCACGAATTCCGACGCGGGTTGGACAGCCGTAGGCGCGGCGCAACGGCATAGAACAGGTAAAAGCCGTTGAGTCTGACCCCCGTGCGTGCTGCGCTCTCGAGGAACCCGAGCGGGCGGTGATCCGGACAGCGCAGAGGCCGGTGGAACTCCCATTGCGTGGCATCGATGAAACCAGGAACCGGGCGATCCTCCGGCACGGCACAGAGAATCTCCGGCAGGCCTTTGCTTCTGAAGAGATTATAGGCGCAATCGCAAGTGTCCGATCGGTCGAGATCCGATTGATGCGCAGCTGTCATGGTGAACCCTCAAGGCTGGCGTTGTTATGAGTTGTCGTTTCAACACGCCTTGCGCCTTGCTTAAGCAATGACAGCACCGGTTTGTAGCACGCAAAGGGGGTATGGCTCCATTTCCAAGCCCAAGCGACCATCCTAGGCTGACGGGGGCGGCTTGGATGCCAGGATTTCCAAGCGCTTGATCTCCGGAGGATAGACGAAGAGATCGGCGGCCCGCTGGATCAAAGCCACGACCGCTTGGCCGGCCAGGTGGGCATCCCGCGCAGCCTCATCCGGGAAAGAGCCGAAGATCGCAAACGAATTCCGGTCGAACCGTACCGCGTACCACGCTGTCGCACCGGGTTCCTCCCCGACAAGGGGGGAGAGCGAGCGAAGAAAATCGGCAGCTTCTTCCTCCTTGTCCGTCTGAGCTTCCAGAGGCACATAGAGCGCGAGTTTCGTCATGCGGGCATCCCTCTTCCTCCTGGTCGAGTGAAGGGGATATGGAGCGCAGACCGGCAGAACCCAAGTCCGTAAGCCGCGACATCTCCCCCTGCTCGACACGGTCGGCGGGGAGCAGACGTCCAGCATGATGCATCGGACAAGGCAGGTTAGAGCCATCCCACGGATGCAGACCCTCGGCACCCCGCCGCACCGCCGCGCCCGGCGCCATTGCACGCAAGGCGCTGTTTATTGTTATCATTGCCCTCGATGGTGGAGGAGATGCGCCATGGACCAATTCACCGGCGGCTGCCTGTGCGGCAATGTCAGAATTACGGCGTCGGGGCGTCCCTACAGGGTCGGCCTGTGTCACTGTCTCGACTGCCGCAAACACCACGGGGCCCTTTTTCACGCTTCCGCAGTGTTCCCACAGGACGCGGTCACGATCGAGGGTGAAACACGCGACTACGCCGGGCGTTTTTTCTGCCCCCGCTGCGGCTCGTCGGTTTTTGGGCGCAGCGGCGACGAGGTCGAAGTAAACCTGGGAGCACTCGATGCCCCTGACCAATTGAGGCCGACCTACGAGCTCTGGACGATCCGCCGTGAGTCCTGGCTGCCGCCGTTTCCCCTCAAGAGGCGATACGAACGTGATCGCGATCCGACGAGCCGCTTCGAGGATTAGGTCGCGCGGGCTTCCCCCCGCGGGCGCCCACGGCGTTTCGAGTCGACGGCTGCGCTGGTGCGTGAGATGATGCGGCCAGGGCGTTCGACTTCGGTGGTGACATCATGGCGCGAGCAAGAACCCGCTCGGTCTCCGGCAAGGGATCCCGCAGGACCGATCGATCCGAGACCTCCACCACACGGCGGGTTATCCGCAACGCCCCATCTCCAGAGGCGGAGCCGGAGATCGACGACGTCCCTACGGACGCCAGCGCCACCATGTCTTCGGCTCCGCCGTGCATCCGGGTCGGAAACCGCGAATTTGTCGGCGCCAAACGAAAACTGGGACGGCGTGTCCTCGATATCCTTCCCGACATGCCCGATATCCGGGACCGCCTGTACCTCCCCCATCTGAGGCCTCCTTACCCCGGAATCTATCCAAGGATCGCGTTTCCCGTACGGGACCAGGGCAAGGACGCGAGCTGCACCGGCTTCGCGCTGGCCCATGTCATCGACTTTCTCCGCTCCCAGGTCATCGGTCCCGACAAGCCGGAGCCCGTCAGTTCGCGCATGCTCTATGAAATGGCGAAGCGCAATGACGAATGGGAAGGATCGGCCTATGAGGGATCGAGCCTGCGCGGCGCGATCAAGGGTTTTTACCGCAACGGGGTCTGCAGCGAGGCTACGGCGCCGGACAAGCCCGGGATCAAAGACTGGGCACTGACCTATGCCATGGCGAAGGAAGCGCGGGAGACACGGCTCGGCGCCTATTTTCGCGTTCAGCCGGATATCAGCGATTACCATGCGGCGCTCACCGATATCGGCGTGATCTACGCGTCCGCCCAGATCCACTCGCATTGGGAGACGCCGAAAGACGGCGTCATCGAGCCCGGAGGCGATCCGGCCGGAGGACATGCTTTCGCGATCGTGGGCTACGACGACACGGGCTTCTGGGTTCTCAACTCATGGGGCTCGGACTGGGGCGTCAACGGGGTTGCCAAATGGACCTACGCGGATTGGGCCAACACGATCATGGATGCGTGGGTCCTGCAGGTCGGGGTCCGGGCGCCCGCGGCCTTCGGAGCCGCTCCCGGCGTGACGCCGTCGAGCACGACAGGACTTTTCGGGTTCAACGAGCCCGCGCGCGGCGACATCGTCGGCCACTACGTCAACATCGATGACGGAATGCTCGTCACCGCGGGCAAATACGGCTCGCCGACTGAGACGGAGATGAAGGAGACGGTCGAGCGCCTGACCAAGGCCGATGCCAACGGGGGCCAGGGATATGAGCACCTTGTCATCTATTCGCACGGAGGATTGAACTCGCTCGCGGCCGAGGCGCAGCGCATCGCGACCTGGAAGCGGAACAACATCTACGGCCGAAACCGCCTCTACAATTTCCACCTGATGTGGGGCTCGGGATTCATCGACGAGGTCTTCGGCCAGCTGTCCCAGTCGCCGGCCGTCGGCCGCGCCGGCGGGTGGCTGTCCGACTGGTTTTTCGAGGCGGGGATCGGGAAGCAGACCGGTTCCTATGCGTGGCGGAACATGAAGCAGGATGCGCTGATGTCCTTCAGCCGCAGCCCCGAATACGACGGCGGGTTCAGGGGATTGTCGCCCCTCCTGTCGGGCCTCGACAAGGCTCCCCGGCGCCCGAAGCTCCATCTGGTTGCGCATAGCGCAGGGGCAATCGTGCTCGGGCATCTCCTGTCTGCCCTGGGGCGTTTCAACCTGAATAACCTCGAGCTGGGAACGATCCACCTCATGGCGCCTGCCTGCACGGTCGCGTTCTTCAAGGAGCATTATGAGCCGTATCTGACCGGCAAGGGCTCGATGAAGCTGCAGGACAAGATATACCTCTACAACCTGACCGATCAGCTGGAGCAGGACGACACCGTCTCCGCCAACTTCCCGCTGCTGCCGTCCTACAGCCGCTCCCTGCTCTATCTGGTGTCGCGCGCCTACGAGCAGGCGCCGAACACGCCGCTTGCAGGAATGCAGATTTTTGCGGGAGAGATGCCCTCGCATGCGAAGCTGGAGATCGACTACTCGCGCAAAGGCGGAAGGACCGCGTCAAGCTCTCATGGCGGCTTCGACAACGATCCTGCGACTCTCGGAACGATCATGACGAGGATTCTGGGAAAGCCTGTTCCCTTCCCGCCGAAATCGGACGAGCTGACCGGTTACTAGAGCATCGGACCCAAAAGTGGACTTGCACTTTTGGGATCCATCCGATGCTTTCTCTTTGGATAAGAGCCTCGTTCGGCGCGGAAAACCGGATCCACTTTTCCGCACGATGCTTTAGAAGGTCGGAAAGAAACCTCCAGACCATCCGGCAGGGCTGCGTTCCAGGCCCCTCCCACCGCATTCCGTGGGACCCTACCGCTCCAGGCCGGCTTGGAACTGCTCCAGCGCGATGCTCGACCTGACCCCGATGCTGCGGAACGGCTCGGGAGGAATCCAGTTGGGTCCCTCAAGGGCAAGCCGATCCGTGAGCAGCGACGACTGACTGCCGCAGGCCATCTCGGCCAGAAGCTTGCCCTGGATCGAGCCTCGGACGACCCCGGATCCATTGCAGCCGGCGGAGGCGTAAAGGCCGGGCCGAACCTGCCCGAAATAGAGCCCGCCATTGTGGGTGATCGCCGTGACGCCGCCCCAGACGTACTCGAAATCATGGGAGGCCATCTGTGGAAAGCGGCGGCGATACAGTTCGGTCAGAATCTCGCGGACACGAGCCGTCGGAAGCTCCTTCTCGTAGGAATCCCCGCTTCGCACGAGGAAGCGGCTGTTCTGGAACTTGCGCAGGGTCGTGCCCATCCGATGGCCCGGAATCACGCCCCATTGAGGCAATTCGCCCAGGCGCGCCAGCTCGGACTGGTCGAGCTCGGGCGTCAGCGCGCCGTAGGTGTAGATCGCGATCATGCGGTCGCGGAGCAGCCCCAGGGCGCGGGCATGAACGTTGTTGGCGATCAGGACGCGATCCGCCTTGAAATCCCCGCGCGAGGTCACGATCCTGAACGGGCCGTTGCCCTCGACCTGCAGCACCGGGGTGTTCTCCAACAGGCGCACTGTTGGCGGAAGAGTGTCTCCTAAGCCCCGGACGAGCGCTGCGGGCTGGATATAGGCGGTGCCCTCGGGCCGGTACGCATAGCGGTAGTAATCCGTTCCGATCAGGCGCTTGAGTTCGGATTGATCGTATTGCGTGCTGCGAATTCCCCAGCGCTCGTTCCTCGCGCATGTGGAGCGGACGTTCCGTTCGCCGGCAGGGGTTGCGGCGGCCTGAAGGCGAGGAGCGGTCTCGTCCCACCCGCAATCGATCCGGTGGGTTTGAACGAGCGAGCGCAGCCAGTCCAGACCGGCCTTATAGATGCGGATCTGCCGGGTGGCAGCGTCGTCCACAGTGCCGTGGCGATTGGCGCGCGGATCATTGGGAAGATAGGACAGGAACCCGGAATTGCGGCCCGCGGAGCCTTCGCCCAGCTCGGACGAGTCGATGACCAGCACCTCGCGATCGGGTTCGAGCTCGGCCAGGCGACGAGCGGCAGCCAATCCCGTGTAGCCGGCGCCGACCACCACGCTGGCGAAGCTGCGCGCAGCCGGAAGCCCATCCCGAACCTCGCGACGGGGCAGAAGAGCATTCCAGCCGGAGCGGTTATGGTACTGCGGGAAGGCTTGTCTCATGTCGTTTTCACCCCTGCCGGTCGTCGGGTCTGTCCCTGAATGGCAGGGCGGCCCGAGCCGCCCTGCGTATGTCTCGCGTCCTTAGTTCTGAGGCGCCAGATCGATCTTCAGCCACTTCGTGCTGAGCGCCTTGATCGTGCCGTCGGCCACTGCCGACGTGATGGCTTCGTCGAACATCTTCTTGAGATCCGTATCGTCCTTGCGCAGGCCGACCGCGATTCCGGGTCCGAAGGGCCCGCCCGTGAAGAGCGGACCGGCGATCTTGACGTCTTTCGTCTCGGGCTTGGAAGCCGTTGCGGCGAGAACGGCCGCGTTCGCCAGGATCAGGTCGACGCGCCCGGCAACAAGGTCGAGATCATGCTGCTCGGTCGTCTTGTACTCCCGGATCTCGACGACGTCCTTGAGGTTCTTCTCCGCGAATTCCGAGGCGTTGGTCGAGCCCTGGACACCCAGCACCTTGCCCTTCAGGATCGACGCCATCTCGGCGACGATGTCCTTGCCGGCATTCGCGTCCGCGGTGAGGTCGATACGCTTGCCCGTCCCGGGCAGATCCTTGAGGTCGCTGCTGCCGTTTACGGCGAATGTATTGAGAGTCAGGGCATAGGGACGAGAGAAGCCCATCACCTCCTGGCGCTTCGGCAGGATGCTCATGGCCGCCATGATGGCATCGTATTTCTTGGCGTTGAGCGCCGGGATGATGCCGTCCCAGTCCTGGGATACGATCTCGCACTTCACCTTCATGCGGGCGCACAGGTCGTTGGCAAGATCGATCTCGAACCCTTCCAGCTTGCCGCTCGCGCCGGTGAAGTTCCACGGCGCGTAGGCGCCTTCCGTGGCGATCTTGACGGTCTTCTCCTGGGCCGAAGCCCCGCCCATGGCGACGACCAAGCCGAGCGCGGCCGCCTGCAGGGCCTTCAATGTGCTCATGTCCTCTATCCCCTCATCTTGTTTTCAGACCCGCTCGGCATCGGGGAACGTCACGGTCCCGGCCCGCCAAGCCGCCGCCACCATCATGCAGCCCTTTCCATAAGGTCAAATTAGAATTAGTTGGGGTAGCATGCCTTTATGTTATGCTAGGCGGAGGAAGGCTCATGGATATCAGTTCGCGGCAGATTGAGGCCTTCCGCACAGTGATGCTCACCGGCAGCATCACGAGCGCCGCGGAAGCGCTCTTCGTGACCCAGCCGGCCGTCAGCCGCCTTATCAGAAGCCTCGAGGAGGCCATCGGCCTGGCTCTCTTCGAAAGACGCGGCAACCACGTTGTGCCGACGGCCGAAGCGGCGGCGCTGCTCGAGGAGGTCGAACGGTCCTATGTCGGGCTGTCCCGGATCGCGTCCTTTGCTCAGGCGCTGCGGGCCCAAACCGCGGGCTCCCTCAGGATCGCCGCGATGCCGGCTCTGACGGGAAGCCTCCTCACCCGCTTCATCGCCCGGTTCTCGGTTCAGCGGCCGGACGTCCATATTTCAATCAGCGGGATCCCGTCGCATCTGGTCCTCGACGCCGTCGCCAGGGGACAGGCCGATTTCGGATATGCGGATAATCTTCTCGATCGCGCCGGCCTCGAAATCGAGACCATTCCGATCGCCACGGTCGTGATCATGCGGCACGACAATCCGCTGGCCCAGCGCACCTCCATCACGCCGCCCGATCTGGCCGGAGAGCGTTTCGTCGGAATCGGCCCTGGGACCCTCTTCCGGTCCCGCGTCGACGCGGCCCTGGCCGATGTGCCGCGCACGATCTCGGTCGAGACGCCCTTGTCCCACATCGCCTGCCTGCTCGTGGCGGAAGGCGGCGGGGTCAGCCTGGTCGATCCGTATTCAGCGGCGGAATTCCTCGACAAGGGCATCGTGATCAGGCCGTTCCTGCCCTTCATCGATACCGGCTTCGTCTCCGTGCGATCGCCTCAACACCCGACATCCGCGCTCGCCGGCACGTTCATGCGGGAATTTCGGCGCTATGTCGACGAATGGTCCCTGACGCTGCCGGGCACCGCCCCGCATCAGGACGCCCGATCCGCCCCGGATCCATGACCGGAGCCCCTTCCTGGAAGAGCATCTCCATGGAGGCTTGGAACATCCTACCGATAAAATGCCTATGCGACGGCAATCGCCTTGAGCGCCCGCCTGACCGCGATGCGGGCCGCATCCACGTGGCCTCCGGTCAGCAGCTCGTCGACGATCCTGAGGGCCATCACCGCATCGGGCCGCTGGATCTCGCTCTGGGCCGGGGGCGCCGTGTCCTGAACGGATCCGCCGGACCCGGCAACGTCCTCGCTTTGCCCCAGAAGATAGGTCGGGCTGCATTTGAGCACGGCGGCAAGGCACGCAAGAGCCTCCTCGCCAGGATCTTTCAGACGCCCCGTGATGATGTCCTGGATGTATCCGGCCTCGAGGCCCGCTTCCAGGGACGCTCGCCGCCAGGAGATCTTGAGCGCGCTGACCCTCTCACCGATGCGTTGTATGAGGATCCCGTTCACGCATGACTCCTTTTTGTCGAGATGCGTCGAAAAGCAGGAAAGGCGAGGAGACGGTCCATCCGCGCCCTCCCCGCCTGCCTGTCGGCACCCGACATCTTCGGCCGGATATGGTTAACGAAGGACTAACGTTGAGGAAGAGTTTGGCCCTTCTCCGGCCCGCCAAACGAGACACGACAAGGAGGAGAGAGATCCAAGCCAGGAAAGCGGCTCTAGCGCACCGGACGCTCGCGCCCATAGAGCAGAAGCATCGCGATGATCACGACGCCGTAGATGACCTGGCGCCCCGCTTCCTCGATCTGCATGACCGAGAGGATCGACTGGAGCAGGGTGATGAGGATGACGCCGGCGACGGTGCCGAGATAGGTGCCCCGCCCCCCGAGGATGGACGTCCCGCCGAGGACCACCGCCGCGATCGACGGCAGCAGGTAGGCATCGCCCATGCCCTGCGCCGCCTTGCTGGCATAGCCCGCGAGGAGAATGCCCCCGAAAGCCGAGAGCCCGCCCGAAAGCGCGAAGGCCAGCATGACGATGCGCTGCGACTTGACGCCCGACAGATAGACGGCCCGCTCGGAATTGCCGATGCCGTAGACGGCTCGCCCGAAGGTGGTGCGGGACAGGAGAAGGACGGCGGCCGTCCCAATGACGCTCCACACCAGAAGGGCATTGGGAACACCGAGCGTCGTTCCCGTGGCGAGAGCGCGCATCGCAGCCGAGGAGGCATCCTGCGGGGAATATCCCCCCGTATGGACGACCATCAGCCCCTGGGCCACCGCATTGACCGCGAGGGTGACGATCATCGAGGGAATGCGCAGATAGGCGACGCCGAGGCCGTTCACGAGCCCGAGCGCGACGCCGCAGAGAATGCCGAACGGGATCGCCATCACCCCGCCGATCGTCCCCCAGGACGCAACGGCCGTCGACATCATGCCGCCGACAGCCACGACCCAGGGCACCGAGAGGTCGATCTGCCCGAGCAGGATGACGATCATCATGCCGGTCGCGATCACACCGAGGAAGGACGCGACCTTCAGCTGCTGAAGCAGGAATTCCGGAGAGACGAAGCTGGTCGAGTAGAGGCTGCCGAGGAAGAGCAGCCCGATGATGCATCCGAACGCCATGACAACCGCCGGTTCGATGCGGCGAATGAGAGTGCCTCCCCGAGTCGTCATCGATCACCCTTACCCAAACAGTTCGAGCCGGTTGCGGATTCGAAACAATCTGAACGATCCCAAACACACGGCAGCCAGCAGGATGATGCCCTGGAAGAGCGGCTGCCAGAGGGGGTCGAGATCGAAGACGAAGAGAAGGTCCCCGATCGTGCGGAACGCCAGCGCTCCGAAGATCGCCCCGATGGCGCTGCCCGAGCCCCCGAACAGCGAAACGCCGCCGAGCACCACGGCCGCGATCGAATAAAGCGTGTAGGTGTTGCCGTTGGCCGCCGAGGCTTCCCCAGAATAGGTGAGGAACGTCAGGAAAAGGCCCCCCATGGCCGCGAGCAGGCCCGAGAGGCAATAGGCGGCGAATTTCGCCCGGCCGACCGGCACACCCGACATGTAGGCGGCCAGCTCCGAGGATCCGACCGCATAGACGCCCCGCCCGATCTCGGAGCGGCGGAAGGGAAGCCAGAGGGCAAGGACCACGACGAGGAGCACCACGAGACTCGCCGGCACCCCGCCGGGAAGCTGGCTGGTGAGCGCATCGGCCAGATCCGAGTTGACATCGCCTCCCGGCACCGGGCGCAGCACCAGCGCGAGGCCGTAAAAGATGGCTCCCGTGGCGATGGTCGCGACAATCGGCTGGAGCCGGCCATAGATGACGATGAGCCCGTTCAGCACGCCGCAGAGCAGGCCCGTGAACAGAACGGCCGCGACGCCCAGCGCCGTGGCGGCGGGAGATCCGACAACGAGAGCCGAGGCCAGGCAATTGGTGAGCACGAAGACCATGCCCACGGAGAGATCGATGCCGGAGGTCAGAACGACGACGGTCTGCGCCATGGCCACGAGGGCCAGCAGCACGCCCTTGTTGGCGGCCGTCGTCACCACATTGGCCGTGAACCCGGCCGGGTGATTGACGACGTAGATCGCGAACATGACGACGAAGACGAGGAAGGCCAGCAGCGTGCCTCTCTGTTCGCGAATGCGGTAGCCCCAGTCCCTCACATGCCGACCATCGGCCGGGCGCCGACGTCCCTGGTTTCCGTGGCGATATTGAGCGCGCTTCCCACCAGGGCGTGCTCCGTGATCTCGGGCCCGGCGAGCACCCGCTTGACGGCCCCGTCATAGAGCACCAGCACACGGTCGCAGCACCCGATCAGTTCGGCGTAGTCCGTCGAATAGAAGACGATGGCGGCCCCCTCGCGGGCGAGCTCGCGCAGCAGGTGATAGAACTCCTGCTTCGTGCCCACATCGATGCCGCGGGTCGGATCGTTGAGCAGGATGATGCGGGGCGAGACCATGAGCCATTTCGCAATCAGCACCTTCTGCTGGTTGCCTCCCGACAGCGCCCCGACCGGAACGGCCGTGCCGTCGGTGCGGATCGCCAGGAGACGGATCATCCGGTCGATGGCGGCGCTCTCGGCGGCATCGTCGATGACGCCGAAGCGGGACAGGCGATCGAGCGCCGCGAAGGACAGATTGTCCCTCACGGACATGGGCAGCATCAATCCTTCGGTCTTGCGGTCCTCCGGGATGAGGGCCATCCCGATTCCGGGGTTCTTGGCGCGGCTCGGGCTCATGCGCGGCACGGGCCTGCCTTCGATCAGCACCTCGCCGGAGACACCGCGCAGCACGCCGAACAGGGCGAGGAGCAATTCGCGCTGCCCCTGCCCGTCGAGGCCGCCCAGCCCCACGATCTCGCCGCGGCGCACGTCAAGCGACACATTCTTGAGCCGGTGCGTCCAGGACACACCCCGCGCCTCGAGCAGAGGGGCGCCCGCGTTCGGAACCTCGGACGGCTTGGGCGGGAAGACATGCGTGTATTCGCGCCCGATCATCAGCTCGACGACCTCGTTGTCCGATTTCGTGCCGGCCGCGTAGGTGGCCACGTTCCGCCCGTTTCGGAACACAGTGCAATCATCCGCGAGCTCGTCGATCTCCTGCATCCGGTGGGAGATGTAGAGCAGCGCGAGCCCCTCGCGGCGCAGGCGCTTCAACACCTCGTAGACCTTCGTCACATCGGCGGCCGTGAGCGCCGATGTGGCCTCGTCGAGGATGAGAATGCGCGGATTGCGCGACAGGGCCTTGGCGATCTCGACGATCTGCCGCCGCGACAGCGGCAGATCCCGGACCGGGGTCAGAGGATGGATGTCCTCGCCTCCGGCGCGGGCGAGCGCCTCCTCGGCGATCCTTCTCTGTGCACGCCGGTCGATCAGCCCGAAGCGTTTGGGCGGGTGGGAAATGACGATGTTGTCCGCCACCGTCAGATCCGGCATGAGGGAGAGTTCCTGGAAAATGCAGACGATGCCCGCGTCGTTGGCCGCCGCCGGCGAGGCGAACCGGACGTCCCGGCCATCCATGATCATCCGGCCCTCGTCGGGCTGGATCACCCCCGCCATGATCTTGATCAGCGTGGACTTGCCGGCGCCGTTCTCTCCGAGGATCGCGTGGATCCGGCCTGGCTCGACCTGAAGATCGGCCCCGCGCAGGGCATGAACCCCGCCGAAGCGCTTGGATACGCCCTCCATGCGGAAGAAAGCCATCTCGTTCCTATGGTCCTGGAGACACGGGAGGCGCCACGCCGATGGGCGCGGCGCCGGCTTTCCCGCAATCTATTGGTTGGCTTCCGACTGTCCCATGATCTCCTGCGCGGTGAAGTTGATCCCGCAGGTCGGGAAGGAGTTGCCGACGAAGAAGTTGTCGGATTGCTCCGGATAGTAATCCTCGCCCGCCTTGAAGTTCGGGTACTCGACCTGGGCCAGCGGCAGCTTGATCGATTGCGGCACGACCTTGCCGTCGAGGGCCGCGAGCGCGGTCTTGATCGCCACCGCCACCTGAGCGGGGCCGGTGCCGCCGGAGGCGCATTTCAGCCCGTCCTCCGCGTACTTGGCGCAGAACTTGCGAAAGCCGTTCTCCGTTTCGCCGCCGAAGGGCACAAAGGGATGCTTGGCATCGATCATCGCCTGGACCACGCCGGTGTCGCCGCCCTGGGCTGTGAAGCCGTCGAAGTGCTTGTGCACCGCGATCGCATCCGCCGCCACTTTCTGGGCCGTCGGATCGTCCCACTTCCCGAACACCTCCACGGTGTCCCACTTCTTGCCGGACGCCTTGAACACCTCCTGGATGCCCTCGTGCCGGTCACGATCCACCGACGTGCCCGAGACGCCGCGCACCTCGAGGATCTTGCCGCCGTTCGGGACATTCTTCACGAGCCATTCGGCCCAGTACTTGCCGAGACCCTTCTGGTCGACGTTGACGTTGATCGCATCTTCGGAATCGAGGGTGTTGTCGAAGGCCACGAGAACGACGCCGGCATCGTTCGCGCGCTTGATCACCGGCTTGAAGGCCGTTGGATTCTGGGCGTTCACCACGATGGCGTCATAGCCGGAATCGATGAAGTTGTTGACGGCGGCGATCTGCGCGGCCACGTCCTCACCGGTCGAAACGACCTTGAATTCCTTGAGCTGGGAGGCGACGTCCGGCTGCGAGGCATAGGCCTTCGCGGTCTTGATCATCTGGATGCGCCAGGTATTGGCCACGAACCCATTCGCGAGAGCGATCCGATACGGCCCCTTCTTCTGAGGGTACTGGAACATCTTCACGCTCTCGGACCAGGGAACGAAGCATTGCGGATCCGAGCTGGCGGCGCCTGCTACGACCTTTGGGCCGGCCGCCTGGGCGGCCAGAGTGAACACGCTGGAAAGAAACAAAGCACCGCCGACGCCTGCGATGCGACGCACACAGGAACGCGATTTCATGGCAGTTCCTCCCTTGGAACCTGTCTTTATTGAACGCACGCGCAACGCAGCCCGAGCAAGACGACGGAGCATGCCTGCCGGTGCCTGTGTTTACTTGGCCGCTTCAAAGCAAACCAACCATATCGACTATATCATGGTAAGATCACGGGACAGCATGGTCAACAATCAGCTCCCCAATAAGCTTGGCACTACTCGTAATAGCCAGGGAGATCGGCAGCGTTGCCATAGCCCGAAAACGGCCGCAGGGGCATGCTGGGGACAATGGATCAACCGGGGCGCCCTGTCGGACCGGCGCCGAGGATGCCTTGTCCGGTACGACAGCCCGGACAGGGGAAATGAGCCGGCCCTCTCGCCCAGGAAGGGATCATGCGGATCCCGTGCCGAGACTTCGAGCGGGATAACGCAGGGTTGGATCGAAGGGGTTGAGCTGGCGGCCGATCTCCTTCGCCTCCCGCTGCAGCAATTCGACGACCAACGGCAGTCGGTCTCCCTCCAGCCGGTTCGACAGGGTTCCGATGCTCAAGGCAGCCACCGCACGTCCTGTGTGGTCGAGGATGGGAACGCCGACCCCCGCCATTCCGGGGATCAGCCCTGTGTTGAGGCTGGCAAATCCTGTCTTGCGCACATTCTCGAGCTGCATGCGCAGTCCAACCTCATCGAAGCCGCCCCGGTCGAGAAGGCGCGGGACATTGAAGCGTATGATCGTCTCGCGCTCGTCCTCCGGCAGAAAGGACAGAATGGCGAGACTGCCCTGCCCGATCCCGAGCGGAACCTTGCCGCCAATGTCGCCCGTGAAGGTCCTGATCGGGAACGGCCCCTCCACCCGATCGAGGCAGACCGCATCGAAGCCATTCCGAACCAGCAGAAAGACGCTGTCGCTCAAGGTCGACGACAGCCGGAGAAGGGCTGGCCGCGCCGTGCTGCGCAGGCCCCCCGCATGCGCGGCCCGTGCCGCCAGCACGAAGAAATCAAGGGCCAACCGGTACTTCCGGCTCGCCTGGACCTGCTCGACGAACCCTTCCGCCATCAAGGCTTTCAGGGCCCTGTGAGCGCTGGGCTGACTTATTCCGCTCTCGGCCGCGATGTCGATCAGGCGCATGCCTTGAGGGTCTCCGGCTCCGAGAATCTTGAGAAGCCCGAGCGAGCGCCGCAATCCGGATAATGTATCTTCCGTCATTCGTAATTATCTGCCCCTTTGTGGGCCAGACCTTACATATAACGAAATAAATTTCAAAAAAATTTCATAAGCGGAAACTGTCGCGTTGACTTGGCCCCAAGTCTCGCCCGTGATCGGGGCGAATATCGCGCTGACTCTGGCTGCGGCCCGTGGCGCTGCAATGATCGGAGGATTGAATGGCTTTCCTGAGCCTCGAAGGGGTTTCCAAGGAGTTCGGCACGTTCACGGCCGTATGCGACGCCACCCTGGAGATCGAGAAGGGTGAATTCGTTTCGCTCCTCGGCCCGTCGGGCTGCGGGAAGACGACGACCTTGCAGATGATCGCCGGTCTGGTCGAGCCGACATCCGGGCGGATCTCTCTGGATGGCCGTGACATCACGTACGAAAAGCCCAATCGTCGCGGCCTGGGTGTCGTCTTCCAGAGCTATGCCCTCTTTCCCCATATGACGGTTGCGCAGAACGTCGCGTTCGGGCTCGAAATGCGAAAGGTGCCGCAATCCGAGAGAACCGAGCGCGTGCGGGAGGCCCTGTCGCTCGTGCAGCTCTCCCCGCTGGCCGATCGCTATCCGCGTCAGCTCTCGGGTGGGCAGAGGCAGCGCGTCGCCATCGCCCGTGCGCTGGTCATCGCGCCGCCCGTCCTGCTGCTGGACGAGCCGCTCTCCAATCTCGACGCGAAGCTGCGTGAAGAGATGCAGTTCGAGCTGCGCCGGATTCAGCGGAAGGTCGGCACGACCACCATCATGGTCACCCACGATCAGGCCGAGGCGCTGTCCATCAGCGACCGCGTGGTCGTGATGGAGGCCGGGCGAATGACTCAGGTCGATGCGCCCTACAGGCTCTATGAGCAGCCGTCCAATGCGTTCATCTCGTCCTTCGTCGGCAAGACCAATCTCGTGGCCGGCACCTGGCGCCGCGATGGCGCCTCCAGCGCCGTGGACGTCGGCGGCTTTCGTCTGGAAGCCTCAGCACCGGAGATCGCAGCCGGAACACCGGTCACATTGTCGATCAGGCCCGAGAAGATCCTGCTGCGCGCAGCCGGCGCGGGCCGCCTCGACGGGCGAGTCGTCAGCCGCTTCTTCCTGGGCAGCCAGTGGCTCTTCACGGTCGAGACACCCCTCGGAATCCTGACCGTATCCGCCCCCAATCAGGGCGGCGAGCCGCCCAGCGAGGGCTCGGCGGTCGGGCTCGACTGGGCGCCCGCCAATCTGCGCATCCTGGCAAGTCAAGCCGCCGCGTGAGGAGCAGAGATGACCCGGCGTTCCTCCTTCGTGTCCGCTCCATGGCTGCTCGCCGGCCCCGGCACCCTGTTCTTCGTCGGGCTGGTCCTGCTGCCGCTGGCGCTGACCGTGATCCTGTCGTTCCATGCCTACGATTATTCCACCGGCATCCAGAACACCTTCACGCTGTCCCACTACACCACCGTCGTCACGGACGAGTACTACCTCAGCATCTTCTGGAGAACGCTCCGGATCGCGGCGCTGACGACGCTCATCTGCGCCATGATCGGAGTTCCGGAATCCTACATCCTGTCTCGCATGCGGGATCCATGGCGGTCGGTCTTCCTTCTTGTCATCATTGGCCCGCTGCTCGTGTCCGTCGTCGTCCGCACTTTCGGATGGAGCATGCTGCTCGGCTCGCAGGGTCTCGTGAATCAGGCCCTTGAAGCGATCGGATTAGCGCCTGCCAAAATTCTCTATACGGAATCGGCCATCGTCATTGCCCTCGTCCACGTGATGCTGCCATTCATGGTGATCCCAGTCTGGACGGCCCTGCAGAAACTCGACCCCATGGTCGAGGCAGCAGCCTGGACGCTCGGCGCCTCCCGTTTTACGGCCCTGCGCCGGATCGTGCTGCCGCAGGTGTCGCTGGGCATGCTCTCCGGAAGCCTCATCGTCTTCGGCCTTTCGGCGAGCGCCTTTGCGGTTCCCGCCCTGCTCGGCGGGCGTCGCCTGAAGATGGCGGCAACGCTGGTCTATGACGAATACCTGCAAGAGCTGAACTGGCCGCTCGGAGCCACGATCGCCATCATCGTGCTCGCCGCGAACCTCTGCATCATGCTGGCCTACAACCGCATGATCGAAGCGCGCGCCCGCCGGACCCTGGGGTGATCACCATGCATAAGAACGGTTCCGTCGCCCTTGTTTTCCATGCTCTCGTGGTGGCGTTCGTCCTGGCCCCGCTGGTGATCATCTGCCTGGTCGCGTTCACGCCCGAGAATACCCTGAGCCTCCCGACGACCGGCCTGTCCCTGCGCTGGTTCAAGGCCATCTTCGAGCATCCGGATTTCGTGACCTCCTTCTGGAACAGCCTCTGGCTCGCCACACTCTCGGCAACGCTGGCGGTCGCGCTCGCGGTGCCTGCGGGACTGGCGATCAGCCGCTACACGTTCCCCGGCCGTGATTTCCTGAATGCCCTGTTCCTGTCGCCGCTGATCATTCCCCATCTGGTCCTCGGCGTCGCGTTCCTGAGACTCTTCGCGCTCATTGGCGCCACGGGAAGCTTTTCCTGGCTCGTCGCGACGCACATCATCATCGTGACGCCCTATGTGCTGCGCCTCGTCCTCGCCGCATTGTCGGGCCTCGACCGCAGCGCGGAACAGGCGGCCCTGACGCTCGGTGCGAACGCATGGACCACATTCCGCCGCATCACGGCTCCCATGATCCTGCCGGGCATCACGGGTGGCTGGCTGCTTGCGTTCATCAACAGCTTCGACGAGTTGACGATGTCGATCTTCGTCACGTCGCCCGCGACCGTCACCTTGCCCGTGCGCATGTACATGTACGCGACAGAATCCATCGATCCGATGATGGCAGCCGTCTCGGCCCTCATGATCGCCCTCACGGCCGTTGCGATGCTGGTTCTCGACCGCGCGTTCGGCCTCGACCGCATTCTTGTCGGCCAGCGCTGAGGACAATGGCCATGGCTCTCCTCAAGCGTCTCGCCCGCCAGAATCTGCCTCCCGTCGCGTTCTCGTTGAACGGCGTGTCCTGCACCGGGCGTGCGGGCGACACCGTTCTGACGGCGGTTCTCACGCAAACGGACCGCCTGCGCTCCAGCGATTTCTCAGGAGAGTCGCGTGCGGGCTTCTGCCAGATGGGGGCTTGTCAGGATTGCTGGATTCTCACGGCCGAGGGTGATCGCATCCGCGCCTGCAGCACCCCTCTCCGGCCGGGAATGAGACTTCGAACCATCGCGGAGCCGAAATCGTGAGCACAGCCCTTCGACCGTTGATCGTCGGAGCCGGGCCCGCAGGCATTCGGGCCGCCCAGGTTATGGTGACAGCGGGCCTCAGGCCCATCGTCGTCGACGAAGCGCCATCCGCAGGCGGGCAGATCTATCGTCAGAGGCTTTTCCCGGATGAGCGCAGCCCTCGCGATCTCTATGGGTCCGAGGCTGGAAAGGCGAGTGCGCTGCATCAGGCTTTCGTTCAGATCAGGGACAAGATCGACTACTTCCCCGAAAGCCTGGTCTGGAACATCCGCGACAACGTCGCCGATATCATGAAGGATGGACGGCACATCCGCCAAGGGTTCTCGCACCTGATCCTCGCCACCGGCGCGACCGATCGCGTGGTCCCCTTCAAAGGCTGGACCACTCCCGGCGTGTTCACCCTCGGAGGAGCGCAGATCGCCCTGAAGTCGCAGGGCTGCGCCATCGGCGAGGAGGTCGTCTTCCTCGGCTCGGGGCCCCTGCTCTATCTCGTGGCCTGGCAATACATGAAAGCCGGAGCCCGGGTCGCCGCCGTTCTCGATACGGCGCCCTTCCTGGCCAAACTTCATCTCGCCCGCGGGCTGCCGTCGCAGCCGGGCGTCGTCTTCCGCGGTTTTCGCTACGCGGCCGAACTCATGGCGCGCGGCGTTTCCGTCCGCTTCGGCGTCGAGCCAACCCGCATCGAAGGGCAGGATCGCGTCAGCGCCGTCGTCTGGCGCGAGAACGGACGGGAGCGCCGTCTCGCCTGCGATGCGATCGGCTATGGCTTCGCCCTGCGGTCCGAAACGCAGCTGGCCGACCTGGCGGGCTGCCGCTTCGTCTTCGACGAGCGGGACCGCGCATGGCGCCCCGACCGTGATCCGGCGGGACGCACCAGCGTGAGCGGCATCTACATCGCGGGCGACGGAGCGGGCATCGCCGGTGCGGACGCCGCCGAATTGGCGGGAGAGCGCGCAGCCTTGGCCCTCGTCGAAGATGCGGGCCTGACTTTCGACCATGCGCGGGTCGCGGATCTGGAGCGAAGGCTCAATGCCATTCGCCGGTTCCGGGGCGTGCTCGAAGCGGCCTTTCCGTTTCCGGCCGCGTGGGCGGGCAGCATCGAGGACGATGTTCAGCTGTGCCGCTGCGAGGAGATCTCGGTCGGCCAGGTTCGCCGCGCCGCGCATGATCAGGGTGTTCGCGAACTCAATCGGCTCAAGGCGCTCACTCGGGTTGGCATGGGGCGTTGCCAGGGACGCATGTGCTCGAGCGCCGCAGCCGAGGTTCTGGCTGCCGCCAGCGGCCAGCCTGTGGAGGCCGTGGGCCGGCTGCGAGCGCAACCCCCTGTCAAACCCCTCCCCCTCGCGATGGCGAGCGACGGAGAGGCCGCATGAGTCAGCTCATCGACAAGGATGTGGCGATTATCGGCGGCGGTCTCGTCGGCAGCTCGGCGGCCCTGGCCCTGCGGCGCATGGGGTTCTCCGTCGTGCTTCTCGACAAGGGCTTCTGCGGCGCGCAGGCGAGCGGCGTGAATTATGGCGGCGTGCGCCGCCAAGGCCGCCCCCCCGAGCAGATCCCCCTGTCGCAGCGTGCTCATGCGATCTGGCCGCGTTTGAAGGAAATCATCGGCATCGACGGGGAATTCGTCCGCTCGGGCCATCTCAAGCTGGCGAGGACCGAGGCCGAAATGGCGTCTCTCGAAGCCTATGCGGCCCGAGTCGCCGGGATGGGGCTCGATCTCGAACTCGTCGGACACAACCAATTGCGCGAGCGCTTTCCCTGGATTGCCGGAAATATCGTCGGCGCGTCGCTCTGCGCAGGCGACGGGCATGCGAATCCGCGTCTCGTCTCCGCGGCTTTCGCTCATGCTGCCCGACGAGCCGGTGTCGACGTGTTCGAGCAAACAGCCGTGCGGCATGTCGAGAAGGCCTCGGAAGGCTTCCGTCTGTCCGCGGATCGCGGGATCGACATCAAGGCACGGTTCGTCATCAACAGCGCCGGCGCCTGGGCAGGAGCTTTCGCGGAATTCTTCGGGGAGCCGGTTCCGCTCAAGAAGATCTATCCGAGCATGGTCGTCACCGAGCCCATGGGTTCGTTCATGACCGTGAATATCGGAGCCGAGGGTGGCGGCATCTACGCGCGCCAGGTGGAACGCGGCAATTGCATCGTCGGCGGAATGCGCGGCGAACCGAACGCCGACAGCGATTTTTCGCGTCCGACGAGCACCGGCGCCGTGACCATCATGAGCCGCGCCGCAGCGCTCTTCCCCGCTCTCCGGCAGACCTATGCGATCCGCTTCTGGAGCGGAACCGAGGGCGAGATGGCCGACCGCAATCCGGTGATCGGTTTCAGCCGCACCACACCGAACCTCATTCACGCATTCGGCTTTTCCGGAGCCGGATTCCAGATCGCGCCGGGAGTTGGCGAAGTCCTGGCCGAACTCGTCCGTGACGGCGAAAGCCGCACGCCGATCCAATCTTTCGCCATCGATCGGTTTGCCCGCACGGAGAAGAACCTCCATCCGGGCAATATTCCAGAGCCAACAACGAGGGGAACATCCAAGTGATCAAGACCAGATTTCTGCAGGCCGCGGCATTCACCGCACTCGCCGTGGCAGCCGCCGGCACAGCCCAGGCCGAGACGAAGACGCTCTATGTGGGCATGAATGGCGGCAATTTTGAAAAGACCTTCACGCAGCACGTCTTTCCGGATTTCGAGAAGGCGAACGACGTCAAGGTCGTCGTCGTTCCAGGCACGTCATCCGATATCCTGGCCAAGGCCACGGCCGCCAAGGGCAATCCCCAGATGCACGTCATGTTCCTCGACGATGGCGTCATGGTGCGCGCCATCGGTGCGGGCCTGTGCGAGAAGATCAAGGACTCCCCGGTTCTGGCTGACCTCGCCCCGGGTGCCCGGCTGAAGGACGACATGGCGATCGGCATCGATCTCGGCATGACGGGCCTTGCCTACAACAAGAAGATGTTCGAGGAAAACGGCTGGGCGCCTCCGACGTCCTGGATGGATCTGGCGGATCCGAAGTACAAGGGCAAGGTCGTCTTCCAGTCCGCGGCCGCGTCCTCCTTCGGCCTTCACGCCTTCCTGATGTTCAACCGGATCCAGGGCGGCACCGAGCAGAACGTCGAGCCCGGCTTCTCGAAGTTCAAGGACACCATCGGCAAGAACGTGCTCGAATACATTCCGAGCTCGGCCAAGATCTCCGAGATGGTGCAGACCGGCGAGGCCGCGATCTTCCCCCTGACGCCCACCGCCGTCGCGGCGCACAAGGAGAAGAACATCCCTGTCGAATATGCGCAGCCCAAGGAAGGTTCCGTGGTGCTGATGGTGACCGAGTGCGTCATCGCCAACAACAGCGAGCCCGAACTGGCGCAGAAGCTCGCCGCCTATCTTCTGTCGCCCGAGGCTCAGAGCAAGGCGCTCGAGCACGGCAACATCGTTCCCTCCAACGTGAAGGCGAAGGCACCTACGCCGGAAGCGGATGCCAAGCTCAAGCAGTTCCACGAATACATGAAGACCGCCGTCACCCTCGATTGGGATACGATCAACGAGAAGCGGCCGGAATGGAACAACCGCTGGAACAAGACGATCGAACGCTGACACGTTCATGAAGCAGGGCGGACGCGTCAAGTGTCCGCCCTTCCCCGAGAGAACCGGTTATCGCGATCAGACGGGCGCGTGGTCCAGGCCGCGTGTTCTCAGATCGTCCGGAGACGGCGCGAAGTTGAACGCCACGAGGCGCGCGCCGCGCAAGGGATCTGAGCGGTCGACGTTAAAGATCGTGAGAGCCGCCGGAGAAATGGGCGCAAGCCTCGATGGCGACATGCCGAGGAGAACCGCGCAGGCGGCGCGAACCACGCCTTCGTGAGTGACGATCACGAGATCGCCCTCCGACCGTCCGACGGCCTCGCGGATCGCAGACGCGACCCTGGCGCAGAACGGTTCCCATTCCTCGCCGAGAGGAGGTGTGTAGGCCCCGAGCCGCCAGTCGCGATAGGCTCCCTTTTGCGAGGACTCGATGTCCTCGATCCAGCGGCCCGTCCATTCACCGAGATCCATCTCGCGCAGGCGCCTGTCGGTCTCGCACCCGGGAAACCCGAGAAGTTCGGCCGTGTGGCGGGCACGGCTCAGGTCCGACGACAGGACGAGTCCTGGGGCGGGCGCGCCGGCAAAGAACTCGGCCGCGCGCATGGCCTGATCGATCCCGCGCGGAGACAAGGGCGCATCCGCATGCCCCTGCAGACGCCGCTCGGCGTTCCAGACGGTCTCGCCATGGCGAACCAGAATCAACCTCATGCTTCACAGATCCAGATGATGAATGTGCCGCCGCCGATGGGGGAAGGCGTTCGGAGCCGTCACGCGACAAAGCCGCTTTCGACGACGGGGAGCAGCTCCGCCATCGTCTCGATGAGGCGGTCGGCGCCCAGTTCCGCGTGGGGCTTGTGGCTGTACCCGTAGGTGACAGCGAAGGCGCGCACACCGGCAGCGCGGGCCGCCTGCACGTCGTGGTAATTGTCGCCGATCATGAGGGCCGCCTGAGGCGTGACGCCGAGTTCTCCGAGCGCCATCAGGATCGGTGCGGGATGAGGCTTGCGCTCCGGCAACGTATCTCCGCCGATCACCGCGGCAAAATAGCCGCGCAATCCGAGCGCCTCCAGGATGTCCATGGTGGCGGCATAGGGCTTGTTGGTGACGACCGCCAATGACAATCCCAGGCGCCGTAAGCCTGCCAGCGTATCTGCCACGCCGGGATAGGCTTCGGTGTGCCGTGACGCATTCGCCTGATAGATCGTGAGGAAACGGGCAACGAACTCGGAAAGGCGCGTGACATCGCCTCCCGTCGCGATGACGGCGCGCTCGACGAGCTTGGCGGCGCCGTCCCCGATCATGGACTTCGTCTCGTCAAGGCTGATCGGGCGAAGACCCTCTTCCGCCAAAAGGGCGTTCGTCGCGTCTTGGAGGTCGCGCGCGCTGTCGACAAGGGTTCCGTCCAGATCGAAGATGATGGCTTTCAGGTGAGACATGCGGTGGGTACTAGCCTGTAGGGGATGAGATGACCAGAGCGGAGGGAAGAGAACCTCCCTGCCGCGCCGTACGGATCAGGACGCGAGCCAGAGGGCCGAGCGCAGGGAGAGGCCGATCTCCACCGGGGAGCCGGGCTCATGGAGAGCCTCGCCCGAATGAAACGGCGTGTCGATGGAAACCTCCGCGGCTCCGATTTTCACGCCATAGCGGAGTGTCGAGCCGAGGAACTCGCTGTGCGCGATGATTCCCGGCAGGGACACGTCGCCCGCGCCACTCTTGCCCAGGGACGCATGCTGCGGTCGGAAGACGAGCTTGGCACCCTCCGGCACCACCACATGCGCCGGAATCGGCAGGCGCACGCCTCCCTCGATATCGAAGAAGCGCTCGCCCCCCTCGCGGACCACCCGGCCCGGAAGGATATTGGCCGTGCCGAGGAAATTCGCCACGAACAGGTTGGCCGGCTTTTCGTAGAGCTCCATGGGCGTTCCCACCTGCTGCACGATGCCGTCGTTCATCACCGCGATCCGGTCGCAGATCGTGTTGGCCTCTTCCTGATCGTGGGTGACGAAGATCGTCGTCAGCCCGAGCCGCTGCTGCAGATCGCGTAGTTCCCGCCGCACCTGCACGCGCATCTTCGCATCGAGATTGGACAGAGGTTCGTCGAGAAGCAGCACCTTCGGCTCGATGGCGATCGTCCGCGCGACCGCGACGCGCTGCTGCTGGCCTCCCGACAACTGGGAAGGGCGTCGGTCGGCCAAGTGGGCGAGGCCGACGAGTTCCAGCGCGGCCGTGACGCGCCTGGCGATCTCGGCTTTCGGCACCTTCCGCTCCTCCAGGCCGAACGCCACGTTGCGCCTCACCGTCATGTGCGGCCACAAGGCATAGGACTGGAAGACCATGCCGACATCGCGCCTCCAGGGCGGAAGATGGGAGATGTCGCGCCCGCCGACCAGGACCTCGCCCCCATCCGCCTGATTGAAGCCGGCTATGAGGCGCAGAAGTGTCGTCTTTCCGCAGCCGGACGGGCCGAGAAATGCGAAGAACTCGCCTGCCCGGATATGCAGGTTGATCCCCTTGAGAACATGATTGGAGCCGTAGGACAGGTCGACGTTGCGGATGTCGACATCGACCGCATTGGCACCGAGCGAAGAGATGGGAAGAGGCTGATTCATGAGTGTCGGTTCCTCGGGCCCGGACGCGATCAGCGGCCGGCCGCTTTGACCTTCTGGCTTTTTTCGATGATCAGATGGGACGCGAAGGTGCACAGGGCGACGAGCAGAACGGCGATGACGCCCAAGGCCGCTCCGGGACCGCGCCCGGCAGCCGACTGCATGAAGACGTAGAGGCCATAGGCGAGAGGCGCGTCCGCGTTTGACTGAACGAGCATCAAGGTCGCCGAGAGCTCCACGGCGGCGGTGGCAAAGCTCGTGACGAAGCCTGCCAGGATACCTCCGGCCATCAGCGGCAGCACCACGCGCCGGATCGTACGCAGCTTGGTGGCGCCGAGATTTTCGGCGGCCTCCTCGAGCGAGACCGAAATCTGCTGCAGGGCTGCGTAGCACGCGCGCAGGGCGTAAGGCAGGCGCCTGATCGCCAGCGCCAGCACGATCACGATCCAGAAGGCGGCGAGCGGAGTTCCATTCGGCAGCCGCACGTCGTAGAAGGTGCGCAGATACCCGATGCCGAGCACGACACCCGGGATCGCCAGCGCCGCCGTCGCCGCCCAGTCCAACCATTCGCGGCCGATGAGCTTGGTCCTGAGCACCAGATACGCGATCGCAGTTCCGAGAACGACGTCGATCAGGCCCGCGATGGAAGCATAGACCATCGTGTTCTTGACGTAGATGAAGCTCTCGCCGAACACGCGCCCGTAATGAGCGAGGGTAAAGGCATCAGGCAGCGGGCTGAAGGACCAGACCGTCGCGAAGGAGAGAAGCAAGAGCCCGATATGCGGCGCCAGGACCAGGAACAGGATGAGCAAGACGACCGCATACGCGATGGCGCTCTCCCAAGGCCGCATCCGGCGCTTGGCGAGACCGCCGCCGCCCCGCTGCACAGTGGCGTAATCCTTGCCGCGCATCGCCCGCGCGGAAACCCACATGGCCAGGATCGACATGCAGATCAGCACCACCGAGATCACATATCCCATCGGATCCGCGATGCCGATGGAGGTGACGCGCAGATAGGCCTGAGGTGCAAGCATGTCCTTCACATTGAGGAGCAGCGGCGTTGCGAGGTCGTCGAAGACCTTGACGAAGACGAGCGAGGCCCCGGCAATGTAGCCCGGCATGGCGAGCGGAAACACGATGCGGCGGAACAGGCGGAATCCGGAACTGCCGAGATTCTGCGCCGCTTCCTCCATGGCCCGGTCGATGTTGCGCAAAGCCGTCGAGAGATTGATCAGAATGAAGGGGAAGTAGTGAACAGCCTGGACGAATATGACGCCGTTCAGCCCCTCCATGAAGGGAACTTTGACACCGAACCAATCATCGAGGAGCAGGTTCACCGTCCCGTTGCGGCCGAACAGCAGCAGCATCGCAACCGCACCGACGAAAGGCGGCATGATGAGCGGCAGGAAGCCCAAGGTCTGGATCAGCATGGCGCCGCGGAATTCGAACCGCGTGGTGATATAGGCGAGCGGCAAGGCGAAGACGGACGCGACGACGACCGACATCGCAGACACATAGAGCGAATTCCAGAACGAGCGGATGAACAGGTCCGTCTGGGCGAAGTCGAGGAAGTTGACGAGAGTGAACTCTCCGGTCCCCTTCTCCGTGAAGGCGACATAGATTACCGTTCCAACGGGGACGATCAGAAACAGAACGAGAAAGGCCGCGATCCCGAGAGCCACGGCGACTTGTCCGGGCGATGCGGACAATCGCTTGCTACGCTTGGAAGACGCGGACGGCGTTTGCGCTCGCCCTGCGGTCGTGGCGCCAGCCATGGACGCTCTCCTAAAAGCCAGAAAGGGTCTTTGATGGGCGACTCGCGAATGCGAGCCGCCCGATGGACGATCAGCGTGCCAGCTTCTGGGCCTGCTCGGCCTTGGCCTGGGCCTGCTGGTAGCGCTCCTTGGCGAAGGACGCCCATTGCTGCTCGAGTTCGGCCTGACGCGCACCCTTCTGCTTGCCGCCAGTGAAGGCGCCGGCGATTTCAGGCGAAGACGCCTCCTGTTCCGTGACCGGCATGGCGGCCACGAGGTCGCGAGCCTCCTTCACCAGAGCCTTGGCTTCCGCATTGTCTTTCTTGGCAATAGCCGCCTCGGCATCGTGAATGGCCTTGGTGGCAGCCTTGAGCGCATCGAGCTGGAACGTCACGGTCTGGTCGTAAAGGACGTCGACAACGTTCGTGCGCTTCTCCGACACGTCCACATCGAACTTCACCCGCGCTCCAAGAGACGCATCCTTGAAGGGGTTCGGATAATCGGCAGGAGCCTTGTCATAGACAGCCGGGTTCACGGGCAGGCGGCGGATGCTCGGTTCGAGCAGAACCTCCTGACCGGCAGGAGAGACGAGGTAATCGACGAAGGCTTCGGCTCCGGCCTTGTTGGGCGCATTGGCGATCACGCCCACATTCGCCGGCACGATCGTCGTCACGGTCGGGTAGACGAACTTCACCGGGAAGCCCGAGGCCTGAGACGAGAAGGCGAAGAAATCGATCACGATGCCGAAACCGACCTGTCCGGAATTGACGGCTTCCGGCACGCCGAACGAACGCTCGGTGATCTGGCTGAAATTGCCGGAGACCTCCTTGAGCGTGCGCCAGCCCTGATCCCAGCCCTCGCCCTGGAGGATCGTCTCGATGGTGAGATGCGTTGTGCCTGAACGTGACGGCGCCGCCATGGAGACATGGTCAAAATAGACAGGTTTGGCAAGGTCCTGCCAATCCTTGGGCTCAGGCAGCTTGTTCGCCTTGGCGTAGCGGTCGTTCCACATGATGCCGTAGCCCGAGGCCGCGAAGCCTGAATAGAAATTCTCCGGGTCGTTGATCGGATAGGAGCCGATCTTCTCCGGAATGCCCTCTGCCTTCGGCTTGTACTTTTGCAAAAGTCCCTTGCCCTTCAGGACCTCGAAGGCATCCGGCGCCGACGCCCAGAAAATATCGACCTGATTGTTGGCCTTTGTCTCCTCGACGAACTTGACGCCCGCATTGGTGTTCCGGTTCTGAACGTCGAGGGTCACGCCCGGATTGGCTTTCTCGAAAGCCTGTTTGAACGGATCGGTCACATCCTTTGAAAACGAGGTCACGATCGTGACCTTGCCGGACTGGGCGAAGGCGGCGCCCGTGAACAGGGCGGCGCCGACCAGAGCCGCCGCGGCGGCAGAATGGCGAAGCATCAGTTTCCTCCAACATGATGTCTATGTGCTTGGGTCCGCCTCAGGGGCGTCCGGCGAACCTCATGCAAAACTCATGCCAGATTGTGCCGTGATGCTTCCCGGCTGCTTTAGAGGGCCATTTTCCCGCCACGTCGCCGATCAGGGCGCGTTCATGGGAAAGAGCGGTAACCTGCTCCATTCTCCTGGGTCACTTCGGTAACGTCATGCTTCGATCACTTCAGTGCGACCGAGGTTGTGTTTCTTCATCTTCAGATAGAGGGTCTTACGGGTGATCCCGAGCGCCTCCGCTGTAGCGCCGATCCGCCCGCCGAAGCGCGCAAGCGTTTCCTCGATGACGCGCCGTTCAGCGATGTCCATCTGTTGTTCGAGGGTCAAAGCGTCTCCCGGGAGGCTCGCCTCCGCCTGTGGCTCGTCCTCGTCGAGACCGAGAAGATATCGCTCGGCAGCGTTGCGCAACTCACGCACGTTCCCAGGCCATTCCTGTTGCTGCAGTCTTTCCAGAAAGGATGGTTCCAGGGAGGGTGCCGCCCTGGCTTGGCGAGCGGCGGCGAGATTGAGGAAATGACCGAACAGTACCGGCACGTCATCCCGTCGTTCGCGAAGCGGCGGAAGGCGGACCGTGACGACATTCAGCCGATAGACCAGATCCTCGCGGAACGCGCCCTTCCCCGCGAGTTCGGCCAGATTGGCCTTGGTCGCCGCGACGACCCTGATATCGACGGGAATTTCCTTGTTCGACCCGAGCCGCTCGATGGTCCGCTCCTGCAGCACTCGTAGAAGCCTGACCTGTGCTGTCATGGGCATGGATTCGATCTCGTCGAGAAAGAGCGTGCCGCCGCTTGCATGTTCGATTTTACCAATGCGCCGCTCGCGGGCTCCGGTGAAGGCGCCTTGCTCATGCCCGAAGAGTTCGCTCTCGATCATCGTCTCCGGCATCGCGCCGCAATTCACCGCCACGAACCTCCCCTTTCGCCGGGTTCCGAAATCATGGAGCGCGCGGGCAGCAACCTCCTTGCCTGTGCCCGTCTCACCGAGGAGCAACACATCCGCCTCGGCTTCGGCGAGTGTCCTAAGGGTGCGCCGCAAACGCTCGATGGCAGCTGAACTGCCGACAAGCCGACCGGCCATGGGATCCTGATCGCCGGCTTTCGCCCTGAGGGTTCGGTTTTCGAGAATGAGGCTGCGATGAGCGAATGCCCGCCTGACGGTCTCAACGAGCCTGACCGGATCCGCCGGCTTCTCGATGAAATCCCAGGCCCCCGCGCGAACGGCCTTGATGGCCATCGGCACGTCGCCATGACCCGTGACGAGGACGACCGGGATTTCAGGATCGACCGAACGCACGGCATCGAGAAGTCCGAATCCATCCAGTCCAGGCATTCTGACATCGCTCACGACAGCGACCGGAAGACCGGGCGACAGGATATCGAGACCGGCCTTGGCGGAGCCAACCGCTATGACATCAAATCCGTCGAGCTCCAGCGTCAGCCGGTACGCGTCGAGGACCTCCTGATCGTCGTCGACGAGAATGACCTTCGGCTGTGCGCTCATGGCCTGCTCGCCGCCAGATCGATGACGAAGGTTGTTCCCGCAGGTCCCGTGGTCTCCAAGATCAGGTCTCCTCCAAAATCTTTCACGATATTGTACGACATCGAAAGGCCGAGGCCGAGGCCCAAGCCGGCGGGCTTTGTGGTGAAAAAGGGATCGAAGATCGCGTCGCGGTGCCGCTCCTCGATGCCTGATCCGTTGTCGGTCACTGCCAAGCGAACCCGGCTTCCCCGGTTCTCAGCCCTTATCTCGATGCGCCGCTCCGGCCGTTCTGCGAGTTCGTCGAGCGCATTGGAGATAAGATTGACGATCACCTGCTCGAGACGGACTTCCTCGGCCAGAACACTTGTCGGCGTGTCCGGGAAATCGATCTGGACGTCAACCTTCTCCTCGTCGAGACGCTGCTCGAACAGGCTCATGGCTCCCACGACGACTGTCCGAAGATCGACCGCGTCCAGCGTCGCCTCCGGGCGGCGGGCAAATCGCTTCAGATGCTTGATCAGTTCCGCCATCCGGGCTGTCAGCCCCTGGATCCGATCCAGGCTCGCCCTTGCGTCCTCCAGACGCCCGCGTTGGAGCAGTACGGCCCCGTTATACGCATGGGAGCGGATCGCCGCGAGAGGTTGGTTGAGCTCATGGCTGATGCCCGCCGCCATCTGGCCGAGAGCAGCAAGCTTGGCGGCCTGAACGAGATCATCCCGCGTCTGCCGGAACACCGCGAGAGCTTTGGAAAGATCGCCCAATTCGTCGTCCGTGGGAGGAGGCAGGGTCGGCATCGTAGGTCCGGTCGCAATCGACGTGGCGGCCAGCGTCAGCGCCTGAAGTCGCACGACAAGGTTCCTGCGGACATAGAACCAGCCGACCGCAATCGTGGTGACCAGGGACGCGGCGGCGATCGCCAGGAGAAGGTTCCGCCCGACCACGATGGCCTGTGCGGAGCGCTCGGCAGCGCGGCGCGCGATCGCTTCGGTCCGGCTGACCTCCTGTGAAACGAGCGCACCGAGCTGCGTGACCAGGCGGCGGTTTTCCGCGAGCAGCGCCTGCGCATCCGCGATTGCCGCGAGTTCGTCCCGCTTGATGGCGGCAAGTCCGGATGTCGGATCGGAGACGGCAAGCAGGCGCGCAACGATCTGGCTGGTCGTGATCGTATCCGCCCAGTTCGCGAGCGTCTTGACCTCGAGGTCGAGTTGGTCGGTCATCTCACCGAGAAAATTACTCGTCTCCTGAAGATCCTCGATTGTCGGCACGGTTCCAAGGCGCCCCAGCAAGCCGACCACGAGGTTGGCCTGGGCATTGATGGTCAGCAGGGCTTCGCTTTTCCGGCTCTCCTCCAGCAACGTCCTGCGTCCCGCCTCCGTGGCCTCCCCTGGGGCGACCTGGCCGATGGCCGACTCCATGTTGAACCTGGCGTCATCGATAAGTGGTTCGATCTCCTCGATCAGATCGGCCTGGAGCCATCGCAGCTCCTCGCCGATCTGCCGCGAGCGCTCGTGCAGAGGGAAGCGCCGGCCAGCGACCCGATCAATCGCCATGAGGTTGTTCTCAATCGCGTCGGTAACGACGAGAAGCTCCGGCGACAGCGAATGCTCGTCGTTCCTCTCGTTCAGGACGGATCGAAGCATGGCCAAGCGCCCGAGCAGCGTCTCGCGAATGCGATCATAGGCCTCGCGCCGCTCTGCGATGGCGAGGTCGGGTGTGCTGGCGATCACATTTGCACCCGATTCCGCGAGCCGGGCAGAAAATGCAAGAGCCGGGAGATGGGCCGTCGCGACGGAATTCAACTCCTCGCTGAGACGCGCATAGGACAGCCACCCCACGATGCACGCTCCGACCGCGAGTCCCCCGACCCCGACGAAGGCCATGATGAGGCGCCCACCGATGCCGAGCCTCGCCTTCCGGATCATGGCCGCATGGCTCCCTGTCCGTGCAAATCCTGCTTGGAAACGTCAAGCCTCGCGGTCGCATCAGACAGCGCTCGCGCCGCCCGCCGCATGTTCTCATCGATCTTCGCCTTGATGCGGCTCTCGAGGCGTGCCTGTGGCTCGGGTGTAGGAAGACCTCGCGGTACGTGAATCAAGTCCCTCCAGCGCTCCAGTTCCATGGCTTCGGTGCCACTCAGCGGCGGCAGGGTCAAAGCGCTACGTGCATCGCTCACGAGCTTCGCGAGATCCGCGTCGGAGCGCTCCGACAGGGCCGCTTCCAGTGCGTGCACTGACCGCCACATCCGCCCGAGGTCGGATCTCCGGAACGTGATCATTTCATCGAAGATGATGTTGACCAGTCCATATCGGGCCGCAGAGAGGCCCGCGTCGAACAGGCCCTTTGTGAACAGCCCTTCGTGCTGAAAGGGGTTGCTGTCCGTTGGCCCGCTGGCCGGATAGGCGGCGGGAGATATCGGCAGCCGGGAGATCGCGGGACTCAGCAGGAGGGTTTGCCCTTCAGGCGAAAGAACGAAGTCCACGAAGCGCTCTGCCCCCTCCCTGTTGGCCGCGTCAGCCAGAATCGCAATGCTGGCAGGCACGAAAAGAGTCTCCTCGGGAAGCGCGAACTTGGTCGATCCTTTTGGCAAGCCCTCCGGATTGGCCAGGAAGTCGATCGACGGTCCCACACCGAAACGTCCGCGAGCAACTCCCGCGGAGACGCCGAAACTGCGCGCTGTCACGGTCGCGAGATTGCCGCCGATCTCCGACCAGATCCCCCAGCCGCGATCCCAGCCATAGACCTGGAGAATGGCCTCGACCATGAGGTGCGTCGTACCTGACCGGGACGGGGAGCTGATGCCGATATGCCCCGCAAAAATGGGCGCGGTGAGATCGCTCCACCCCCTGGGCACTGGCAATGCCCTCGCCTCCAGATAGGCCGGATTGTACGCGAACCCATATCCGGACAGCGCAAAACCGAGATAGGTCAGACCTGGATCGTTCACCGGATACCCGGCGATCCGATCCGGCGCTCCCGTGGGGCGTGGCCGCAGCATCGCCAGCCGACCTGCTCTTTTCAGAATCTCGAAAGCATCCGGTGCCGACGCCCAGAAGATATCCGCCTTATGCCTCTCACCGATGATGTCGGCCACCGCCGTCGTCGTCTTGCGTTGCACGAATTCGAGGGTAGTCTCCGGGTGACGCTCTTTGAACGCCCTCTGGAAGGGCTCCAGAAATTGGGGCGGAAACGACGTGAGGACCCGCACGGAGCCTGGCTTTTCAGCCGCGAGCACTACACTCGCGAACGGAGCCAAATGCGCAAGCAATGCGGCAAGACCAATGGAAAGAACACGAAGCATGAATTGCTGCAGCGGCTAGGGTCGGGCCTCATGATAGGCCCCATACGGGCCGAGCGATCAAGTATCCCTTCGGCTCATGACGCTATAAAGATTCATCTCGCACAATCCGAGCACACATGCCAGCAGCTTATCCGGGATCCGTGGAGTGCTGAAGGAGGAGCCTCCCGGCAAAAAGCCGCCGGGAAACCCGGCGGCTTGTCGTTGCGTGCGCAATCCCGGAAGGCGTTACGCGGCTCCTTGACCTGTCAGGATGCGGAGGTCATCTCGCCCGTCAGCCAGTACTTCACCCGTGCCGGGTGCTCGCTGATGTAGTTCTCGATGGCCTTGTCGACCGTGCTCTCGTTGGCATCGGACATCGCGGATTCGAGCTCGTCGAGGGGAAGGTGCATGCGCATCAGGAATTGGGCGACCTCCGGGTAGTCGTGCTGGAAGCCCTGACGGGCGATCGCGTAGACCCGCTCGACGCCGCCCAGCGCCTGCTTGGGATCATCGAGATAGCGCAATTCGTACTTGCCGAACATCCAGTGCGGACTCCAGCCCGTCACCACGATCCACTCCTTCCGGCGGATCGCACGATCGAGAGCCGACACCATGGCGGCATCGCTGGCCGTCGTGAGATCGTAGCCGCTCAGATCATAGGTCTTGAGGGCTTCCTTCGACAGGCGGGTGAGGCCCGCTCCCGGATCGATGCCCTGGATCTTGCCTTTGAGCTTCTCCTTCACCTCTGGCTTGGCGAGGTCGGCGACGGATGCGACCTGGTCCTCAGGAACATAGCTGGGAACGACCCAACCGAGCTTGGCATCCGTGTAGAGCACGCCAAGGGTCACGGCCTTGTCTCCCACGCGTTTCCAGTAATCCTTGTGGGTCTCGGGCAGCCACGCCATCATCATGGCGTCGATGTCACCCTTGGCGACGCCCTGGTATTGCGGCGCGATATCGGTCTGAAGAAGCTCGACCTTCTGGGAATAATTGTCTTCGATGAGCTTCTTGGCGAGCTTGGTGACGAACTCCGCATCGGCCCAGGCAGTCCAGCCGATCTTGACCGGCTTCTTCTCCTCCTGTGCCTGCAGCGTGCCCGCAAGGCCTGTGGTCAGGGCCGCCGCGAGGGCGATCCGGGCGAAGGTCTTGAGCATAGGGTTCTCCTTTCAGCTCTTTTGGGGGTGAGCGCCGGAGCGAAAGCCCGCTCCGGCCCTCGCTGTCACGCACCTGCCTTGGCAGGCGCGGTTTCGATCCCGGTGTCCCGGGTTGCTCCGACCCGCCGGGGCGCAAGAAGCGGGAGCTTCAGCGCCGCCGGCCGCGAGAGGCTTTGCGTCAGCCGGTCAAGGATGATGGCGAGGATGACGACGGCGAGGCCGCCCTCGAAGCCCAGCCCCACGTCGAGGCGCTGAATGCCTGTCAGGACCGTATTGCCCAGGCCTCCCGCGCCGATCATGGACGCGATCACCACCATCGAGAGCCCGAGCATGATGGTCTGGTTCACGCCGGCCATGATGGACGGCAGGGCCAGGGGGAACTGCACCTCGAACAACAGCTGGCGTTCGGTGCACCCGAAGGCGAGCCCAGCCTCGACGAACTCGCGGTTCACCTGCGTCAGCCCCAATGCCGTAAGCCGTACGACGGGCGGCATGGAAAAGATGACGGTCGCGATGGTGCCGGGGACAGCCCCGAGACCGAAGAACATGGCAGCCGGGATGAGATAGACGAAGGCCGGCATCGTCTGCATCAGATCGAGCAAGGGACGTGTGCCGACAGCCAGGACGGAGCTTCGCGCCATCGCGATACCCAGCGGAATGCCGATCGCAATCGCGATCGCTGTCGCGGCGATCACGAGGGCAAGTGTCTCGATGGTCTCCTTCCACAGGCCCATTCCGACGATGAGATACAAGGACACCCCGAAGGCAAGGGCGAACTTCCAGCCCACACGCCAGAGCGTGAAGATCGAGACGGCACCGATGAAGGCCCAGGCCGGAAGCCAAAGCAGCAGATCTTTGATGCCGTTGGCAAAGAAGCCGATTCCGTCCGCGATTGCATCGAGTGTCGGGGAGAAATTGTCGAGCATGTACTCGACAACCGCGCTGGCGCCAGCGCCGATGCTGATATCGAAATCCATAGAATTATCCTTTACGCACCAGCGCTTCAGGCGGCGCGATCGAGGGTCATGAGGAGGGTGGACTTGGAAATCGCGCCGAGATACCGGCCCCTGTCGTCCACCACAGGGACGGGCCAGCGGCTCTCGGCCACGCGTCCCATGACCTGTGACAGCGGAGTGTCAGCCTCGATGGGAGCCATGTCAGGCAGGAAGGCCTGTCGATAGGGGTCGGTGCCACCCGCACGCAGCGCCTCCTTGAGCGAATCCGCACTGACCATCCCGTGATAGCGCTTGTCGCGGGCGATCACGATGGCAACATCCCTGTCATGCGCCCGCATGCGCTCGAGTGCAGCATTGATGCTGTGCCCGGCCCGATCGATCAGCGTGATCTGGCTGTGGCGCGCGATATCGCCCGCGCGAAAGACATGGCTGACATCCACGTTGCGGAAGAAGGAACGGACGTAATCGTTCGCCGGGGTCATGACGATTTCCTCCGGCGTGCCCACCTGCACCACGACGCCATCCTGCATGATCGCGATCCTGTCGCCGATACGCATGGCCTCATCCAGATCGTGGCTGACGAACACGATGGTGCGACTGTGCTCGGCCTGCAGGCGCAGGAGCTCGTCCTGCATCTCCGTGCGGATGAGTGGATCGAGCGCCGAGAAAGCCTCGTCCATCAGTAGGATTGTCGGTTCGTTGGCGAGTGCGCGGGCGAGCCCCACACGCTGCTTCATTCCGCCGGACAATTCATCCGGGCGGCTCATCGCATAACGGCCCAGCCCGACCGCTTCGAGGGCCTGTTGAGCTCTCCGGTTGCGCTCCATTTCAGGAACGCCTGCGATTTCGAGACCGAAGGCGGTGTTATCGAGAACCGTCCGGTTGGGCAGAAGCGCAAAGCTCTGGAAGACCATGCTCATGTCGCGCCGGCGCAGCGCGATCAGGTCACGGCTGCTCATGCGGGTCACGTCCTGGCCGTCGATCAGAATGGAGCCCATCGTCGGCTCGATCAAACGATTGAGAAGACGCAGCAACGTCGATTTGCCGGAACCCGACAGCCCCATCACCACGAAGATCTCGCCCTCGCGAATGCTGAAGCTGGCATCATTGACGCCGATGGTGCATCGGGTCTCCGCCTGGACGGCTTCCTTGCCCTGACCAGCCCGGATCATTTCAGTCGCACGCGCAATGTCCGAGCCGAAGAGCTTGAATACTTTGCGCAGAACGATCTTTTCGGCCGGAGTGCCGGCGACAGCCTCACTGCGTCCGTTACCGTCTTCAATAATCATCAAAACTCCATTGCCCCCCATCCGAAGTTCAGGGGAAACCTCCATTTTGTATTTTCAACCTGGGGAACAGTTTAGAGATCAAAGGCGGCAGCAAGAGCCCCCTCTTACATGCGCATAACTGTTCAAATTGAGCGGAACGCCCATCGGATATCATTGCCTTGAGCGTCATTTAACTAAACCGTTCTTCTCGAAAAGCCAACCCCTATAGGACGAATTGGCTAGATTCGTTGTTTATCACGCAATGACAACTATCTCCTGAGGACTTCTGTTTTGTTTTTGAAACAGGGACTTAAGCGACCATCGGAAGGTCTTCGGCTTCCCGTCGCACAGCCCCCGGGAGCACGATGCTGGGGCACCGGGGCAGCGACCCGCATTTTGAGGCGAGAGCCATCCCGGGCGCCCTCGAAGAGGCAAAGCCTCTTGCTTCGACAGGCTTGCAAGCGTTAGGACGAACACTCGGCTTCCGGTCAAAGCTGCAGCCCGGCTCGACATCGCAGAGAGAGCCCCGGCAAAGCGGATTTGCGGGTGAAGCCGCTGATATTAGCCCACTTCCCTATCGGACCAGTTCGGAACCCATGGTGACTGCTATGAAGCTTTTTGAGGCGATCGGCTATACACTCCTCGCAGGGACATTCGCCATCGGGTGTGCGACGGCCCAGGAAAGAACGGTCAAGATTGCCGTCGAAGGTGCCTATGCGCCCTGGAATTTCACGGGAGCTGGAGGAAAGCTCGAAGGCTTCGAGATCGACCTCGCCAATGACCTGTGCGCGCGCATGAAGGTGAAGTGCGAGATCGTGCCTCAGGACTGGGACGGCATGATCCCGGCGCTCAATGCCAAGAAGTACGACGCCATCATGGATGCCATGACGATTACGGACGAGCGCAGAAAAACGATCGATTTCAGCGACCGTTATGCCGACTCGCCCAACGGGTTCCTCGTTGCGAAGGACTCGCCCTTGGCGCAGATGCCCGGCACCGGCCAGGCTTTCAACATCTCGAGCCAGCAGGCGGAAGCCGAGAAGGCCATCGCTGAGATCAAGCCTCTTCTGAAAGGCAAAACCATTGGCGTACAGGTTTCCACGATCCAGTCCGTCTTCGCCGACAAGTACCTGAAGGACATCGCGGATATCCGCGAGTACAAGACCACGGAACAGCATGATCTCGACCTCGCGGCGGGTCGGATCGACGCCGTTTTCGCAGGCGCGACCCAGATCGCCGGCACGCTGGAGAAGCCCGACTTCAAGGACTATGCCATCGTCGGCCCCCTGCTCACGGGCGGCGTCCTCGGAGGCGGCATCGGCATCGGATTGCGCAAGGATGACACCGCGTTGAAGGAAAGCTTCAATGAGGCCATCCGGGCGGCCATCAAGGCCGGCACGGCCAAGACCCTGTCCCTCAAGTGGTTCAAGGTCGACGTGACGCCTCAGGGCTAGCGCATCGGACGGACCCAGCGGGCCGCGCCAGCGAAAAGTGGACCCGGTTTTCCGCCGCATCCGATGCGCCAGCCAAGAGAAGGAGCCTCGGACCCACGGTCGCGAGTTCCTCGCTGTCGACAGGTCATGGACCTGGTTCGTCCCGTCTTGCATTCCTCAGGATCACGGCGATGAAGCTATTTGACCTCACAGGCCGCCTCGCCCTCGTCACCGGCTCCTCGAAAGGCATCGGGCTGGCGATTGCCCGCGGCCTCCTGGAGGCAGGCGCCACCGTGATCCTGAACGGCCGTGACGCCGAGCAGCTGGAGCGGGCCCGCGCGACGCTCGCTGCATGGGATGGCAAGGTCTACGCCCGCTCTTTCGATGTCACGGATTCCCGGGCAGTCGAGACCGCCATCGCGGCCATCGAAGCGGAGATCGGCCCGATCGAAGTCCTCTTCAACAATGCCGGCATGCAGCATCGCGCCCCGTTGGAGGAGTTCCCGCTCGAAGCATGGGAGAGGCTGAAGGCAACCAACATCGACAGCGTGTTCTTCGTCGGGCAGGCGGTGGCCAAGCGCATGATCCCGCGCGGGCGCGGGAAAATCATCAACATCGCGTCCGTGCAGTCCGAACTCGCACGCTCCGGCATCGCGCCCTATACGGCAACGAAGGGCGCGGTGAAGATGCTGACCAAAGGCATGGCGACCGACTGGGCACGACACGGCCTGCAGGTCAACGCGCTCGGGCCCGGCTATTTCAAGACGGAACTCAACGCTGCTCTGGTGGCCGATCCGACATTCAACGAATGGCTCAAACAGCGGACTCCCGCGGGCCGCTGGGCAGACGTGGATGAACTCATGGGAGCCGCCATCTTCCTGGCCTCGGACGCATCGAGCTTCGTCAACGGTCACATCCTCTACGTGGACGGAGGCATAACCTCCTGCCTGTGATCGTCGAAAGCGTCGACGCGCGTGCCGGCGTCGCTCACGACACCGAAGCCGCGAAGGACGATTTCAGGTCGGAATACAGCCGGCGAAACAGGGACCGGCGCGGCTCGAGCGCCTCCATCAGATCCGATTCCGGCTCGATCACATGAGAGACGGGTGGAGGAGGACAGGCCTCGTCAAGGCTTGCACCCGTGGCGGCGATCCGGGCGAGGCGCGCTGCGCCCAGGGCCGGCCCGACCTCCCCTCCGTGATGATAGATGAGGGGCCTCCGCAACGCGGCCGCCAGGATCTGTCCCCACACCTTGGAGCGCGCTCCTCCGCCGATGACCGAGAACGCGTCGATCGTTCCGCCATGGGCTTCGAGCGCGTCCAGCCCATCCGCGAGGGCGAACGCAACCCCTTCGAGGGCGGCACGGCCCAAATCCGCACGCGTCGTCGCTCCATCGAGCCCGAAGATGACGCCTGACGCGGCCGGATCGTTGTGAGGCGTCCGCTCGCCGCTGAGATAGGGCAGGAAGACAAGACGGCTCTTCTCCCGCATCGCAAGGCCCGCCGCTTCTGTTTCGGCGAGCAGGGATGCTTCATCGGGCATGCCGGCCAGACGGGCCGTGAACGACAGCGTGGCGGCCGCCGACAAGATCACCGCCATGCGGTGCCACATGCCCGGAATGCAGTGGCAGAACGCATGGACGGCCCGCTCGGGATCCTTCTTCAGGACGTCGTCGGCGACGAAGATCACTCCCGACGTGCCAAGCGATACGAAAGCCGCCCCCGGATGAACGACGCCGATCCCGACCGCACCGGCCGCGTTGTCGCCGCCGCCGCCAGCCACAGGAATGCCGGGCCTGAGACCGAGGGCGCTCGCGGCGACCGGAAGAAGCTTCCCCGACACTTCGGTGCCCTCGACGAGTCTCGGCATGTGGCTCTCATCGAGGCCAGTCGCCTCGAGCATCGCGGCAGACCATTGCCGCTTCGCGACGTCGAGCCAGAGGGTCCCGGCCGAATCGGACATGTCGCTCACCGCCTCGCCGACGAGCTTCAGGCGTATCCAGTCCTTCGGGAGCAGAACCCGCGCCGTTCGCGAGAAAATATCCGGCTCGTTCTTCGCAACCCAGATGAGCTTGGGCGCCGTGAAGCCCGGCATTGCCAAGTTGCCGGTGATCGTGCGGCTGGCGGGCTCGCGCCGTTCGAGTTCCTCGCACTCCGCCCCGGCACGCCCGTCGTTCCAGAGAATGGCAGGCCGGAGGATGGCGTCGCTACGGTCCAGAAGGACGGCGCCGTGCATTTGTCCCGAAAGCCCGATCCCCGCCACGGCATCGAGGGAGCGTCGCGCACGCAGGCTTGCGGCGGCAGCGAGGACAGCGTCCCACCAGGCGTGCGGATCCTGCTCGGACCAGAGAGGCCGTGGGCGAGCCACGGTGAGCGGCACCGACGCCTCGTCGACGATCGAGCCCCCGTCGTCGATGAGAATGACCTTGACGCTGGAGGTGCCTAAATCGATCCCCAAATACATCGGCTGTGATCCTCCGTGGCATCGCTCGCAATCCACCCTATGGGCGCGCGAGCTAGGCGAGATTGCCGTCCAGGTAGCGCTGCAGCGTGGCGCGCGTTCCTTCCTTCCAGAGCGCGCCGAGCGCCGTTGAGAACCGGGAGCGGAACGCCGGAACCTGGGCGAGATCGCCGAAGATGTCGTGCAGTTCCAGGAAAGCAGCTGGTTCCTCCCTCGCCGCGAGGGCAGCAGGCGTCAGGCGGTCCGCATTCGGGTCGTTGAGCGGGATCGGCTCGCCTGTATCGGACGAGGCGGCACAGTAACGGCACCAGAGGGCGGATTCCAAAGCAAGCCCTGGCGCGTCGGCTCCCGCCTGAAGCCGGGCGCGGGTGGAAGGCAGGATGAACTTGGGCTGCCGGTTGGAGCCGTCCTGCGCCAGGCGGGGAATCGTGTCACCGATGTCGGGATTCGCGAAGCGGCGGACGATCAGCTGGAAGTAATCCGTCAAATCGACGCCCGGTACCGGCGGCACATGGGGGATGATCTCCTCCGTTTCGAGCTTGTCGAGGAAGCCGCGCACGAGCGGGTCGGCCATGGCGTCGTGCACGAAGTGAATCCCGAGCAGACCGGCAGGATAAGCGATGGCCGCATGCCCGCCGTTGAGGATGCGCAGCTTCATCAGCTCATAGGCTGCGACATGAGGCGTGAAGGTGACGCCCACCTCCTCCAGCGCCGGCCGCCCTGTGGGGAAGTTGTCCTCGAGCACCCATTGCCGGAACGGCTCGCAGAAGACGGGCCAGTTGTCCCTGATGCCAAACCGCTCCTCCAGGATGGCCCGTTCCCGGTCCGTCGTCGCGGGCGTGATGCGGTCGACCATGCTGTTCGGGAAGGCCACCCGCTCGCGCACGTAAGCGGCAAGAGAGGGATCGACCAGATCGGCAAGACCCGCGACGGCATCCATGGCCACACGTCCGTTATGGGGAATGTTGTCGCACGACATGATCGTGAATGGCGCGATGTTTCGCTCGCGGCGCCGCTTCAAGGCCGCGACCAGCACGCCGAACACGCCCCTGGGCGCGTCGAGATGGGCCGCATCATGGCTGATCTCCGGATGATCGGGGTTGAATGCCCCCGTGGCGGGATCGATGCAGTATCCTCCCTCGGTCACGGTCAGGGAGACAATCCGGAGCGCGGGATCATCCAGGGCGTCCACGACGGCACGGCTGTCTTCGCTCACCGGAACGAATCCGACCATGGATCCGGAAACGCGGGCGCGGTTGGCTCCCGGCTCCAGCTCCACCACACTCGTGAACCAGTCCTGGGGATCGAGGGCGCGCCGCATGGCGGCATCGCCCGGACGGACGCCCGCGCCTATGATCGCCCAGTCAAGATCCTTTCCGGCATTGAAGAGATCGTCCAGATACACCGCCTGATGGGCGCGGTGAAAATTGCCTACCCCGATGTGGAGGATACCCGCGCGCAGGGCCTCCCGCGCGTATCGTGGCCGTGCGATTTTTTCCGGCAGTGTCGCAAGATTTCGAAGCGAAAGAGATTGAGCCATCTGGCGTGAACCTATCAAGAAAGAAACCGGGTTCCATTTGCCTGTCAGGACGAAACCCGCGGAATGGGAGCCTGCGCTCCTGGCCGCGTCAGTTAATCATGAAGCCTCCATCCACCGGCATGGCAAGCCCGTTCAGCATGGCCGCTCGATCGCTCAGAAGGTAGAGAATGACCTCTGCGATGTGTTCGGGTTCCGCAAAGTGCCCCAAAGGAATGCGCGCGAGCATCCGACCGGCCTTTTCGGGATCGCTCCAGGCCTTCGTGGCCATCGGCGTGAGGGTGACTGTCGGGTTGATCGCGTTCACGCGGATCCGCTGGCGCCCGAGTTCGTTGGCCATCACACGCGTCAAAGCATCGAGCGCGCCTTTGGAGGCACAATACGCGGCATGATCCGCGAACCCGATGAAGGATGATACGGACGAGACGTTCACGATGGCTCCCGGCAGATCACGCGCGATACGATCCCGTGCATATTCCTGAGCGATGATCATCGGCGCGCGTGTATTGACCGCATAGATCCAGTCGAATGTCTCCGCTGTCACCTCGAGAAAAGGATCGAGCGCCGTCGTTCCTGCGCAGTTCACCAAGTAGTCGAACGGCACCGCCGCACGGGCCGCTTCCCGTGTCGCGTTCGCGTCAGCAAAGTCGACAACGATGGACCGACAGCCGATCTCTCTTTCAAGGCTGTCGAGATCTGCCTTCGTGCGCGTCATGGCGATGACCTGGGCGCCCCGCGTCGCCAGCAGCCTGGCGGTTGCCCGGCCGATCCCCTTGCCGGCCCCCGTCAGAAGAACGCTTTTCCCTTCAAATTCCATCGCGCCGCTCCTCAGCATCACGAAAATCCGCTTTCGACAATCATGTCCGTTCCACAATATCCAAGTTGGGACCGTCCAAGCCCCTCCCCTGCTCCCGTCGCCGAGCGATTTCGGCTCAAGCCAATCTCCGTCCGGTTTCCGTGTCGAAAAGATGAGCCTTCCCGGGATCCAGGCGAATGCTCAGGCGCTCGTCGGGACGCAGCGAGATGCGTTCCCGGAAGACCCCCACCAGCGGAGTGGAACCGAGCATCATGAAGGCCTGCGTCTCCGATCCCGTCGGTTCGATCACCGATACGCTCGCATCCTGCCCGCCATCGCCGAGCCCGATATGCTCGGGCCGAATGCCATAGACGATCCGCTTGCCGTCCGACGCTGCCGGTGCATTCGCCAC
>Ga0182742_1000541_pt1 | contig 58473 bp, 56 predicted proteins | sample eDN5th37CBELigMG_FD_128880 | JGI IMG/M metagenome (GOLD analysis project Ga0182742, IMG submission 128880) | Enriched Miracle-Growth compost microbial communities from Emeryville, California, USA - eDNA 5th pass 37_C BE-Lig MG (version 2)... ...
ACCGCCGGCATCGCCCATTGGAACGAGGCCGAGCGCACCCATCCCGACTGGGCCGAGTTCCGCGCGCTGATGACCGCCGAGGTGGTGGCCGCCTGCGAGGGCGCGCGCGCCGCCGGGGCGACGGAAGTCGTCATCAAGGACGCCCATGACAGCGGCCGCAACCTCATTCTCGACCGGCTGCCCGACTACGCGCGCATCGTGCGCGGCTGGTCCGGCCATCCCGACGAGATGATGTACGGTATCGATGCGGGTTTTGCCGCGGCGATCTATACGGGCTATCACTCCAAGGCAGGAACGGAGGGCAATCCGCTCGCCCATACCTCGAACCTGCGCATCTCCCGCCTCCTGCTCAACGGCGAGGTCGCATCCGAATTCACCTTCAACGCGCTCTGTGCCGCCGGCTACGGCGTGCCCTCCGTCTTCCTTGCCGGCGATGTCGGCATCTGTGCGGAGGCGCGCGCCATGGTGCCGGGGCTGGCGACCGTCGAAACGCTGGACGGACGGGGCCGCGCCTCGACGTCCATCTCTCCCGCCTGGTCGCGCCGGCTGATCCGCGAAGGCGTGGCGGCGGCGCTTTCCGGCGATTTCGCCCAGGCCTTGCCGGAAAGGCCGGACCATTACGAGGTGGTGATCGAGTTCGCCACGCCGACCGAGGCCTATCGCGCCGCCTGGTATCCCGGAGCGAAGGCGCATGGTCCGCGCGCCGTCGCCTTCGAGCACAGGGATTTCTCCGAGATCCTGCGCGCGCTGCTCTTCCTCAAGGTCTGATCAGACGGGCACCCGCTCCAGCAGGACGCGGGCCATGCGCCAGAAATCCTCGACCTTGCGGTTGCGGCTGCCCGAATGGCGATAGAGGCGGATTTCGAGATCGAGATTCCAGCCTTCGTCCGCCGAGGCGGGCACGAGGCGGCCGGCCTCCATTTCCTCGCGCGCCAGGCTCTCCGGCAGCCAGCACACGCCGGCGCCGGTCACGGCCATGTTCATCAGGCCCGCGCTGATGGTGTTCTCATGCGTCGTGCGACGCCGGAAGGGCGGGCGTCGCAAAAGCAGGCGCGACAGCGCGACCCCGAAGAACGAATTGTAGCCGTAGCTGAGATAGGGAATGGCGAGTCGCGGCTGGGCGACGGCGCGATCAATGAGGTTAAGTCCCGGCTGGATGCTGCCGGAAAGCGCGATCTGCCGGGCGACGAGCGGGACAAGCCGGTCATGGGCGACGGTCAGCGAGGCGAATTGCCCGCGGTCAAGATGGAACGGCACTTCCGGATGGGTATAGGTGAGGAAGAAATCCGCCTCGTCGCCGATCAGCGCGTCGAGATTGGCCTCGATGCCGCCGCGGTCGGGAATGAGCGATGTGCTGAAGGCGCCCCCCGCCGCTTCCAGCGCCTTGAGCCAGCCCGGAAAGAAGGTGACCGTCAGCGTATGGAGCGCGGCAAAGCGGATGAGGCCGGGCTCGTAGGAGGGCCGCAGCGCTTCCCGCGCCGCATAGAAGGTGCGGATAGCCTCCTGCGCGACGGGCAGGAAATTGCGTCCGGCGGAGGTGAGTTCGGCGGGCATGGTCGCCCGGCTGATCAAGGTCGCGCCGAGCCAGCTTTCCAGTTGCTTGATCCGGCGGCTGAAGGCCGGCTGGGTGACGTTGCGCATTTCGGCCGCCCGCGAAAAGCTGGACGTGTCGGCAAGCGTCACGAAGTCCTCCAGCCACTTGATCTCCATGCCCGGCTCCCTCTCCGCAACGGCATCATCATTATCCGAGCATAAGTCTTTCATTCGAAATGGCTATGCATATTTGGCATGGACTGGTGCCAAAACCGAATTAGCCAATTCCGCCACAACCTTTCACCTTGTGCACGGAGGAAACAGGCGCGGGCTCGTCCGGCGCCAGGAGGGGCGTGAATGGCATTCGGAATTGAGGCCGATCTTATCCTGACCAATGGCCGCATCTGGCGCGGCCGGGAGGAGGGTGTCTGCGAGGCCCTCGCCATATGGCAGGGCAAGGTGCTGGCCACCGGCAGCGACGCGGACGTGCTGAGCCTCAAAGGCGCGCGCACCGAGGTGGTGGATCTGGAAGGCCGCTTCGCCACGCCCGGTCTCATCGACAACCACCTGCATCTGATCTCGACCGGCATCGTCATGGGCTGGGTAGACGCGACGCCCGCCGCCGCGCCGACGCTGGAGGCGCTTCTGGCGCGGCTTGCCGAACGGGCCAGCGCGACGGCGAAGGGCGGCTGGGTGCGCGCCCGCGGCTATGACCAGGTCAAGCTCGATATCGGCCGTCATCCGACCTGCGAGGAGCTCGATCGCGCGGTGCCGGATCATCCGCTGCTGCTGACGCGGGCCTGCGGCCACGTCGCCATCGCCAATTCGCGGGCGCTGGCGCTTGCCGGCATCGACGAGGCGACGCCGGTTCCGGAAGGCGGGGTGATCGGGGTGACGGACGGGCGGCTCAACGGCCTGCTCGCGGAAAACGCCCAGAACCTCGTCAAGGCCGCCATGCCGGACCTGTCGACGGAGGAACTGATCGACGGTATCGAGCGGGCGGGCCGCTATCTCCTGTCCCTCGGCATCACGAGCTGCATGGATGCGGCCGTCGGGCAGCTCGCCGGCTTTGCCGAGATTCAGGCCTATGAGATGGCCAAGCTCGCCGGCCGCCTGCCGGTGCGCGTGTGGCTGACGCTGCTCGGCGATCCCGGTGTCTCCATCGTTGAGGATTGCTGGCGCGCGGGGCTCATCTCGGGCGCGGGCGATGACATGCTGCGTGTCGGCGGCGTCAAGATCTTCCTTGACGGCTCGGCCGGCGGGCGCACCGCCTGGATGACGCAGCCCTACAAGGGCGAGCCCGACAATATCGGCGTGCAGATGCTGCCGGACGAAGAGGTGGAGGCGATCGTCAAGGCCTGCCATGAGCGGGGCTACCAGATGGCCTGCCACGCCATCGGCGACGGGGCGATCGAACAGCTTGTCGCCGCTTACGAGAAGGCGCTTGCCGCCAATCCCGACCCCGACCGCCGGCACCGCGTCGAGCATTGCGGCTTCTCCTCGCCGCAGCAGGACGCGCGCATGAAGGCGGCCGGCATCCTGCCCGCGCCGCAGATGGCCTTCATCCACGATTTCGGCGACAGCTATATCTCCGTTCTCGGCGAAGAGCGCGGCAAGCCCTCCTATCCGATCGGAACCTGGATGCGCATGGGCCTCAAGCCGTCGACCGGCTCGGATTCGCCCGTCTGCTCGCCCGACCCCTTCCCGAACCTCCACGCCATGATCACCCGCCAGACCGGCAAGGGCACGGTGATGGAGGAGAGCGAAATGCTGAGCCGCGAGGAGGCGCTGCAGGCCTATACGGAATATGGCGCCTTCTCGCAGAAGGCCGAGGCGGTGAAGGGGCGGCTGGTGCCCGGCCAATGGGCCGACATCGCCGTCTTCGACAACGATCTTCTGACGGCCCCGGCCGCGACCATCCTGTCAGGCACCCGGTGCCTGCTGACCCTGCTTGCCGGCCGTATCGTGCATGATGCACGCTGACGGCCTGCCGGAATGACCAGTCGAAACGATGCCGAAAACGGCACGAGAGGGAGAACGAAATGCTGAAAAGATTGACACTGGCCGCAATGCTCAGCCTCGGTGTGGCGACCGGCGCGCTGGCCGCCGGCGAACGCCAGGGCGGAACGCTCGTCTTCACCGCGCCCTATGGTTCGAGCTTTGCGACGCTCGACGTGCAGGCGAGCCCGAACACCCAGGAAGAGTTCATCACCCAGGCGATCCACCGCGCGCTCTATAGCTGGGATTCCATCGAGAACAAGCCGGTGCTGGAACTGGCGACATCGCAGGATGTTTCCGAAGACGGCACGGTCTATACCTATCACCTGCTCGAAAACGCCGTCTTCCACAACGGCAAGCCGTTCACGGCCGACGACCTGATCTACAGCTACAAGCGCATCGCCAACCCGAAGAACGCCTTCCCGGGCGCGAGCTTCATCGCCAACATCAAGGGTGCGGACGACTATATCGCCGGCAAGGCCGAGGAGATTTCCGGTCTCAAGAAGATCGACGATCACACGCTGGAAATCACCTATACCGGCCCGATCAATCCGGGCTTCCCGCTGATGCAGAACACGACGGTCATCTATCCCTCGAATGTCGAGGACGAGGCGGAGTTCGGCAAGAAGCCGGTCGGCCTCGGCGCCTTCGTCTTCAAGGAGCATGTGCCGGGTTCGCAGGTCGTCGTCGAGAAGTTCGACAAGTATTACGAGGAAGGAAAGCCCTATCTCGACCGCATCAACATCGTGCTGATGGCCGAGGACGCCGCCCGCGATGTCGCCTTCCGCAACAAGGAGATCGACGTCTCGATCCTCGGCCCCACCCAGTACCAGGCCTATCAGGGCGAGGAAGGGCTGAAGGACCACCTGCTGGAAGTCGCCGAGGTCTATACCCGCAACATCGGCTTCAACCCGGCCTTCGAGCCGTTCAAGGACAAGCGGGTGCGCCAGGCGATCAACCATGCGATCAACGCGCCGCTGATCATCGAGCGCCTCGTCAAGAACAAGGCCTATCCGGCGTCCGGCTGGCTGCCGATCTCCTCGCCCGCCTTCGACAAGGACAAGGCGCCCTATGCCTTCGATCCGGACAAGGCCAAGGCGCTTCTGACCGAGGCCGGCTACGGCGACGGCTTCGAATTCGAGGTCACGGCAAGCCCGAACGAGAGCTGGGGCGTGCCGATCGTCGAGGCCATCCTGCCGATGCTCAAGAAGGTCGGCATCACCGTGAAGCCGAAGCCGGTGGAAAGCTCCGCGCTCGGCGAGGCGGTGACGACCAACAATTTCCAGGCCTTCATCTGGTCGAACCTGTCCGGCCCCGATCCGCTGAATGCGCTGCGTTGCTACTATTCCAAGATCGCGCAGTCGGCCTGCAACTATACGAGCTATTCGAGCCCGGAATTCGACAAGCTCTATGAAGCAGCCCAGCAGGAGCGCGACCCGGCCAAGCAGACCGATCTCCTGCGCCAGGCCAACAATATCGTCCAGGACGACGCGCCGGTCTGGTTCTTCAACTACAACAAGGCGGTCATGGCCTACCAGCCGTGGATCCACGGCCTTGTTCCGAACGCGAACGAACTGGCGGTCCAGCCCTATGACGAGATCTGGATCGACGAAAACGCGCCGGATTCGCGCAAGTAAAGCCTTGAGGGGTTCGGGGGCGGCGTCATCGCGCCGCCCCCGCATCGATTGTCGCGCCCGCAAGGGCGACCGAAACGGAACCGCTCATGCTTCGCTTTACCCTGCGCCGCATCCTGCAGGTCATCCCCACGGTCATCGTGGTGGCGCTGCTGATCTTCGTCATCTTCTCCGTGGTGCCCGGCACCTTCGCCGCCAGCCTCTTTGCCGATGGCAAGCGCGCCGCCGACCCGCAGATGATCGCCCGCCTCAATGAGGAATTTGGCCTCAACAAGCCGCTGATGGAGCGCTTCGTGGCCTATGTCACGGACCTTGCGCATTTCGATCTCGGCACCAGTTTCCGCACCCGCCAGCCGGTGATCGACCTCATCAACGATCGCATGTGGGCCTCGCTGCAGCTTGCGATCGCCGCCATGGCCTTCGCACTCGTCGTCGGCGTGCCGCTCGGCTTCCTGGCCGCGCTCCGGCCCGGCTCGGTGCTCGATACCGTCACGATGATCGGGGCCGTCTCGGGCCTGTCCATGCCGCAGTTCTGGCTCGGCCTCCTGATGATGTATCTCTTCGCCCTGCAACTGAACTGGCTGCCGAGCTTCGGCTATGGCGACGGCTCTTTCCGCAATCTCATCCTGCCGGCCGTCACGCTCGGCGTCACGCCGCTTGCGCTTCTTGCGCGCACCACCCGGGCGGGCGTGCTCGACGTGCTCAATGCCGATTTCATCCGCACCGCCCATTCCAAGGGCATGAGCGAGGCCAAGGTCGTGCGCTGGCATGTGGCGCGCAATGCGCTGGTGCTGATCGTCACCACGGTCGGCCTGCAGTTCGGTTCGCTGATCGGCCAGGCCGTCGTCATCGAGAAGCTTTTCGCCTGGCCCGGCATCGGCTCGCTGCTCGTCGACAGCGTGGCGATCCGCGACATTCCCGTGGTGCAGGGCACGATCCTCGTCATCGTGCTCTGGTTCCTGGTCGTCAATACGGCGGTCGATCTCATCTATGCGGCGATCGACCCGCGTATTAAGCAGGAGTGAAGGAGATGCGTCTCGGCTTCAACTTCTGGCTCGGCGCCGGGCTGACCGTGCTGGTGATCCTCGCCGGCGTGCTCGCCCCGTTCATCGCGCCCTTCGATCCCGTGCTCGACGCGGACCTCATGAGTTCCGAGCTGCCGCCGGATGCCACCTTCTGGTTTGGCACGGACGGGCAGGGGCGCGACGTCTACAGTCGCATCCTCTACGGCGCGCAGATATCGCTGACGGTCGGCATCGTCTCGCAGGTGATCAATTCGATCATCGGCGTCACGCTCGGCATGACGGCGGGCTACTGGGGCGGCTGGTGGGACGACCTGGTGAACGGCCTCACCAATGTCATGCTGGCCATCCCGTCGCTGATCTTCGCGCTCGCCGTCATGGCGGTGCTCGGTCCGGGCCTGCCGTCGCTTCTGATCGCGCTCGGCCTCACCAACTGGAGCTGGACCTGCCGGATCGCCCGTTCCTCGACGCTCTCGCTGAAATCGCAAGGCTATGTGCAGGCGGCGCAGACGCTCGGCTACGGGGACCTGCGCATCATGTTCACGCAGATCCTGCCCAACATGATGGGTCCGATCCTCGTCATGGCGACGCTCGGCATGGGCTCGGCGGTGCTCTCGGAAGCGGCGCTCTCCTTCCTCGGCCTCGGCATCCAGCCGCCGTTCCCGAGCTGGGGCTCGATGCTGACCGATGCGCGCCAGCTCATCCAGCTCGCGCCCTGGGTCGCCATCTTCCCCGGCCTTGCCATCTTCCTTTCGGTGCTCGGCTTCAATCTTCTGGGTGACGGGCTGCGTGACAGCCTCGACCCGCATATGAGGACGCGCAGATCATGACGGCGCCGCTGCTCGACATCAGGGATCTGAAGCTCGGCGTCGCCACCGGCCGCGGCGCGACCCTTCCCGTCCTCAAGGGCGTTTCCTTCCAGATCATGCCGGGCGAGGCCTACGGTCTCGTCGGCGAATCCGGCTCCGGCAAGTCCGTGACGTCGCTCGCCGTCATGGGGCTGTTGAAGAAGCCGCTCGCCGTTTCCGGTGGGGAGATCCTGTTCAAGGGACAGAACCTGCTCTCGCTCTCGAAGCGCGAGATGCGGCGCATGCGCGGCAACCGCGTCGCGATGATCTTCCAGGAGCCGATGACGGCGCTGAACCCGCTCTCCACCGTCGGCCGGCAGATCGCCGAAATGTTCGTGCTGCATCAGGGCAAGAGCTGGCGTGAGGCGCACAGGCTCGCGATCGAGGCACTCGCCCGGGTGCGCGTGCCCAATCCCGACCGGCGGGCGCGGAATTTTCCGCACCAGATGTCCGGCGGCCTCCGCCAGCGCGTGATGATCGCCATGGCGCTCGCCTGCAATCCCGATCTCCTGATCGCCGACGAGCCGACCACCGCACTTGACGTGACGGTTCAGGCGGAAGTGCTGCGCCTCATCCAGGAATTGTGCGCCGAGCAGGGCACGGCTGTGCTCTTCATCAGCCACGATCTCGGCGTCATCGCAAGCATCTGCCAGCGCGTCGGCGTCATGTATGCCGGATGCCTTGTCGAGGAGAACGAAACGCGCGCGCTCTTCGACGATCCGCGGCACGAATATACGCGCGGCCTGCTCGGCGCCCTGCCGCGGCTCGGCAGCCGCAGCGCCCATGGCCGCCAGCGCCTCGTCGACATAGACAGCATCATCGCCGACCGTTCGAAGCTGACCGAGACGCGCTTCATCGCGCCGCGTGCGGCCGAAGGGAGCCGGCCATGAGCGCCCCCCTTTTGCAGGTGGACGATCTCCACGTCCGTTTTCCGATTTCCGGCGGCGGGTTGCTTGGTGCGGGACGGCGCACGCTGCACGCCGTCAACGGCATCAGCTTCTCGCTGGCCAAAGGCGAGTGCCTTTCCATCGTCGGCGAATCCGGCTGCGGCAAGTCGACGACGGCGCTGTCCATTCTCGGCCTGCAGGAGCCGACCGAAGGCGCGATCCGCTATCGCGGCGAGCCGCTGACCGGCCCCGGCGCGCCGGACCGCATGGAGCGCGCGAAAGCGGTGCAGATGGTCTTCCAGGATCCCTACGCCTCGCTCAATCCGCGCCAGTCGGTGCGCACCTCGCTTGCCGCGCCGCTCAAGCTGCACGGCATCAAAGCAGCCTCGGAAATCGAAGGCCGTATCGAGGCCATGCTGAAGAATGTCGGCCTGACGCCCGAGCAGGCGAACCGCTATCCGCATGAATTTTCCGGCGGCCAGCGCCAGCGCATCGGCATCGCCCGCGCGCTGATCCTGGAACCGGAGATCGTCGTGCTCGACGAGCCGGTCTCCGCGCTCGACGTGTCGATCCGCGCGCAGATCATCAACCTGCTTCTCGACCTGCAGGACAAGCTCGGCCTTTCCTATCTCATGATCAGCCACGATCTCAGCGTGGTGGAGCATATGAGCGACCGGGTGCTGGTGATGTTCTTCGGCGAGGTCATGGAGGAGGGCGGCTGGCGGGATATTTTCGAGACGCCGGCCCATCCCTATACGCGACGCCTGATCGACGCCATTCCGAGCCACGAGGGCGTGCTTGCGCCGCCCATGCCGGATCATGCCGCACCGCTGCTTGCCGGACGCCGCTTCGTTTCCGACGGTGCGACGGCGCCCGATGTCTTTTCCGCGCCGGCGACGTCCGAACTCGTCGAGATCGCCCCGCAGCACCGCGTCAGGCTGGCACTCGCGTGATCGCGGCTAGACCTCGAAGACGTCCTCGAAGGATTCCGGAAAGCTCTGGCGGGCCACCTTTTCATTGATGACCAGAAGCGCCTCGTAGGACGTCGGGTCGAAATTCTTCTCCGCCGCCACGACCTCGCGGCCGAACAAGAGGCTGAGGCGGGCGGCGTCGAGATTGCCGCGCTCGAAGGGTTCCGCGCCGAAATGGTGCCAGAGCGCATGCAGGAACGCTGCATCGATGCGGTGCTCGGCGGTGTTCGGCCCGGCGCGGCGGGGCAGCGTCTTGATCGGCGTCACCCCGCGCGGATTGGCCCGGCGGATGGTGAACTGGACGCCCGTGCCCGGCATGCCGGAGGGAAAGCCGCGGTGCTTGATCATGTCGGGCAGGTTCGCCATCGTTCGCTCCTTCGGCGTTTGCGCTTTCCTTCGAAGCGCGAAACGCTCTCATTCCCATTCTATGCGGCAGGCTGGAATCGCCCTAGCCGATCTTGTCCTGCGTCTTCGTCTCGAAGTCCGAGGCGTCGTGCCGTTCGTGCAGCTGCTCGGACGGATCGCCGGTCAGACGGTTGACCATGCGTCCCCGTTGAACGGCGGGGCGGGCGGCGATTTCCGCCGTCCAGCGCTGCACATTGCCGTAGGTCTCGACTTCGAGGAACCGGCCGGCATCGCCATATTGCTTGTTCTGCGCAAGGCTGCCGTACCAGGGCCAGATCGCCATGTCGGCGATGGTGTAATCGGCACCGGCCATGAACCGGTTATCGGCCAGATGCCGGTCCAGCACGTCGAGCTGGCGCTTCACCTCCATGGCGTAGCGGTCGATGGCATATTTGATGCGCATCGGCGCATAGGCATAGAAATGGCCGAAGCCGCCGCCGAGGAAGGGTGCCGAGCCCATCTGCCAGAACAGCCAGTTGAAGGTTTCCGTGCGGGCGCGAAGCTCGCTCGGCAGGAAGGCGCCGAACTTTTCCGCAAGGTAAAGCAGGATGGACGCGGATTCGAAGACGCGCACCGCCGCCCCGCCGCCCTTCGGCGCGTGGTCCATGAGGGCCGGAATCTTGGAGTTCGGGTTCACGTCGACGAAGCCGGAGCCGAATTGATCGCCGTCGCCGATGCGGATCGGCCAGGCATCGTATTCCGCTTCGGCATGGCCGGCGGCCAGCAATTCCTCCAGCATGATCGTCACTTTCACGCCGTTGGGCGTCGCCAGCGAATAGAGCTGGAGCGGGTGACTGCCCACCGGCAGCGCCTTTTCATGGGTCGGGCCGGCGACGGGGCGGTTGATATTGGCGAACGCGCCGCCATTGCCTTTTTCCCAGGTCCAGACGTCCGGAACCTCGTAGCCCGCGGGAAAATTGTCCGTTGGAGATTTCTCGGTCATGAAACTATCCTCGTCGTGAAAAGGGTCATGGGCCAGCGGCCGGTTCGGGCGCTGTTCTATACCCTCCGCGCGCCGCCTTCCAGCCGGATCGCACTTTGGCCGCGGCGTTGTCCCCGGCTCCGCCGGCAAAGCCGGGCGGGCCATGCCGAATGCGCATGATCGGACTTGCTAATAAACGAAACGGGTCGCGAAGGGGGATTGTTTTTACGGGCGATATCGTGATTGAATTTTGCAACTGGTACCCGTTGCGATCGCCGTATCGGGACCGAGGCAAAAACAGATGAAACGGGGAACTGGTATGAACAAAATGACAATCGACATGCGCCTTCGTCCGCTGCTCGCCGGCGCGGCCTTCTCGCTGCTGCTGGTCTCCGGCGGCATGGCGCCGGCTTTCGCCGAGACGCCCGCCGACACGCTCGTCCAGGCCTGGGCCTTTGACGACACGATCACGCTCGACCCGGCCGAGTCCTTCGAGCTCAGCCCGGCCGAATTCATCGGCAATGGCTATGACATGCTCGTACGGCTCGATGCCGACGACACGACCCAGGTCAAGGGCGGCGTCGCCGAGAGCTGGGACGTTTCCGATGACGGCCTAACCTATACGTTCAAGCTGAAGCCGGGCATCAAGTTCGCCTCCGGCAACCCGCTGACCGCCGAGGACGTCGCCTGGTCCTTCGAACGCGCGGTCAAGCTCGACAAGAGCCCCGCCTTCATCCTCACCCAGTTCGGCCTGACCGGGGACAATGTCACCGAAAAGGCCAAGGCCGTGGACGAGGGCACCTTCGTCTTCACCGTGGACAAGGCCTATGCGCCGAGCTTCGTGCTCAACTGCCTCACCGCCACGGTGGGCGCCGTGCTCGACAAGAAGCTGGTGATGGAGCACGCCGAATCCAAGACGCCGAGCGACGAGTACAAGTACGACACCGACTTCGGCTATGCGTGGATGAAGACCAACTATGCCGGCTCCGGCCCCTTCAAGATCCGCGACTGGCGCGCCAACGAAATCCTCGTCATGGAGCGCAACGACAATTACTACGGCGACAAGCCGGCGTTGACCCGCGTCATCTACCGCCATGTCAAGGAAAGCGCGACCCAGCGGCTGATGCTGGAAGCCGGCGACGTGGATGTCGCCCGCAACCTCGAGCCCGGCGATTTCGAGGCCGTTTCCAAGAATGCGGACCTTGCCACGACCAGCGCGCCCAAGGGCACCGTCTACTATATCAGCCTCAACCAGAAGAACGAGACTCTCGCCAAGCCGGAAGTCCGCGAGGCCTTCAAGTACCTCGTCGATTACGACGCGATCGGCGCCACCCTGATCAAGGGCATCGGCGAGATCCGCCAGACCTACCAGGCCAAGGGCGTGCTCGGCGCGCTGGATTCGAACCCCTACAAGTTCGACGTCGCAAAGGCCAAGGAGCTTCTTGAAAAGGCCGGCCTGAAGGATGGCTTTTCCGTCACCTTCGACGTGCGCAACACCCAGCCGGTGACCGGCATCGCCGAATCCTTCCAGCAGACCGCCGGCCAGGCGGGCGTGAAGATCGAGATCATCCCCGGCGACGGCAAGCAGACGCTCACCAAGTACCGCGCCCGCAACCACGATATGTATATCGGCCAGTGGGGCATGGACTACTGGGACCCGAACTCGAACGCGGAAGCCTTCACCTCCAACCCGGACAATGGCGACGAGGCCTCGGTCAAGACGCTGGCCTGGCGCAATGCCTGGGACATTCCGGAGCTGACCGAACAGGTCAAGGCGGCGCTTCTGGAGCGTGACAACGACAAGCGCGCCGAAATGTACGAGAAGCTGCAGCAGGAAGCGCTCGATACCAGCCCCTTCGTCATGGTCTTCCAGCAGATCGAGGTGGCGGGCGTGCGCGGCAACGTGAAGAACTACAAGCTCGGGCCGAGCTTCGATTCGAACTTCCTCGCGCCCGTGAGCAAGGACTAAGTCTGAAAGGACCGGTCCCTTGAGCACCGCTGAAACAGAGATGCCGGCAAGGCGCGCCAATCGGCGCGCCTATGCGAGGCTCAAGTCGCTCGCCGGCTTCATCGTGGTCGTCGCGACCACCTATCTCGGCCTTCTCGCCGTCACCTTCTTCATCGGCCGCGTGGTACCGATCGATCCGGTGCTGGCGATCGTCGGCGATCGGGCGCCGGCCCATGTCGTGGCGCGCGTGCGCCAGGAAATGGGTTTCGATCTGCCGTATTACCAGCAGTTCTTCCTGTATGTGAAAGGGGTGCTGCAAGGCGATTTCGGCACTTCCGTGCTCACCACCAATCCCGTCATGACGGATATTCGCCGCGTCTTCCCCGCCACCATGGAACTTGCCACGGTCGGCACCGTCATCGGTGCGGCCGTCGGCGTGCCGCTCGGTGTTCTCGCTGCCGTCAAGCGCGGCAGCATCGCCGACCAGATCGTGCGCATCGTCGGGCTCGTCGGCTATTCCGTGCCGATCTTCTGGCTCGGTCTTCTGGCGCTTCTCGTCTTCTATGCCCGTCTCGGCTGGACCTCCGGCCCTGGCCGCATCGACGTGGTGTTCGAATATACCTTCACGCCGATCACCGGATTCTATCTGCTCGATGCGATCCTCAACCGCGACTGGGCCGTCTTCCGCGACGTCTTCTCGCATATCGTGCTGCCGGGATCGCTGCTCGGCTATTTCTCGCTCGCCTATATCAGCCGCATGACGCGTTCCTTCATGCTCAACGAGCTTGCGCAGGAATATGTCGTCGCGGCACGCGCCAAGGGGCTGTCGGAAACCCGCATCATCTGGGGCCATGCGCTGCGCAATGCGGCGGTGCCGCTGGTGACGGTGATCGCGCTTTCCTACGCGGGCCTGCTCGAAGGCTCGGTTCTGACGGAAACCGTCTTTGCCTGGCCGGGCCTCGGCCTCTACATCACCAATTCGCTGCAGAACGCCGACATGAACGCGGTGCTGGGCGGCACCATCGTCATAGGTTCCGTCTTCATCGCCATCAACCTGCTTTCCGACGTGCTCTACCGCATGCTCGACCCCAGAACGAGGGCCCGATGAGCGAAACCGCCATGACCCGCCGTGAATGGCTACTGACCGACAGGCCGCAATCGCGCCTGCAGGCCCGGCTCGGCCGCGCCTACCTCACCTGGCGGCGCTTTGCCGCCAACAAGCTGGCGGTCATCGGCATGCTGCTGATCCTCGGGCTCGTCTTCCTGGCGATCTTCGCGCCGTTTCTGGCGCCCCATTCGCCCTATATCGGCGATCTGGCGTCGGCCCGCCTCCTGGCGCCGGGCACGCCCGGGCATCTGCTTGGCACGGACGACCAGGGCCGCGACATCCTCTCGCGCCTCATCTACGGGTCGCGCCTGACGCTGCAGGTGGTGGTGCTGGTGGCCATCATCGCCGCCCCGCTCGGCCTTCTGGTCGGCACCGTCGCCGGCTATGCGGGCGGTTGGGTCGATGCGGTGCTGATGCGCGTCACCGACATCTTCCTCGCCTTTCCCAAGCTGGTGCTGGCGCTCGCCTTCGTCGCCGCGCTCGGCCCCGGCATCGGCAATGCCATCATCGCCATCGCCATCACATCCTGGCCGCCCTATGCGCGCATCGCCCGGGCCGAAACGCTTACCGTGCGCAATTCCGACTATATCTCGGCCGTGCGGCTGATGGGTGCCTCGCCCTGGCGCATCGTGCTGCGCCATATCATGCCGCTCTGCATTTCCTCGCTCATCGTGCGCGTGACGCTGGACATGGCGGGCATCATCCTGACGGCCGCCGGCCTCGGCTTTCTCGGCCTCGGCGCGCAGCCGCCGCTGCCCGAATGGGGCGCGATGATCGCCTCGGGCCGCCGCTTCATCCTCGATCAGTGGTGGGTCGCCGCCATGCCGGGCTTTGCCATTCTCGTCGTCAGCCTCGGCTTCAATCTTCTGGGCGACGGGCTGCGCGATGCGCTCGATCCGCGCGGGAGCGGGCAATGAGCGCGCTCCTGACGGTCGAGGACCTGCGCGTTTCCTTCCCCACCCGCACGGGCGTGGTGGAGGCGGTGCGCGGGGTTTCCTTCACGCTCGGCCGCGAGCGGCTGGGTATTGTCGGCGAGAGCGGATCGGGCAAGTCGCAGACCGGCCGCGGGATCATGGGCCTGACCCCGGAGCACGGGGAGATCACCGCCCGCAAGCTGGAATTCAACGGCATCGACCTCACCAAGGCCTCCAAGGCCGAGCGGCGGGCGCTGCGCGGCAACCGCATCGCGATGATCCTGCAGGATCCGAAATATTCGCTGAACCCGGTGATGACCATCGGCCGGCAGATCGTCGAGACGCTTCGCACGCACGAGCCGGTCGACAAGGCGGAAGCGCGCAAGCGCGCGCTCGACATGCTGGCCGCCGTGCAGATCCGCGATCCCGAACGGGTCTTCGACCTTTATCCGCATGAAGTGTCCGGCGGCATGGGCCAGCGCGCCATGATCGCCATGATGCTGGTGGCCGGACCGGAACTGCTGATCGCCGACGAGCCGACCTCGGCGCTCGACGTGACGGTGCAGCTCGAAGTGCTCGGCATCCTCCACCGACTGGTCGCCGAGCGCGGCATGGGGCTGATCTTCATCTCGCACGACCTGAGGCTCGTCTCCTCGTTCTGCGATCGCGTCATCGTGATGTATGCCGGCCGTATCGTCGAGGAGCTGCCGGCCGCGCAGCTTTCCGAGGCGAAGCATCCCTATACGCAGGGCCTGCTCAACTGCATGCCGAAGATTGGCGCCGACCGGCACCCGCTGCCCGTGCTCGATCGCAAACCGGAGTGGGCGCTATGACCCCGGCACTCGCCATCGACCGCCTGTCCGTCGCCTTCGACGAATTCCTCGCGCTGAAGGATGTCAGCCTGACGGTTGCGCCCGGCGAATCCTATGGGCTGGTGGGGGAATCCGGCTCCGGCAAGTCGACGCTGCTGCGCGCCGTCGCCGGCCTTGCGCCGATCTCGGCGGGCACCGTCACGGTCAACGGCACGGTGCTCGGCGACAAGCGCGACAAGGCCTTTTACCGGCAGGTTCAGATGGTGTTCCAGGATCCCTATGGATCGCTGCATCCGCGCCAGACGGTCGACCGGCTGCTGCTGGAGCCGCTCGCCATCCATGGCTTCGGGGATACGGAGAGCCGCATCGTGCGGGCGCTGGACGAGGTGGGGCTGGGTTCCGGCTTCCGGTTCCGCTATTCGCATCAGCTTTCCGGCGGCCAGCGCCAGCGCGTGGCGATCGCCCGCGCGCTGATCCTCGAACCTTCCATCCTGCTGCTCGACGAGCCGACCTCGGCGCTCGATGCGTCCGTGCAGGCCGAGGTGCTGAACCTTCTCGAACAGGTGCGCGCCGCCCGCAAGCTGACCTTCGTCATGGTCAGCCACGATCTGGCCGTCGTCACCCATATGTGCGACCGTCTGATGGTGATGCAGCATGGCCGCGAGGTCGAGCAGCTGACCGCTGCGGACCTGGCGGAGCGCAAGGTCACGCAGGATTATACGCGCAACCTGCTCGTTGCCAGCGAGGGCTTCAGGCGAAGCGCCTGAGCGGGGCGCGACGGCGCCCGGCGGATCGGCTCAGCCGAGAACCAGGGAGCCGCGGACAGCCGAACGGATGTTCGAGCGGGAAATGCCGAGGTCCTGCAGGGCGCGGTCGTCGAGGGCGCTGAGTTCGCGGACGGCGCGGCGGTCGGCGTTGTACTTCTTGAGCTTTGCGATGACGTTCATGATCAACTCCTTCGGGTTGCCCATGAGATAGGAATGTTCGCGCCTCTAAAAAATGCATATGATTGCAGCCTAGCCATGCTTCCGCTGCATGGCGACAAAACCGCGCATCCGTGCCGGCAAGGCCGGTCGCCGGTTGGTTTCAGCGGATGAAGATCAGGGCCATGCCGATGACGACGAGGGCCGCGCCCGCCCAGGCGCCGCCGGCCGGCCGTTCGCCGGTCTTCAGCCAGAGCATCGGCAGGATCATGACCGGCGTGGTGGCCGAGAGCGTCGAGACGATGCCGACCTTGCCGCCCGACAGCGCGAAAAGCAGCAGCGTCATGCCCATGCCGAGCGCAAGCACGCCCGTGAGCGCCGTCATGGCCGCGACCTTGAGCGTCAGCGGACGCCTCGGCTTGACGGAGGGAATGGGAAGCTGGATCAGCACGCTGAGGCAGAAGGCGGCGATCCCGACGCGAAGCAGCGAGGCGAGGAGAGGATCGATACCGGTCTCCATCACCGGCCGCGCGAGGATGGAGCCGATCGCCTGGCCGGTCGCCGCGCCGAGCCCGAGAAGAACGCCGATCCACAGCGGCCCCTTGATCGTCTCCCATTCGTGGATCTGCGACCGGCGCTTGCCGAAGATGATGGCGAGGAACACGCCCGAAGCCGTCAGGGCGATGCCGGCGATGGAGGAGGTCGACAGGCCTTCGCCCAGCACCAGCCAGCCGAGCAGCGCGGTGATCGGCGCATTGAGCGCGAAGAGAATGCCGGAACGGCGCGGGCCGAGCCGGTTCAGCGCGGCAAAGAGCAGCGTATCGCCGACGAAGATGCCGATCAGGCCGGACAGCAGCAACGGGCCGACATTCGCCGCATCGAGTTCGCGCCAGGCGCCGGTCGCCAGCACGTAGATCGTCAGGAGGCCGGTGACGAAGACCTGGCGGACGCGGTTGAAGGCGGGCGCGCCAAGATAACCGGCGGGACCCGCCGAGATCATCCCCGTCACCGCCCAGCAGGTCGCGGCGCCGAGCGCGGCTATTTCATGGATTGGCATCGTATTCCGTCCGGTCGAGTGCGGAGAGGCAATCCGTTAAAGCTCGACTGCGGGCTTTTCGTCCAGAGCCTTGCGGCGCAATCAACAGCGCGTTTGCCGCCCGCCCGCGGAAAACTCCGCGCGACGGGTGGGGGGATGCTCGATCATCGCTCCTGACGGCGCATCAACGTCCCATGCCGGGCAAGGCGGCGCGAAGCGGCTGCTCCCGGCCGGCAGGGCCGACAGCGGCGGAATGCCGGCCCCGCAGCAGGTCGTCGCCCGCGAAATAGATGTGGTGGAAGGCGTCGGCCCGTCCGCCGATGAGGCAGATATCGTCCCGCCGCCAACGCCAGGAAAGCGCGTCCAGCCGCTCCTCGAAATCCTGCGAGACCGTCGCCGACCAGAAGGCGGCGATGCCGCCCGGGGCGAGGCGGCCTTGTACCGACTGCAGCCCGCATGCGCTGTAGATCGCCTCGTTGGTCTGCCGCACGATGAAATCCGGGCCGTTGTCCGTATCCATCAGGATGACGTCATAGGCGCTGCCGGTCTGCCGCAACAGGTTCTGCACGTCGCCGGTGCGCAGGTCGACCCGCCGGTCGCGCAGAGGATGGCCGGCAAGATGCCCGATATGCTCCCGGTTCCAGGCGACGATTTCCGGCACCAGTTCGCATACCGTCACCTCGGCATCCTCGCCCAGCCAGTCGAGCGCCGTGCGTAGCGTGAAGCCCATGCCGAGCCCGCCGATCAGCATGCGTCGCACCGGCCGGCCGTGAAGCCTGAGGCTGCGCTCGGCCAGAATAGCCTCGGAGCGGTGGTTGAGGTTAGACATCAGTTCCAGCCCGTTGAAGCGGATCTCGTAGATATCGCCCTTGCGGCGAAGGAGGATTTCGTCGCCGGCCGTATTGGCAGTCCGCGCCAGTTCCATCCACAGTGTCATATCTTTTCCTTGCATCGCGCCGGTCCTGTCGCGGCCGGTCGTCCAGTTTTCCGGTGAACGCTCTTGCGGGTTGCCGGCGCTTACGGGCGCGGCAACCCCGCGACATGGCCGGCCATGCGATCATCCGGCAGGCCGGCGAGGGCGAGCGCCCCTGCACGGGAATGGAAAAGGCTGCGAATGCGGCCGGGCGCGGTTTCTCCTCGCACCGCGTCGAGAACGACGGGATCGAACAGGATTCGGCCGAGAAGCGACGTCTGGCGGACGAAGCCCTCCGCCGCGCTTTCCGGCCAGATCAGCGCCATCACCACGTCGACGCCGATACCGTCCGGCGCGTTGAAATCGACGGGCCGGGCAAGGCCGACAAGGGCGCAGGCAGGCTGGCGGCACTCGCGCGCCAGCGCATGCGGCAGGGCGATGCCGCGCCCGAGGGCGGTGGGGCCGAGCGCGGCCTTGACGTCTTCGTAAGCCATGCCGGCCCTTTCCGACAGGCGGTCGGCGGCCAGGGCGAGCGCAGCCTCCTTGTGCGGCACGATGGCTGCGAGGGATACGTCCATGGTGCGAAACAGGGCAAGATTGTCCAATACGATCTCCAACGGGCATCCGGTGCGAACCGATCCGACGGGCGCTCGCAGGCATATGACCGCCGTGAAGGCGGCGGATATGCCGGGAGCATTCGGGAAAGGCATGCGAAAGCGTTCCCTGGACGGCCTCCGCACAAGCGGAGCGGCCGGCCAGGGCTAGGAGCCCGTCAGCAGACGCGGCCTGGGTCTATGGCAGACGCAGAGCATGTTCATGGGGCCACTATCGGCTACCGGAAGAGGAAAGTCAAATTACTGAAAAAAAAAGAAAAAATGCCGCGGGATGTGGCTCTTGAATTGGCCCTGGCGCGGGCCTACATTGGTTTCATGTGTATGGAAACCTTCATACGGATGTCGAGGCTCGCTGGCCAAGCACGCCCTTCGTCCCGGGGCGGCACCCTTTTCCGTTCTTGATCGCCGCGCGCCGTCTGCTCCGGGAATTTCGAAGATAGCGGTTCATTTCAGCGGCGCCGTCGCGCGCCGCGCAAATGGAGCGTTTCCGTGAAACAAACCCCACCCTTGCGTTTCTGCCTTTCCTGCAACCGTGCCCTGCCGCGTGCGGCCCGCCGCTGCCCGTGGTGCAAGCGGCTGAGCGTCATCCACGGCGATATGCCGCCGCCTGCGCGCCTTCGCGGCGCGCCCGGTTCCGTGTTGGGCCGGGAGGAGGAGCGGCCATGACCGGCGTGGTGATGGAGCGGCCGGCGAGCGTTACGGTCGACGGCCCGTTGCGGCAATATGGTGCGATTCCCTGGCGAAAGGATCCGCGCGGTCGCACGCGCGTGCTGCTGGTGACGTCGCTCGGGCGCGGCCGCTGGATCGTACCCAAGGGGCAGCCGGCGAGGGACCGGCCGGCCTATCTCTCCGCCGCGATGGATGCCTTCGAGGAGGCGGGCGTGATCGGCGATATCCAGACGCGCCCGCTGGTCGACTATACCTATGTCCGCCAGACGGCCCATGGCGACCTGCAGCAATGCCATGTGACGGTGTTCGGCCTTCGGGTGCGCGGCACGCTGACCAACTGGCCGGAACGCGCCCAGCGGATGCGAAGCTGGTTCGATGCCGAGGAAGCGGCGGAGATCGTCGACAATGCGGACCTCGCGCGGGCCATCCGCGCCCTTTGATGCGCCATTACCCGCCCGCCGGTGGAACAGCGGCGCGGGCTGACGGGTTGGGAAAGGACCACCGACCCGGGAGGCGATCATGGTGAAGACAGCCGGCGCGCCGGCCTTTGAGGAGCACGCCCGCGGCAGCCTTGCCGACATGCGCGAGGCGGCGGCGCAGTGCCGGCGCTGCGAGCTTTACCGCGAGGCCACGCAGGTCGTCTTCGGCGAGGGCGGTAAAGAGGCCAAGGTGCTGCTGGTCGGCGAGCAGCCCGGCGACCGGGAAGACGAACTCGGCCGACCCTTCGTCGGGCCGGCAGGGCGATTCCTCGATGTCTGTCTCGAAGAGGCGGGCGTGGACCGGCAGGCCTGTTACGTCACCAATGCGGTCAAGCATTTCAAGTTCAAGCGGGTCGGTAAGCGCCGCATCCATCAAAAGCCTAATACCGGCGAGGTCCGGCAATGTGCCTGGTGGCTCGGCGGCGAAATCGAGCGGATGAAGCCGAAGCTTCTGGTCGCGCTGGGCGCGACCGCCACTTTCGCGCTGTTCGCCCGCCGCTATGGCGTGACGGCGGACCGGGGGCGCATCGTCGAAACGGAAGGCGGCCTGCCGGTGCTGATCACCCTTCATCCCTCGGCGCTGCTGCGCAGCCGCGGGCGGCCGGAGGCCGAGCAGGAGAGGGCGCGCTTCGTTGCGGAGCTGCGCAAGATCAAGCCTTTCCTCACGGCATGAGGTTGCGCGGGCGCGGCTCGTCCACGGCGGCTTCGGCCGAATCCTCCACCTCTGTCTCGGGCCGGTCGCGGCCGGCGGCCACCTCGTTGTGCCAGCGCCCGTCCTCCGTCTGATAGGAGATGAACCGGTCCTCGTCCGCCGCCTCGTGCCGCGCGGCGGCATCGCGCGCGGCCGAAAGCGCCGCGGCGTGGTTCGGGAAGGTTTCGGACAGCACGTCATCCAGCCGGTAAGCCCAGCCATCCTCGTGCGGCACGACATGATAGGTGATCGGCATCATAGTCTCCTTGATGGATTGTCCCGCATCAACCGGCCGCACGCCGAATGGTTCCGCCACCTTCTGGAACAAAGGCCGCCCCTTTGCGGTTCGCCCGTCGGAACGTGGAACGAATGGAGAAGGTGATGAACGAGCGCAAGCAGGGCTCCCGCGAGGACGATTTCCGTGACTACGAGGAGCGCGATACACGCGAGGGCTGGCCCTATGCAGACAGGGACGGCGACCGCGCCGCGAAAGCAAACGCACCTTATGGCGCGGCCGGCGCGAATCTCGACGAACTGGACAACAAGGGCGTCGAGGTCGCATCCGACCCGGCCGAACGGGATGTCGACGGCGCGCCGCTGCCCTTTACCGACGGGGAGGAGGATGCCATCGCCGCCGACGATCTCGAGGCGCGCATCGTCGAGGCGCTGGAGGCGGATGGGCGGGTCGATCTCGATTCCCTCCAGCTCACGATCCGCGACGGCATTGCCGAGCTCGACGGCGCCGTCGACAGCGAGGACGACCGTCGCCATCTCGTCGCCCTGGTGGGCCGGATGAAGGGCCTGCGCGGCGTGCGCGCCGATACCCTCCTGACGCGAGGCGTCGACAGCCATATCCCCCGCGACACGGACGAATAGACGGGCCACAGCGACAAAGGAGATGCAGATGGCGATCATTCCGAACGAGCCCAATCCCGGCCCAGGCCCGAACCCGGTCCCCGACCTGCCGCCCCTCGACAAGCCGACGCCGCCGATCAAGGAACCGGAACCCGACCGCCTGCCGGACGAGGAACCGATCCCCAACCCCGACGAAAACGACGAGCCGGCCAAGCAGGTGGAGTAAGGGAGGGCGCGGCGTCGCCTTTCCGGCCAGCACTTCAATCCGTTGTGGCGCCCCTTGCGCCTCTAGAGATGGCGCCCTGCCTCCAGGGCGTCCTCGGCCTCGTCGAGCGGCATGGCGAGGACGGTTCGGCTGATGTCGAAACCGAAGCCGGCGCGGGCGAAGGCGGAGAGTTCCTTGGCCTTGCGTTTGTCGTCCATGTCCACTTTGCGGAACGGCCCGAAGGCGCGCTTTCGTGCGAGCACCAGGGCGGCGTAAAGATCGTCCATTTCGGCAACGGCCGTCTCGGCTGTCTCCCGCGCGATGCCCTTCTGCGTCAGCGTGCGCGCCACCGCACGCTTCGACTTGCCGCTGCGCATGGCCGAGCGGCTCTTGATCTCGGCATAGGCGGTGTCGTCGATCGCCCTGTTGTCACGGGCGAATTTCACCGCGGCCTCGGCCAGCGCCTTGATCTGCTCGTCCGTGATGTCCGCGAATTTCTCGCGGGACTTGCGGGCGATGGCGTCGAAAAGCTGCTTTTCGGTGTGCATGCGCCGCTCGAGGCGGTAGATCGTGGAATTGCGTGCCCAGGAGAACATGCGCTTCGTCGGCGCATCGGGCGGAGGGGTCTCTTCCTGCACGTGTAAAACGGCTCCCGTCTCTGTCCTTCGGGCGTGATGAATGATGCGTCCGATGGTATTCCGCCCGCCCGGGCGAATTCAAGACCGCGGGATGGACGGAATTTGTGCAGCAAACGGCCGCATGAGAATTTCCTGCCTATGTTAACCGGCGAATCGCCGTCAATATCGGTTCCACCGCCAATGCATGCTCACCGCAGGAGACCCAGATGCTGATCGCCACTTCCACCCGGCGCACCTTCTTGCAGGCCGGCGCCGCTCTTCTCGCCTCGACGGCCCTGCCGGCCATCGCGCGGGCCGAGAGTGCGCCCTCCGGCGGCAGGCTGATCGTCGCGGCCGATTCCGAACCGAAGAACCTCAATCCCGCCATCGTCGCCTCCAACGGCGTCTTCTTCGTCGCGAGCAAGGTCATCGAGCCACTGGCCGAAGCTTCCTTCACGGAGAAGGACGGGCTCTCGCCGCGCCTCGCCACAAGCTGGGAAGGCTCCGAGGACGGCCTTTCCGTGACCTTCCGCCTGCGCGAGAACGTGACCTGGCACGACGGCAAGCCCTTCACTTCCGCCGACGTCGCCTTTTCGGCGCTGAATGTCTGGAAACCATTGCAAAATCTCGGCCGCGTGGTCTTCGCTCATCTGGAGACGGTCGAGACGCCGGACGCGACGACCGCCATTTTCCGCTTTTCCAAGCCGACGCCGCTGCAACTCATCCGCAACGCGCTGCCGGTCGTCAGCTCCGTCATGCCCAGGCATCTCTACGAGGGCACGGATATCGCCACGAACCCGGCGAATACCAAGCTTGTCGGCACCGGGCCCTTCCGCTTTGCCGAATACAAGCCCGGCGAATATTATCGCCTGACGCGCAACGAGACCTATTGGGAGAAGGACCAGCCGAAGCTCGACGAGATCGTCTTCCGCGTGCTGCCGGATCGCGCGGGCGCAGGCGCGGCGCTGGAGGCGGAGGAAATCCAGCTTGCGGCCTTTTCCGCCGTGCCGCTCGCCGATCTCGACCGCATCTCCAAGGTGCCCGGCATTTCGGTGATCACCAAGGGATATGAGGCTCTGACCTACCAGCTCGTGGTGGAGATCAACCACCGGCGCAAGGAACTGGCCGATCTCAAGGTGCGCCAGGCCATCGCCCATGCCATCGACAGGAAATTCGTCGTCGACACGATCTTCCTCGGTTATGCCGCCGCCGCGACCGGCCCGGTGCCGAGGAACGCGCCGGAATTCTACGAGGCCGACGTCGAGACCTATCCGTTCGACGTCGACAAGGCCAATGCCCTGCTCGACGAGGCCGGCTATGTGAGGGGCGCGGACGGCACGCGCTTCTCGCTGAAACTGCGGCCCGCGCCCTATTTCAACGAGACGCGCCAGTTCGGCGATTACCTGCGCCAGGCGCTTGCCGCCATCGGTATCAATGCGGAGCTGGTGAACGCCGATTCCGCTGCGCATCAGAAGGCGGTCTATACCGATCACGATTTCGACCTCGCCATCGCCCCGCCGGTCTTCCGTGGCGACCCTGCGATCTCGACCACCATCCTCGTGCAGTCCGGCATTCCGGACGGCACGCCGTTTTCCAACCAGGGCGGCTATGCCAATGCCGAACTCGACGGCATCATCGCCAAGGCGGCCGAGACCGTGGACACGGCCGCCCGCACGGAACTCTACCGGCAGTTCCAGAAGCTGGTGGCCGCCGACCTGCCGCTGATCAACGTCGCCGAGTGGGGCTTCATCACGGTCGCGCGCGACACGGTGCTCAATGTCGCCAGCAATCCGCGCTGGGCGGTGTCGAACTGGGCGGATACCGCCCTGCGAGGGTGATGGCGGGGAAATGAAGGACGCTGCGCTGAATATCCCCCTCCGGCCTGCCGGTCGCTTCTTCCGCGCGGGGGAAGCACCCGCAAATCCATGGCAGGCAGCGTGAACCGGGCGCTGCGCATTGCCGGACGGCGCGTGCTTGCCAGCATTCCCGTGCTGCTGATCGTCATCGTCCTCACTTTCCTTCTCCTGGAGACGGCTTCCGGCGATGCGGTCGATGCCTATCTTCTGTCGATCGGCGGCGGCGACGCGACGGTGGCAGAGGGGCTGCGGCAGGCCTACGGGCTCGACCAGTCCATGCCGGCCCGGCTGTGGCTCTATCTTTCCGCGCTTGCCCGGCTCGATCTCGGCCGGTCGGTGGCCTTCGACCGGCCGGTGCTCGGCCTCGTCTTCGAGCGGCTGCCCAATACGCTGCTCCTGATGGCGAGCGCCACCGCGCTTGCCTTCGGCCTCGGCTCGGCGCTCGGCATCCTCGCCGGTGCGCGGCCGGGGAGCCTGCGCGACCGGCTGCTCTCCACCGCCTCGCTCATCGTCTATGCCATACCCGGCTTCTGGCTGGGCCTGGTGCTTGCCATCGTTTTTGCCGTGCAATTGCGCTGGCTGCCCACCTCCGGCATCGAGACCATCGCGTCGGGCCGCACCGGGCTTTCGCGCGCCGCCGATATCGCCGCCCATCTCGTCCTGCCGGTCGGCACGCTGGCGCTCATCTACACCGCGCTTTACCTGCGCGTCATGCGCGCCGGCATGGCCGGCATCTGGCGCCTCGATTTCGCGCTCTTCGCCCGCGCCAAGGGCCTGTCGCGCCGCCGCATCGTGTTGCGGCATGTGGCGCGCAACGCGCTGCTCCCGCTCGTCACCATGCTCGGCCTGCAATCGGCCGCCATGCTCGGCGGCAGCGTCGTCATCGAGAGCATCTTCGCGATTCCCGGCTTCGGGCGTCTGGCGCAGGAGGCCGTCAGCGGACGCGACACCGCGCTTCTGACCGGTATCATCATCGTCAGCGCCGTTCTCGTCATGCTCGTCAATCTCGCCGTGGATATCGTCTATGCGGCGCTCGATCCACGCGTCGGCGCCTCGGAGCCCGGCCGATGACCCTTGTGCGAACGATCCTGGGAAAGCCGGAAGGCGCGATCGGCCTTGGCATCCTCGCCATCCTCGCGACGCTGGCGCTGCTCGCTCCCGTGCTCTTTCCCGGCGATCCGCTGAGGATCGCGGGGCCGGCACTGAAGGCGCCCTTTTCGGATGCCGCCTTTCCGCTCGGCACGGACCGGCTCGGCCGCGACGTGCTGGCCGGTATCGTGCACGGCGCGCGCACCTCGCTCTTTGTCGGCCTTGCGGCGGCGCTGGCGGCACTCGCCATCGGTCTTTCCGTAGGTCTTACGGCCGGCTTTGCCGGCGGGCTTGCCGATGAGGCGCTGATGCGGGTGGTCGATGCATTCCAGATCGTGCCGGGCTTTCTTCTGGCGCTCGCCTTCGTTTCCGTCATCGGCGCCTCGGTGCCGGTGGTGGTGCTTGCGATCGCGCTCGGCGCCTGGGCCGATCCCGCCCGGCTGACCCGCGCCGAGGTGCTATCCGTGCGCGAGCGCGACTATGTTTCCGCCGCGCGGGTTCTCGGCATGCATCCCGTCGAGATCGCCTTCCGCGAGATCCTGCCCAATGTGCTGCCGCCGGTGCTGGCGCTTTCGGCCATCATCGTCGCCGCCGCGATCCTGACGGAAGCCGCGCTCTCCTTTCTTGGCCTTGGCGATCCCAATGTGGTGACCTGGGGCTCGATGATCGCCGAGGGCCGCAACGTGCTGCGCTCGTCGCCCTTCCTGTCGATCTTCCCCGGACTTGCGCTCGTGGTGACCGTCGTCGGCGTCTATCTGCTCGGCGAGGGCCTCACCAATGCGCTGGCGGGAAACGATGACCCGCCCTGCCGGCCGGCCTCTCCCCGTCGCCGCCGCGATATGGGTGATCCCTCCATTCGGAGGGGCGGTGAGGGTTCTCCGCTCTGCACGATCGAGAATTTCTCCGTCACCCATCGCGGCCAGGACGGCCCGGCGCTCAACAAACTCGACCTCACCATCCGCAAGGGCGGGCGGTTGGCGATCATCGGCGAGAGCGGCTCGGGCAAGAGCACGCTTGCCCGGGCGCTGGCCGGGCTTCTGCCGGACGGTGCGCGGGCGGAGGGCCGAATAAGCTGGGCGGGAGGCGCCGCGCCGCTTGCCGGCCGCGACCTCGGCTTCGTGCTGCAGGACCCCTCCGCCAGCCTCAATCCGGTGCTGACCATCGGCGAGCAGGTTGCCGAAGGTGCGCGCCAACATCTCGGCCTTTCCTGGCCGGATGCGCGCTCCCGGGCGCTCGACATGCTGGTTCGGGTGCAGCTTCCCGAGCCGGAGAAGCTGCTCAAGGCCTATCCGCACCAGCTTTCCGGCGGCCAGCGCCAGCGCGTCGCCATCGCCGCCGCGCTCGCCGCCCGTCCCGGCCTGCTGATCGCCGACGAGCCGACCAGTGCGCTGGACATGGTGGTTCAGGCAGAGATCGTCACGCTGCTCGACGAACTGGTGCGCGAGGCGGGCATGACGCTGATCTTCGTGACGCATGACATCGCGCTTGCCGCCGGCTTTGCCGATCATGTGGCGATCTTCCGGGAGGGCAGGCTCGTCGAGACCGGCCCGGCCGCCGCCGTCCTTACCGCTCCGCGCGAGGCCTATACGAGAATGCTCGTCGCCAGCCACCGCGACCTCGCGACGCCGCCGCTGATCGGAGGGATCGTGCCATGAGCCTCCTCGTCGCGGAAAATCTCGGCAAGCGCTACCTTTCCGCCGGCCGCAGGGTGGAGGCGCTTTGCGACGTCTCGCTCAGCCTTGCCGCGGGCGAGACGCTCGGCCTTGCCGGCGCTTCCGGCAGCGGCAAATCCACGCTGGCGCGCGTCCTCACACGGTTGACGCCGGCCGATGGCGGCAGGGTGCAATTTGCCGGCGAGGATTGGCTGGCGCTTTCGGGCAGCGCGTTGCGCAAGCGTCGCGGCCGGATGCAGATGGTGTTCCAGGACATCGCCGGCGCCTTCAATCCGCGCGCCACCGTTGCTTCCGCGCTCGACGATCCGCTGCGCATCCACGCCGTGGTGCCCAAGGCGGAGCGGGCGCGGGAGATCGCGGCCCTGCTCGACCGGGTGGGCGTGCCGGCCGCCTATGCCGGGCGGCCGATCGCCTCGCTTTCCGGCGGCCAGCGCCAGCGCGTCGCCATCGCCCGCGCCATCGCCACCCGTCCGGCGCTGATCGTGCTCGACGAGGCGGTCTCGGCGCTCGACGTCTCGGTGCGCGAACGCATCCTCGAATTGCTTGTCGCCCTCCAGCAGGAGCGCGACATCGCCTATCTCTTCGTTTCGCACGATCTTTCGGTGCTGCGTGCCCTGTCGCACCGCATCGCCATCATGGAGGCGGGGCGGATCGTGGAGGCCGGCCCCGCGGCGCAGGTGATCGCCGATCCGCGATCGCCCGCAGCGCGCGCCCTCGTGCGTGCCGTGCCGCATCTTTCACCGCAGAAGGAACCGATCGATGGCCGCTGACCGCTGGAACCCGCTCGACGACGCCCCCGTCTTCCCGCCCGAACGTTTCGGCCTGCTCGCCGACCGGCTCGGCCGGATCCTCGCCACGCGCAACGACGTCCTGCTCTTCCAGACGGAGGCGGTGGTGGCGCTCGAAGCCGTGGCGGTCAGCATCGCCCGGCCTGGCCTTGCCGTTCTCAACATCGTCACCAGTCCCTTCGGCGCCTGGTTCGGCGACTGGCTGCGGCGCGGCGGCGCGGAGGTGGTGACGCTTGCGGCCGAGCCGGCCCGGCCGATCGACGCTGAGGCTGTGGAAGCCGCCTTCGACGCCCATCCGCAGGTGAAGGCCGTCGTGCTCTGCCATGCGGAATCGGCGAACGGCGTGCTCAATCCGCTGGAGAGGGTCGCCGCCGCCGCGCGGGCGCGGGGCATCGTGACGATCGTCGACGCCGTCGCGTCGGTGGGCGGCCATGCGCTCGACGTCGATACGCTCGGCATCGACGTGGCGGTGATCGGACCGCAGAAATCGCTGGCGGGGCCGGCCGGGGTCTCGGCGGTCTCCGTCAGCAGCGCGGCCTGGAGGCTGATCGGGGCAGAAGGCGGGGTGCGTCATTCGACGCTCTCCCTGCTAGACCGCAAGGACTGGCTGGATGCCGGCCGCGGCGCGCTGCCCGGCACGACGGCACAACTGGAATTCTTCGCATTGGAGGCCGCGCTCGACCGGTTCGAGGCGGAAGGGGCGGGCGCCGTTCTCGCCCGGCACGCCCGGGCGGCCGGGGCCGCACGCGCCGGCCTCATCGCACTTGGCGCGGAGCCCTGGGCGGATGCCGGCAGGGCCTCGCATCTCGTCACCACCGTGAAAATGCCGGACGATCTGGAGCCGGAGGCGCTGCTTGCCGCGGTGGCACCGCTCGACATGGACCTTTCCGCCGGTATCGGCCCCGGTGCCGAAAGGCTGATACGGCTAAACCATACCGGCCGTCGTGCCCGCTTCGAGACCGTGCTCGGATCGGTGCTTGCCTATGGTATGGCGCTGCGCGCCTGCGGTCGGAACGCGGATCTTGCCGCCGCAGCAGCGGCGGTCGCCGCCCATTATGGTGAGAAATGAGGCATCGACGCGCGCAGGCTGCACGGGGAAAGGGCGAATGACGAGCATCCCGGCATTTGCATAGCTGCATTGCACAATAAATGTTTTCCATCTGGTCAAAAAAGGTCCATATTGCATACAGCTGATGCACACGGCGGTTTTCCTCCCAGTGCCGCCGCATCTGCTGTTCCCCTCTGGAGGTTTATGACCTTCACACTTATGGGCCGCGGCTTTCCGCAGGCCCATTTTTTTTGCCTTTCGGCAAGCGGCGCCAAGCCCGGCATTCCAGTTCCCCATTCGGAAAGGCGGACGGCTTTCCGAACCCGGCTCTCTCGCCTGTTGCCAGTCATCGCGATTCGAGATAAAACTTGAGTATTAAAAGAAGGAATATGTTTGCGAGCGATGACGTTCCAGCCGCGCATGCAGAACAGGATCGAGGGCTTTTCTGTTGTCGGCGGGCTCAACCGGCGACACTGGAACGGCATCGTCGCCGATGTCTGGGACGTGGAATGCGCAGCCAGGGCCGGCGGCTACTATGTGGGGCAGGATCCCCGGCTTTTCATCCTGCTGGACAAGCAAGGGCCGGGGCACTCCCATATCCGCCTCGCGCCGGGCGGAAAGGAGCGGATCGAGGATTGGCGCGTGCGTCCGATCGCTTATTTCCCCGCCGAATTCGAACTTTGGGCGGACCTGGTCGACCATGGTCTCGTGCGCCATCTCGATCTGCATTTCGATGCCGACGCGATCGGGCGAAGGCTTGGCGAGGATATCGATTCGGAGCGATTGGCCACGCCGCAGCTTTTCTTCGCCGATGAACGCCTGCTTTCCCTTGCCCGGCTCATCGCCGCCGAGTGCACCAATCCGCAGCCGCTGCATGATCTTTACGGCGACGGGCTGGCGCTGGCGCTGATCATCGATGCCATGAAGTTCGCCAGGGCGCCGGGCCGCAAGCGCAGCAAGCTCGCCGGCTGGCAACTGCGCCGCGCGACGGACTTCATCGAAGAAAATTGCTTGCGCAATATCCGTCTGGAGGAACTGGCCAATCTCGCAGGCCTCTCGCAGTCCCATTTCAGCCATGCCTTCAAGGCGTCCACCGGCGTCGCGCCGCATCAATGGCAGATGAGGGCGCGCTTGCGGCGCGCCAAGCATCTGCTTTCGAGGGGGGATCTGCCGTTGACCGTGGTCGCCGCGGAGACGGGCTTTGCCGACCAGGCGCATTTCACCCGCGTCTTCAGAAAGAATTTCGGCACGACGCCCGCCCAGTGGCAGAAGGCGCAACGCGCCTGAAATGCCCGCGCGGCAGGCTGTCGGCCGCCCGGAAATTTGCCCAGAATCGTACAATTTTCGGGGAATGCGACAAGCCACTTCGTTAAAACTGAATTAATCACTCATCTATTGTTACAGGCCTGCCTTGACGGTGCGGGCGGGGTGAACGGGGATATCGGGATGACGATGAAATCGAGGCTGCTCGCCGGAGCTGCAGTGTGGATTTTTGCGGGGATGACCCAGGCCGTGGCGCAGGATAGCACGACGCTCAATCCGGTCGTCGTGGAAGGCGCGGGCGGGGAAGGCGGAGCCTCGGCCACCGGTCCGGTGAACGGTTATGTGGCTAAAGCTTCGGCGACCGGCTCCAAATCGCATACGCCGTTGCGCGAAATCCCGCAGGCCGTCTCGGTCATCGGCCGCGAGGAACTCTCGGATCGTGGTGTTGTCGGCAAGGTCGATGAGGCCCTGCGCTACACGTCCGGCGTTTTCGCCGAACCCTTCGGCTCGGATCCGGATACGGACTGGATCTATATCCGCGGCTTCGACGCAAGCCAGACGGGCCTCTTCCTCGACGGCCTCAACCTGTTCAGCTACAGCTTCGGCAACTTCCAGATCGATCCCTTCTTCCTGGAGCGCGTCGAGGTCCTGAAGGGGCCGGCTTCGGTCCTCTACGGCGCGACCAATCCGGGCGGCATCGTCAACATGGTCACCAAGCGCCCGCTCGACGAGCGCCTCTTCCATACCGAGATCGGCGTTAACAATTACGGCAATGCCTTCGCCGGTTTCGACGTGAACGAGCCCCTGCAGAACGGCGTGGATTTCCGCGTCACGGGCAAGCTTGCCGGTGGCGACCAGAGCACCAGATACTCGGAAGATTTCCGCGGGGGCATTCTGCCCCAGGTGACATGGCGGCCGGACGATGCGACACGGCTCAACGTCTATGCCTTCTACAGCGCCATGGATCAGGTGCATGTCGGCAACGGCTTCTACCCCTATTACGGAACCGTCGAGGCGGCGCGCTTCGGCAGGATCGATCCGGAAGGCTTTTACGGCGAGCCGTCGTCCGATGACGGCGGCTACCAGCAGTTCCTGCTCGGCCACGAATTCGAGCATACATTCGACAATGGCTGGACCTTCTCGCAAAACGGCCGCTACGGCCATCTCTCCAAATCCGAGACCATGGCCTATATCTACGGCTATTACGATCGGGACACGAATGCCGGCTGGCTGGAGCAGCCTTCGGGCAGCACGGACACGTTCACCCGCATAGGCTTCAAGGGCGATACGAAGGTGGATACCTTCGCCCTCGACAATCGCCTGAACGGCAGCTTCCAGACCGGCGGGCTGGAGCACGACCTGACGGTCGGTCTCGACCTGAAATACTATCGCATCGACCAGGTGCAGGCCTCGGGCGGCGCGACGCCCATCGATGTCATCGATCCGGTTTATGGCGAAGTGCAGGGGGCAAGGTTCGTCTATCTCGACCAGGTGCTGACCCAGAGCCAGATCGGCCTTTACGCACAGGACCAGATCCGCTTCGGCGACGGATTCCTTGCCACGTTGAACGGCCGGTACGATTTCGTGCGCACCGAGTCCGATGCCGCGGTCGGCTACAGCTATACGTCCGAGGACAACGCGGTAAGCGGGCGCATCGGCCTTGCCTATGAATTCGCGAACGGGTTCACGCCCTATGTCAGCGCGTCGACCTTTTTCACGCCGGTCATCGGCGCCAGCGCCACGGCGCCGATCAAGCCGGAGGAGGGCTATCAGTTCGAGGGCGGCTTCAAATACGAACCGACGGCCTTTGACGGCATGATCACGGCGTCGGTTTTCCATCTGGTCAAGCAGAACTGGACGGTAACCGACCCGCTGACCTTCCTGCAATCGCAGATTGGCGAAGTGACGTCCACGGGCTTCGAATTCGAGGCGAAGGCGCAGATCGCCCAGAACTGGAAGGCGACGGCCGCATTCACCTATCAGAAGCTTGAAATGACCCAGCATGCCGACCCGTCGCTGATCGGCAACAGCCCCTATCTGGTGCCGGATGTCACGGCCTCGGCGTGGCTGGATTATACCGTCCCCGAAGGCGCTCTCGAAGGCCTCAGCATCGGCGCGGGCCTGCGCTATCAGGGCGAGTCCTGGGCGGACTACGCCAACACGAAGAAGGTGCCGGATGTGGTGCTGGCGGACGCCGCGCTGCGATACGAGAAGAACGGCTGGGGCGCGGCACTCAACGTCAACAACCTGTTCGACAAGGAATATGTGAAGGGGTGCCAGACAACCATGGTCTGCGGCTACGGTGACGGCCGCACCATCACCTTCAAGCTCAGCCGGACATGGTGACGGGTTGAGGTATCGAAAGATGGAAGGCGCGCCGGGACGTTCCGGCGCGCCTTCGTGTTTTCAACGGTATCCAATTGTGAACGGATTCCGATAATTAATTGTTTTCGCTAGTTCCCAGCGTATTACTGCAATCGATCTAGCGCCAGCCGAGGGCCGGTGCGACATGTTCGAGGATCGCCTCGATGACATGGGCGTTGTACTCGACGCCGAGCTGGTTCGGGACGGTCAGAAGCAGCGTATCGGCTTCCTGGATGGCCTCGTCGGCGGCAAGCTGCCTGACCAGCTTGTCCGGCTCGTCCGCATAGGAGCGGCCGAAGATCGCCCGTGTCTTGTCGTCGATGAAGCCGATGGAATCCTCATCCTTGCCACCGCGGCCGAAATAGGCGCGGTCACGGTCGTCGACAAGCGCGAAAATGCTGCGGCTGACCGAGACGCGCGGCGTGCGGCCGTGGCCGGCCTCCTTCCAGGCGTCGCGATAGGCGCGAATCTGCGCCGCCTGCTGGATGTGGAAGGGTTCGCCCGTCTCGTCGTCCTTCAACGTCGAGCTTTGCAGGTTCATGCCGAGCTTTGCCGCCCAGACGGCGGTGGCGTTCGAGCCGGCGCCCCACCAGATCCGCTCGCGCAACCCTTCCGAGTGGGGTTCCAGGCGCAACAGACCCGGCGGATTGGGAAACATCGGCCGGGGATTCGGCTCGGCAAAGCCTTCGCCCTTGAGGATGTCGAGGAACACCTCGCCATGGCGGCGGCCCATATCGGCGTCGCTCATGCCCTCCTGCGGCTCATAGCCGAAATAGCGCCAGCCGTCGATGACCTGTTCGGGCGAGCCGCGGCTGATGCCGAGCTGCAGCCGCCCGCCGGAAATGAGGTCCGCCGCGCCGGCATCCTCGGCCATGTAGAGCGGGTTCTCGTAGCGCATGTCGATAACGGCCGTGCCGATCTCGATCTTCTTCGTTCGCGCGCCGACGGCGGCGAGAAGCGGGAAGGGAGAGGCGAGCTGCCGGGCGAAATGATGCACCCGGAAATAGGCGCCGTCCGCGCCGAGTTCTTCTGCGGCCACGGCCAGATCGATCGACTGCAGCAGCGTATCGCTCGCCGAGCGGGTCTGCGATTGGGAGGATGGGGTCCAATGTCCGAAGGACAGGAAGCCGATTTTCTTCATGAATGTCTGCCTCGACGCCGGAGCGTCCGTTGGAAGGGATGTTGTCGTCGAAGATGGGGTATGCACAGAGCCTTGAAAAGGCGCTGCCTGCGAACGCAGTGTTCATCATTTGAAATGGTGCGGGCGCTTCAGGGGCCGAAAGCTTATCCGTCCGCGAGCGCAAAGCGCTCCATCAGGAAGGTGGGCCGTGCGCCGTGACGTGCGGCCACCTCCTGCACGCCGTCCTCGGCAAGATCGGCCAGGATGCCGGTTCGCACGAGGCAGGAGGCAAGTCCGGCGGAGGCAGCACCGGCAATATCGTGCTCGATGCTGTCGCCGATGCAGATGATCTTGTCCGGGTCGATGCCGGGCAGCAGCGTCCGGGCATGGCGGTAGATCGCGGGATAGGGCTTGCCGAACCAGCGCACCGGTCCGCCGAGGTCCTGATAGACGAGGGCGATGCTGCCGGCGCCGGGGGCGATCCCGCCTCCCTTCGCCAACTTGTGGCGGTCGGGATTGGTGCAGTAGCACGGCACGCCGCGGCTGGCGGCCGGCGTGAGCCGTGCGCGGTACCGGTCGAGCGGGACGGTGTCCGCCTCGCTGCCGGAGATGATGACGACATCGGCCAGCGCGGCGTCCTCCACGCTCACGAAACCCAGGCGATCGGCGAGATTGCGGTCCCCGCCGCTGGAAATGGTCAGGCACCGCGTTTCGGCGGCGTTCCCGGCGGTCTCGGCCGCAAGGATATCGCAGGCGACATCCCCCGATGTGAGGAAACGATCGAACCCGCCGCGGTCGAAACCGAGCTTGGCGAGCCGGTCGGCGTTATAGTTGCCGCTGCGGCCGGAATTGGAGAGGATGATCACCGACTTGCCGCGCGCCTTGAGATGAAGCAAGGCCGCGTTCGCGCCCGGATAGGCGCCGTCATCGTCGCGCAACACGCCGAACTGGTCGATGAGGAAGGCCTCGTAGCGGTCGGCAAGCGCGGCAAGGTCGATTTTCGGGGCGATGCTCATGGCCAGCGCTTCTTTCCGGCGAGAACGAGCGTCGCGGCGCCGACCGCCGCTTCCGCCGAGCGGGCGGCGAGGAAGGGCACGCCGAGCGCCGCTTCCCGCATCTGCGTCCAGGCGGGATTGGCCGCGCCGCCGCCGACCGTGCGTATGGACGTTACCTTGGGACCGCCCAATTCGTTGAGCCGCCGATAGCCCAGCGCCTCGATGGCCGTGATGCCCTCCAGGATCGCCTGGAAGAAGTCGATCTCGTCCTGCGGGCGCGGTTCCAGTCGCGGCGCGTGGGCGGGGTCGTTGACGGGGAACCGTTCGCCGGGTCTCAGAAGGGGGTAGTAGGAAAGGCCGGTCGGGACCTGCGGACGCAGACGCGGCGTCATCTCCTTGATCTGCCGATCGTCGAAGAAGCTGCGGATCACTGCCCCGCCCGAATTCGACGCGCCGCCGGCGAGCCAGAAATCGAGGATGCGATGGGAATAGATGCCGTAGCGGGCGGCATCGATGGGCCGGTCGCCGGCAAGCTTGAGCACCAGGGTCGAGCCGAGCGCCGTGACGCCGTCGCCGATCTGCGATGCGCCCGTCGCCAGGAACGAGGCGCAGCCGTCCGTCGTGCCGCCATGATAGCGGCATTGCGGCGGAAGGCCGAAGACCGCACCCGCGCTGCCCATGGCCGTGATGGGAGCGCCCGCGCGCACCACGGACGGCAGGAGGCGGATATCCATGCCGCAGGCGTCCAGCCAGTCCGGCCAGCGTTCCAGGACCAGATCATAGCCGGTCTTGAGGGCGTTGTTCTCATCGCTCGTCGGTGTGGGCAGGCCGAGTTGCAGCGCGATCCAGTCCGCCTGGTGTAGAACGGCGTGCACGCCGGCCCGGCGTGACAGGTGGATGGCCCGGGCGAGGGCAGATGTCGCCCCGCGCGCCGGACTGTCGGCGGGCGCCTTTTCCGCAATGCGCTGCACGATCGCGCTGTCAGGGCAGGGGTCGTTGTACATCAACGGATCGCCGACGGGTGCGCCCGTCCTGTCGATGGCCAGCACGGTGCCCGAGGTGCCGTCGACCGCGATCCCCTCGACGCTCGCAAGCGGGACGCGTGCTGCAAGCGCGCGCAGACAGGCCTTTGCTCCCGTCAGCCAGGCGGCGGGCGAGCGACCCGCCGTCGCGCTCGGGAAGGGGCAGGCGGTGACGGCGATCGGTGTGCCGCCGGCGGTGAGCGCTGCGGCGCGCACACCCGAGGTGCCAAGATCGATGCCGAGCGCGACGGCGGGCTCCTGCGCGCCGCTCATGCCCGCTGGCTCGCCTTGCGATCCAGCGCCTGGCGGTATTGCTCGGCTTCCCAATGGGTGAGCTCATATTCCTCGGCGCTGTCGAGATAGACGATGGGCGCTCCGTCCGGCAGCCGCGACACGACGTCCGCAAGGCACCGGGCCATGACGCGGCCGCCGGCGGTGAGTTCATTGGCCAGAAGCACGCCGCGTCCCGGCGCGATCAGCAGTTTCGGCACGGCCAGGTTCTTCGCGCCGCGTTGTCGCGCATAGGCCGCCACGTTCTCACCCTCGCCGAGCACACCGATCTCCGTGCCGAGGAAGATGACATGGTCGGGGTAGAGCGAGCCACGCGTCGCGATGGCGACGGAAGCGGGGCTGAGGGCGGTCGTGTGGCTGGCGACATCCTCGGCGGGATGGAAGGAGGAGCCTTCCGCGAGCGCTTCGAGCGCGGCAAGGTCCGCCGGCTCGCCAGCGCGTGCCCCCGTCGAAAGGGCAGCGGTGACGCGCTCGATGCGCGAGCGAACCTCTTCGACCGTCTCTCCGGTGACGACGATGCCGTGATTGTAGAGGATCAGCACATCTGGCCGGCTCGCCGCGACGCGGTCGATTTCATGGGCGAGCGGCGTGCCGGGACGACGATAAGGAATGGAGGACCAGGCAAGGTCCGGAACGGTTGCCATCCGCTCGGCAAGGACCCGCTCCCGATCCGCCAGCACCGAGAGCGCTATCGCATTGACGCAATGGTAATGGGCAACGACCGTCTGCGGCAGGACGGCATGGAAACTCGTCTCGATGGACGGGCGAAGGCCCGAGGCGTTGAGATCCGCGACGATGAAATCGATTGCCTTCTCCGCGCGCGGGTCCCTGGCGCGCAGCGCGTTCACCAGCGGCGCCACTTCCACCGGCACCATGATGTCGCGCTCGCCGGCATGGGCAAGCCAGGTGCCGGATGCCTTTACCCACATCACGCCGTTCCTCTTGAACGAGGTGTTGCCGCCGGCGCCCTGCGTTTTCATGAGATCGCTGCCGATCTCCGTGGAAAGCGCCAGAAATGCATCGAAGGCCGCCTTGTCCTCCGCCCGAATACCCGAAGCCATGCGGCCTCCTCCTCTGACAGTCTGTCGCGTCTCGTCTCATCGATAGGTGAGCGAACTTTCCGGGGAATGGTATTGCGATGATTGGATATCGTCAATGATGAAGAATTATCGTCATAATGCTTGATTGCTTCGTTCTGTTGTGATTATCTTTTTTCATCGGCGAGGGAGACGCCGGGAGGAGCATCCGTGAACGATACCGAGCGCCACAGGGCCATCATCGATCTTCTGCGGGAGACGTCCTTCGCCTCGGTGCGCGATCTTCAGGAGCACCTCGGTGTCTCGCCCGCCACCATCCGCCGCGATATCGACAAGCTGCACGAGCTCGGCCGCGCCCGGAAAGTCTATGGCGGCATTTCCGCCAGCGAGGCCGCCGACAGCGCGCGCCTTTCCGCCCGGCCCTATGACGAGAACCGCGATATCGCGGTGGAAGCCAAGCGGGCGATCGCGGCCACGGCAGCCGAACTGGTTCGCGACGGGGACTCCATCATCGTCCATGCAGGCTCGACCTGCTACCAGCTCGGCATCCTGCTCGCGCGCCGGAACCTTCGCCTCTGGACGAATTCGATGCCGCTTGCCGCCTATATCGGCGAGCACGGCACCTGCCAGCTGTCGCTTGCCGGCGGGGAACTCTACCGCGAGCCAGGCATCATTCATGACGCGACGGCGGATTCGCCCCGTTTCTTCGCCTCGCGCTTCTTTCTGGGCACGCAGGGCATCAGCGGCAAGGGGCTGCTCGAATCCCACCCGCTGCTCGTCAAGGTGATCGGCGAGCTCGCGGCCTGCGCCGACGAGATCGTGCTGCTTGCCGACAGCCGCAAATTCTCCATCCAGCCCCGCAATGTGGCCCTGCCGCTCTCGCGCATCGGCACGATCATCACCGACGATGGCCTCACGGATGCCGCGGCAAAGATGCTTGAAGACGCCGGCGTCACCATCATGATCGCGAAGACGGGAGGGGCAGGTTGAGCACATCCCCCATCGCCGTCTTCGATCTCGGCAAGACCAATTCCAAGCTCTTCGTCGTCTCGGCGGATGGCAAGGTCATCGATGAGGCGCGCACCCACCCCGTCTGGCGGGAGGAGGGGGATTTGCGCGTTCTCGACGACGCGACGCTCTTTGCCTGGATGAAAGGCGAACTCGCCCGGGTCGTTGCCGCGCATGGCGTCGAGCACATCACCTTTTCCGGCCACGGCTGCACGTTCGCGCTGGTTTGCGGCGATCGGCTCCTCCACCCGATCCTCGACTACGAGCAGGAGCCGCCGGAAGATATCGCCGCGCGTATCGATGCCATGGCGCCGGATTTCCGGGAGACCTTTTCGCCGCCGCTGCCGCTCGGCTTCAATTATGGCCGGCATCTTCTGTGGCTGGATGCGCGCGATCCGGATCTTCTGGGAAGAACCGGGACGATCCTCGCCTATCCGCAGTTCTGGAGCTGGAAATTCTCCGGCCGGCCGGTCTCGGAAGTGTCCTATCTCGGCTGCCATTCAAATCTCTGGGCGCCGCTCAAGGACGATTTCAGCAGCCTCGTCGACCGGATGGGCTGGCGTGGCAAGATGCCGGAATTTTCGCGTGCCGGCACGGTGCTCGGCAATCATGCGGTGCTGCTTGGCGACGGGCGGCAGGCAGAGGTGGCGGTCCATAACGGCGTGCATGACAGCAATGCAGCCCTCTATTTCTACCGCTCGCTCGGCTTTGCCGATTTCACGCTGGTTTCAACGGGGACCTGGGTGATCGTCTTCAATCCGGCAAGCCCGCTGGAAAGGCTGGATCCCGCCCGGGACATGCTCGCCAATGTGACTGTGGACCACCAGCCGGTCGCCACCATCCGCTTCATGGGCGGCCGCGAATATGAGGTGGCAAGCGACGGCTGGACGAAACCGGTTTCGAAGGATGCCGTCGCGGCGGTCGTCGCGCAGCGCGCCTTCGCGCTTCCCTCCTTTGCCGCGGGCGGCCCGGTGCCCGGCCATAGGGGCCGCTTCGCCGGACCGGCGGTGGAGGGCGAGGAACGTGCGGCGGCGGCTCTGCTCTATGTCGTCCTGATGACCGATCTCTCGCTCGATCTGATCGGCTCCGAAAACGCCATCGTCATTGACGGCGGACTGGTGAAGACGGGTCTCTATGCGGGCCTGCTGGCAGCGCTGCGTCCCGGCCAGACGGTGCATACCAGCGCCAATCCGGAAGGCAGCGCCTTCGGAGCGGCCGCTCTCGTCTTCGACAATCTGGGCCGCAACCCCTTCGTCAACGATTGCGCCGTCGCCGAGCCGGTAGAAATTGCGGGGATCGAAGACTATCGGCAGGCATGGCGGCGGGAGGTCGAGGCCATCATGGCGGACGATGATACGACGCGGAAGGAGGCGCGTGCATGACGGAAGCGACCAAGGCTCCAGCGCTCCTCGAGATGCGCGATATCAGCAAGACCTTCGGCGCCTCGAAGGCACTCTCGCATGTGAGCCTGACGGTCGAGGCCGGAGAGGTGCACGCGCTGATGGGCGAGAACGGCGCGGGCAAGTCCACGCTGATGAAGATCCTCTCCGGCGCCTATACCGCCGATCCGGGCGGCTCGGTGCTGATCGACGGCCAGACCGTCACGCTCGGCGATCCCTTGCGGGCCAAGGCCTACGGTATCGCCGTTATCTATCAGGAGCTTTCGCTCGCGCCGAACCTCACGGTGGCGCAGAACATGTTTCTCGGCAACGAGCCCTCCCGCTTCGGCCTTGCCGACCGCGCGGAGATGCGCCGCCGCGCAACGCCGATCCTCAAGCAGCTCGGCATCGGATTCGATCCCGCGCGCCGCGTTTCGGAACTGTCGCTCGGGGAGCGGCAGATGGTGGAGATCGCAAGGGCGCTGACGACCAATGCCCGCATCATCGTCATGGACGAGCCGACGACCTCGTTGACCACGCGCGAGACGGACCGCTTGTTCGACGTCATCGCCCGCCTCAAGAAGGAGGGCATCGCCGTCATCTATATCAGCCACCGGATGGAGGAGATCTATCAGCTCTCCGACCGGGTCAGCGTTCTGCGCGACGGCGCCTATGTCGGCACGCTCGACCGCGCCGGGCTTTCCGCCAACCGGCTGGTTTCGATGATGGTCGGCCGTGATCTCTCCTCCTTCTACAAGAAGGAGCACCGGCAGGCGGAGGGCGAGCGCGCCGCCGTGCTCTGCGTGCGCGATATCGGCGACGGGGTGCGGGTACACGACTGCTCGTTCGACGTGCGGGCGGGCGAGGTGCTCGGCATCGCCGGCCTCGTCGGCTCCGGCCGCACGGAACTTGCCCGCCTCGTCTACGGCGCGGATCGAAGGACTTCCGGCGAGGTCTTGCTGAACGGCAAGCCGTTGGCGATCGCCTCGCCAAGCGAAGCGCTCGACGCGGGCATCGCCTATCTGACCGAGGACCGCAAGGCGCTCGGTCTCTTCCTCGACATGTCGATCAGCGACAACATCAATATCGGCGTCATCACCAGGGATGCGAAGGCAGGCGGCGTGCTGAACTTCGCCAAGGCGAAGGAGCGGGCGCTGGGGGCGATCAAGGCGCTCTCCATCCGCACCGCGGGCACGCAGATCAATGTCGGCGCGCTTTCGGGCGGCAACCAGCAGAAGGCGCTTCTGGCGCGGCTCCTCGAAACCCGGCCGAAAGCCGTCATCCTCGACGAGCCGACACGCGGCGTCGATGTCGGCGCCAAGTCGGAAATCTACCGCATCATCGACGACCTTGCCCAGAACGGCATCGCCATCGTCGTCATTTCCAGCGACCTGCCGGAAATCCTCGGCATCGCGGACCGCGTTCTGGTCATGCGCGAGGGGCATATCGCCGGCGAGGTGACGCAACCGATCGATCAGGAAGCGATCATGGCGCTGGCGACCGGCACGGCCGGCCAGGCCGCCTGACGGACAACACGGGAAGAACGGGACGGAACCATGGCTGCAAGTGAAACAGACGAAGCCCGGATGGACAGGCTGAAACTGCGCTCCACGCTGACGGCGCTCGGCATGCTGCCGGTCCTCGTGCTGCTGGCGATCGGCTTCCACCTTCTCAGCGGCCGCTTCCTGTCGGTCAACAACCTGTCGATCGTCATGCAGCAGGCGTCGATCAACACGGTTCTCGCCGCCGGCATGACTTTCGTGATCCTGACCGGCGGCATCGACCTTTCGGTCGGCTCGATCCTCGCCGCATCGGCCATGATCGCGGTCATCGTCTCTCTGGTTCCCGATCTCGGCATGCTCGGCATCCCGGCGGCGATCGCGGCGGGCCTCGTCTGCGGCTTCCTCAACGGAGCGATCATCGCCTGGCTGAAGCTGCCGCCCTTCATCGTCACGCTCGGCTCGCTGACGGCGATCCGCGGTGTGGCCCGTCTCCTCGGCAAGGATACCACCGTCTTCAATCCGGACCTGCCGTTCGACTTCATCGGCAACGGCACGCTGTTCGGCGTGCCGTGGCTCGCCGTCATCGCGATCGCGACGATCCTCGCCTCCTGGTTCATCCTCAAGCGTACCGTGCTCGGCACCTGGATCTACGCCGTCGGCGGCAACGCGGAGGCCGCGCGGCTCACCGGCATCAAGGTGCCGCTGGTGCTGCTCTTCGTCTATTCGATGTCCGGCCTGCTTTCCGGCCTCGGCGGGGCCATGTCGGCCGCCCGGCTCTATGCGGCCAACGGCCTGCAGCTCGGCCAGGCCTACGAGCTCGACGCCATCGCGGCGGTCATTCTCGGCGGCACCAGCTTTGTCGGTGGCGTCGGCTCGATCTGGGGCACGCTGATCGGCGCATTGATCATCGCAGTGCTCTCCAACGGCCTCATCCTCGTGGGGGTCTCGGACATCTGGCAATACATCATCAAGGGCCTCGTCATCATCGTCGCGGTCGGCCTCGATCGATACAGGCTCAAGGGCATTAGCCGGACGTGAGGTCCGGCTGAACGAACCGGTCGCAACCGGAGACAACGGCGCGGCAAGCGCCAAAAGGAGGAAAACATGCGTCTTATGTCCAAGTTGCTCGTCGGCACAGCCATGGCCGCCGCGCTCGCCATCCCTGCAGCCGCCAAGGACCTCAACAAGATCGGCATTTCCGTCGGTCTGCTCGGCAATCCGTTCTTCGTCGCCACCATCAAGGGCATCGAGGACCGGGCGAAGGAAATCAATCCGAATGTCGAGGTCATCTCCGTCTCGGCCGATTACGATCTCAACAAGCAGGTCTCGCAGGTCGACAGCTTCATCGCCGCCGGCGTCGACATCATCATGCTGAACGCGGTCGATGCGAAGGCCATCGCGCCGGCTGTGAAGAAGGCGCAGGAGGCCGGCGTCGTCGTCGCCGCCTTCGACGTGTCCGCGCCGGGCGCCGACGTGACGGTCATGACCAACAATGTCAAGGCCGGCGAGGAAGCCTGCAACTACATCGCCGACAAGCTCGGCGGCAAGGGCGACGTCGTCATCATCAACGGCCCGGCCTCCTCCTCGATCCTCGAACGCGTGCAGGGCTGCAAGGAAGCGCTCGGCAAGCATGCCGACATCAAGATCCTCTCCGACGATCAGAACGGTCAGGGCTCGCGCGACGGCGGCCTTGCCGTCATGCAGGGCCTCCTGACCCGTTTCGACAAGATCGATGCGGTCTTCGCGATCAACGATCCGACGGCGATCGGCGCCGAGCTTGCCGCCAAGCAGCTCAACCGCAGCGAATTCTTCTTCACCGCGGTCGACGGTGCGCCGGATATCGAGAAGGCGCTGGCAAGCGGCAATTCCATGATCAAGGCCTCCGCCTCGCAGGATCCCTATGTCATGGCCGGCCAGGCGCTGCAGCTCGGCGTCGAGGTGCTGAAGGGCAACAAGCCCGCCGACCCGATCGTGCTGCTCGATCCGCAACTGATCACGGCCGAGAACGTCAAGGACTACAAGGGCTGGACCGCAGCCCGCTAAACGCACCCGCAGGCGGCCGGGCAGGCTCAGCGGCTTGCCCGGCCGCCTTCTCGTTCATCCCGTTTCAGAAAGCGGCCCGGATATGTCGAAGATCGGTGTTCATTCCTTTGTCTGGAGCGCGGGTTCCTCCCGCGGCGAGCTTGAGAAAGCGCTCGAAAGCACCCACAGGCTCGGCTACAAGCTCATCGAATTCTCCTATCTCGATCCCAGGCAGGTCGATGTGGCCTGGCTTGCCGGCCGTGTCCGCGAACTCGGCCTCGATGTCGCCATCAGCATGGGCCTGCCGCCGGAAGGGGATATTTCCAGCGAGGATGCCTCGGTGGTCGCCAACGGCGTTTCCATACTCGACCGGGCCGTGGCGCTGGTGCGCGATCTCGGAGGCACGAAGCTTGCCGGCATTCTCAGCTCCGCCCACGGCAAGCAGGAACACGCCCTGACAAGAAAGGGCTGGGACGCCAGCGTCGGCGCGCTCACCAAGGTGGCCGAGCGGGCAAAGGCTGCGGGCGTCACGCTGAACCTTGAAATCGTCAACCGTTTCGAGAGCAACATGCTCAACACAGCCGCGCAGGGCATAGCCTATATCCGCGATACCGGCGCCTCCAACGTCCTCCTGCATCTCGATACGTTCCACATGAACATCGAGGAGGCCGATGTCGGCCTTGCCATCCGCCATGCCGCAGACAAGATCGGCTATGTCCATATCGGCGAAAGCCACCGCGGCTATCTCGGCACGGGCACCATCGACTTCCCGGCGTTCTTCGATGCGCTGGTGGCGATCGGCTGGGACGATTACGTGACCTTCGAATCCTTCTCCACGACCATCGTCGACCGCGACCTGTCGCTGAAGACGGCGATCTGGCGCAATCTCTGGGACGACAATATAGCGCTTGCAAGCCATGCCCACCGCTTCATCGAACTCGGCATGGAGACGGCAAGGCGCAAGGCAGAGCTGGTCGGCACGGCACACCTGCCGGGCTGACGGGCAGATCGAGACGCGCCTACAGGAAAAGATGGACGACGAGGGCGGTGACGACGGCATTGAGGCCCATGGCGATGCCGGAGAACAGGCCAGCGACGGGATCCACCGAATAGGCGCGGGCCGTGCCGATACCGTGCGAGGCGAGGCCGACGGCAAAGCCGCGCGCGCTGTAATCCTTGATGCGCATGGCGTTCATCAGCGGCGTGACGATGATCGCACCGCAAATGCCGGTGAGTACGACGACTGCCGCCGTCAGCGCCGGATCCCCCTTGAGGCCGGAGGAAATCGCCATGGCGACGGCCGCCGTCGTGGATTTCGGCGCAAGCGAGGCGACGACGGCCGGCGTGAAGCCGAACAGATCGGCGAGGAACACCGTCGAGCCGACCGCCGTCAGGCTTCCGACGACGAGCGCGCTCAAGAGCGGAAGGAGGTTGCTCCTCACCAGCGACAGTTTCTCGTAGAGCGGAATGCCGAGCGCCACCGTGGCGGGGCCAAGGAGGAAATGGATGAATTGCGCGCCCTCGAAATAGGCATCATAATCGACGCCCGAGAAATAGAGCACGGCCGCGATGGCGATGACGGACAGCATGATCGGGTTGAGCAGGGCATTGCCGGGCACAAGCCCCGCAATATGGGTGGCGGCGAGCCAGACGACCAGCGTGCCGGCCAGCCAGAGCAGCGGTGAGGCGGAAAGGTAGACCCAGAGCCCCTCAGTCATTGGCATAGCCTCCCGTCAGCCGCTTGACGAGGATGAAGACCCAGACCGTGGCCGTCAGCGTGATGGCGGTGGACACGAGCACGATGGCGAGAAGCGCAAGGCCGCGATCACGGATGAGATCGAGGTGCTGGATGATGCCGACGCCTGCCGGGACGAAGAGAATGCCGAGATTGGCAAGGATCGCCCGGGAGGTTTCGAGCGTCTGCCGGTGGGCCGGTGCCAGCGCCTTGCTGCCCTCGGCGAGGATGAGGACGGCCGCAACCATCGCCATTCCGATGACCGGCCCCGGCACGAAGCAGCCGAGATAGTAGGCGGTCACCTCTCCGATGAGCTGAAAGACAAGAAGAACTGTGATTCCAGCGAGCATGGGCGCAACTCCGGTTGGTGTTTGGCGGCAGAGCCGCTACGCGGCAGGATTAAAGGCGTTCCGCCGTTAAATCCATGCCCGGCGAAGGGGCAGGCGGAATGCGGCTCATTGTCCTTCCGGGTGCGATCGATGGACAAGGCGGCGGCAAGCCTTTATTTTCCCGCCATGCTTCGGCTTTTGACGATCATCGCCACCGTCTTCGCGCTCGCGCTTGCGTCCTTCACGACCTTCGCGCATGAGACGGGCATGGCCGCGTCCGCCGATCTTCATGGCGGCATGCGGGGCATGGAGCATGTCTCTTCTTCCGGAGCGGCCTGTCCGGACGACCGCAACTGCATGAGCCAGTCTGGCTTGTGCAAGCTCGCCTGCATGGGCGTCGGTGTCTTCCTGCCGCCGGCCCGCGACGGGTCGGCCCTTCTTGCCGGACGCGAGACCTATCCTCGCCGGCCAGGCCCGATCCTTGTCGCCACGCCCCCGGTGCTCGATCACCGCCCTCCCATAGCGCACGTCCTTTGAGCCGGCGGCGGCAAGTTCGCCGTCATCATCGGATATTCGAACGGGACGCGACGTCCCGAGGTGATGCTATGAGAACCTATTCCCGACGCGGCTTCCTGGCCGCCAGCGCAGCCATGCTGGCTGCAACCCAGTTTCCCATCCGGGCCGGGGCCGAGGAGGCCGCGCCGCTTCGGCTTCTTGCCACCCGCCGCACGCTCGACATCGACGGGCGAGAGGCGACCGTCTTCGGCCTTTCCGGCCCAGGCGGACAGGGCCTCGTCCTCGATCCGGGCCAGCGATTCCGGGTCGACCTTATCAATGATCTTCCCGTTCCCTCCATCGTCCATTGGCATGGGCAGATCCCGCCGAACGAGCAGGACGGCGTGCCCGATATGCCGCTGCCGCTGCTTTCGCCCGGTGAAACGCGCAGCTACGACTTCGCGCCGATGCCCGGCACCCACTGGATGCACAGCCATGTGCCGCTGCAGGAAATGCAGCTGCTGGCCGCGCCGCTCATCGTGCGAAAGCCGGAAGACCTTGCGACCGACCGGCAGGAGGTGGTGCTCTTCCTGCACGATTTCTCCTTCAAGGCACCGGAAGAGGTGCTGGAGGAGATCACCGGCGGAAACGGTGCCGGGCATGGGGGAGGGCACGGCGGCGCGCCCGCATCGGGCGACATGCCGGCCATGGACCATAGCAGCGTGGGGAGCATGACGATGGGCTCCATGGATATGGGCGGCATGGCCATGGACCTCAACGATCATGACTGGGATGCCTATCTTGCCAATGACCGCACCCTGTCCGATCCGGAGGTGATCCCGGTCGAGCGCGGCGGCCGCGTCCGGCTGCGCATCATCAACGCGGCCGCCGCGACGGTGTTCTGGATCGATACGGGTGCAGCCGAAGGCCGGTTGGTGGCAGTGGACGGGCATGAGATCAGGTCCGTTTCCGGCTCGCGCTTCGGGCTTGCCATGGGCCAGCGCCTCGATATCGAGCTCGACCTGCCGAAGGAGGGCGGCGCCTGGCCGATCCTTGCCCTTCGCGAAGGCGCGCGCGAACGTACGGGCATCATCCTCGCGACTCCCCGTGCTGCCGTGACGAAGCTCGATGGCCTTTCGGAAACGGAGGCGCCGGCCTTCGACATCGATCTTGCGCAGGAATCCCGCCTTGCGGCGATCGATACGCTATCCGCCCGCAAGCCGGCGAAAAGCCGGATGATCATGCTGGGCGGCTCGATGCAGCCCTATGTCTGGACCATCGACGGGGCGACCTGGGGCAGCCACAGACCGGTGAGCGCGAAGAGCGGCGAGCGGGTGGAACTGACGTTCCACAACATGTCGATGATGGGTCATCCCATGCATCTGCACGGGCACGCGTTCCAGGTCGTCGGGATCAATGCCCGGCAGTTCGAAGGGGCGCGGCGCGATACGGTCTATGTGCCGCCAATGGCGGCGGTAACCGTGGCGCTGGATGCGGGCGAGGCGGCGAACTGGATGCTGCATTGCCATCACATGCCGCATCTGGCGACCGGAATGATGACCGAGTTCCGGGTGGAGGCGTGAGCATGGCGACCGTCACCATCCTCCGGCCTCTCAAGGGAAGCCAAGCATGAAAAAAGGAAAGATCGCCCTCCTTGCCTTCATCCTTGCCGCCGTCGCGCTTGCCGCTTTGCTTGTACGCAATGGTACGGAAGCGTCTACAGGGCAGGCCGCCCCTGCCGCGGTGGCCCTTCCTGCCGCCTTCTCCGACCAGGCGAAGATGGGGGAAAGGGTGTTCAACGCGGTCTGCGCCGCCTGTCACGGTGCCGCGGCTGCGGGAACCGATGTCGGCCCGCCCCTGGTGCACAGGATCTATGAGCCCTCGCATCACGGCGACCATGCCTTTGAAATGGCGGTCGCCAACGGGGTGCGCGCGCATCACTGGACGTTCGGCGACATGCCGCCGCAACCGGCGCTGACGCGAGCCGATCTCAACACCGTCATCGCCTATATCCGCGAGCTGCAGCGGGCGAACGGCATCGAATAGGCTGTACGGGCGGGCGTCCTGCGCCTGCCCGTCTTCTGCCAGATCCGGAGTTGCGAAGCGGCGACGGATGAAACACTCTCCCGGTCGAGATTCGCAATTGCGGGCCGGACGGCCCCGGCCAACAGGAAAGCAGCCCCATGATCACGATCGACGGCAAACGGCTCGAAGCGGAGCTGGATGCGCTCCCTGCGCGGTTTCAGGGTCCCGGCGGTGTCGTCGGCGTGGTGAGCGAGGGGCGGGTGATCGCACGCCGCGCCTGGGGCTTTTCCGATCTCGATGTCGCACAGGCCATGACGACCCGCACGCGGCTGCCGATCTGCTCGATCTCCAAGCAATTCACCTGTGCGGTCATGATGGCGGCCTGTGGCGAGCCGGAGGTGCTGGACCGGCGGCTTGCCGCGCATCTGCCGAATTTCGAAGGCCCGTTGCCGAAGGTGCGCGACCTCTGCAACAACCAGTCGGGCCTGCGCGACTACTGGGCGCTGACGGTGCTGCACGGCGCAAGGGCCGAGCAGACCTTTTCCCGCGCCGACGCCGCCGGGCTCTTTGCCCGCACGCGCACCGGCCATTTCGCCCCGGGCACGCGCTATTCCTACAGCAACGGCAATTTCCGTCTTCTCGCCGAGCTTGTGGAGGAAGCTTCTCACGAAACGCTGGAGACGCTCTATGCGCGCCATATCTGGCAACCTGCAGGCATGGAAGGCGCGGTATTGACCGCTGATACCCGCCATCCGGAAGACGGCGTGGTCGGCTATGAGGGCAATGACGCGACCGGCTATCTGCCGGCGGAAAACGGCATCTACTGGCGGGGCGATGCCGGGATTTCCGCTTCGCTCGACGATATGCTCGCCTATGAATGCTGGATCGACGCCACGCGGGACGACCCGGCTAGCCTCTACCGGAAGATCGCTGTGCCGCAGACCTTCCGCGATGGGACGCCGGCCGCCTACGGTTTCGGTCTTCAGCATACGACGGTCGGCGATTTCGCCTTTACTGGTCATAGCGGCGCATTGCGCGGTTTCCGGGCCTTCCGGCTCTACTGCGCGAAAGCGCGGCTTTCGGTCGTGGTGATGTTCAACCATCATGGCGATGCCCATGGCGCGGTGCACCGCCTGCTGCGAACCGCGCTCGGCGTGCCCCATCCCGTCTCCAAATCCTTGCGCCAGCGCTGGACGGGACAGTGGTTCAGCCGTGAAACCGAACTCCTCGCCCGGCTCGAATCCGGCTACGACACGGCGACCCTTCGCTTCGGCACCTCGGCGGAAGCTCTCTCCGAAACGCCGGAAGATGGTCTCGCCTCCACCGCCGTCAGGATCGAGCGGGAGGGCGAGGATATCGTCATGCGGCGCCCGCAGGAGAACTTTTGTGAAAGGCTGACGCCGGTTCCCGCCGCCCCGCCTGCTGCAGATGCGGGTCTTGCCGGACGCTACCGCTCGGCGGAGCTGGAAGCCGATATCCTCATCGAATGCCGGGATGGCGGCACGTATCTGCAGGCGGAAGGGTTTCTGGGGACAGGCCGGCCCGAGATCGTCCAGCCGGTCGGGCCCGACCTTTGGATCGTTCTCACCCGCCGCTCCATGGACGCGCCGGCGCCGGGCGACTGGACCTTGCAGGCCATGCGGGACGCGGAAGGAAACATTGCCGGCTTCACGCTCGGCTGCTGGCTGGCGCGGCGGATCGACTACGTCAAATCTGCCTGACGACATGCCGGCTGAGGGAAGGGCGGGGAGCATCTGGCGCTACCCCGCCCGCCAAAGGCTCAGCCGAGAACCGACTTCACCGCGTCGGCAGTCGCCTTGACCACGATATCGGCCTCATCTTTGGTAAGGCACAGCGGCGGGGCGAAGCCGAGAATGTCACCCTGCGGCATGGCGCGGCCGATGACGCCGCGTTCGACCAGCGCGGTTGCGATCTGCGGGCCGATCTTCTTTGCAGGATCGAAGAAGGCGCGGTCGTCCCGATCCTCGACGAATTCCACCGCCGCCATCAGCCCGTCGCCGCGCACCTCGCCGACATGCCTATGGTCGCCGACAGCCTTGGCGAGTTCGGCGCGGAAATAGGCGCCCGTCGAGGCGGCATTTTCCACGAGGCCGAGTTCGTCGATGAGTTCGAGATTGGCAACGCCGGCGGCGGCGCAGATCGGGTGGGAGGAATAGGTCCAGCCGTGGCCGATGGCGCCAAGCTCGTCCGAACCCTTCACCAGCACCTCCCAGACCTTGTCGGAGACAATCGTGCCGGAGAGCGGCGCATAGGCGGAGGTGAGGCCCTTGGCGATGGTGATGAGGGCCGGCTTCATGCCGTAGTGGTCCGAGCCGAACATGGTGCCGAGACGGCCGAAGCCGGTGACGACCTCGTCTGCGATCAGCAGGATGTCATACTTGTCGAGCACCGCCTGGATCTTCTGCCAGTAGCCCTTCGGCGGCGGCACGATGCCGCCGGTGCCGAGGATCGGCTCGCCGATGAAGGCGGCGACCGTCTCCGGCCCTTCGGCAAGAATCATTTCCTCCAGCTTGTCGGCGCAGTATTGCGAGAACTGCTCCTCGTCCATCGACCGGTCCGGCCGGCGGAAGAAATAGGGGGCTTCGGTGTGCAGGATCGGCGCGCGCGGCAGGTCGAAGGCATTGTGGAAGAGATGGAGGCCGGTCAGCGAGCCGGTCATGACGCCCGAGCCGTGATAGCCGCGCCAGCGCGAGATGATCTTCTTCTTCTCCGGCCGGCCGAGGATGTTGTTGTAGTACCAGATCAGCTTGATGTTGGTCTCGTTGGCATCGGAGCCGGACAGGCCGAAATAGACGCGGCTCATGCCCTCGGGCGCCCGGTCGATGATCATCTTTGAAAGCGTGATCGAGGCTTCCGTGCCGTGGCCGACATAGGCGTGGTAATAGGCGAGGTTCTTCGCCTGTTCGGCGATCGCGTCGGCGATCTTCGTGCGGCCGTAGCCGACATTCACGCAATAAAGGCCGGCAAAGGCGTCGAGGCTGGTCTTGCCGTTCGTATCGGTGATGTAGACGCCTTCACCGCCGCCGATGACGCGCGTCGGCGTCTCTCCGCGGGCGTGCATGCCCATATGGGTGGAGGGATGGAAGAAGTGGTCCCGGTCCCAGGCGGTCAGTTCGTTGCGTCTGTCTAGCATGGTCTTTCCTTTCCGTGTTTCCGGCGCCTTGGCTCAGGCGGCCGTGTCGATGCAGAGATATTTCAGTTCCGTGAAGGCCTCCATGCCGTGGCGCGAACCCTCGCGGCCGAGGCCGGATTGCTTCCAGCCGCCGAAGGGGATCGGTCCGCCGGTGATCTTCACGCGGTTGACAGCCACCATGCCGTATTCCAGCGCACGAGCAAGCCGCATCTGCCGCGCGCCGTTTTCGGTGACGACATAGGCGACGAGGCCGTATTCGGTGTCGTTGGCGCGGGCGATCACATCCGCTTCGCCATCGAAGGCGGTGACGGCGGCGACGGGGCCGAAGGTCTCCTCGCGCATGATCAGCGCCTCGTCGGGGACGTCCGTCAAAAGCGTCGGCTCGTAGAAGAGCGCGCCGGCCTTGTGACGCTTGCCGCCCGCAAGAAGCTTTGCGCCGCGGTTCAGCGCATCCGCGACCTGCTCCTCAACCTTGGCGACGGCGCGCTCATGCATCAGCGGGCCGATCTCGCTATCCGGCTCAAGCCCGTTGCCGACCTTCAGCGCCGCGATGCGTGCGTGGAACGCCCTGTTGAAAGCGGCAAGGATGGGGCGCTCGACATAGATGCGGTTGGCGGCGAGGCAATCCTGGCCGGAGGTGGCGAACTTGGCGTTGACCGCGATGTCGGCGGCCTTGTCGATATCCGCGTCGGCAAATACGATCAGCGGGGCATGGCCGCCAAGCTCCATGACGAGCCGCTTCATTGTGGGGGCGCACTGGCCGGCGATCAGCCTGCCGATCTCCGTCGAACCGGTGAAACTCATCGCCCGCACGCGCGCATCCTCGTTCATGCGGCCGACGATGGTCGCCGCGTCTCCGGTTACCACATTGAACACGCCGGCGGGAAGGCCGGCCCGCTCGCCCAGTTCGGCAAGGGCAAGTGCGGAAAGCGGCGTTTCGCTGGAGGGATGGGCGACAACGGTACAGCCGGCGGCGAGCGCGGCGGCGGCCTTGCGGGTGATCATGGCAGTGGGGAAATTCCACGGCGTGACGATGCCGACCACGCCAAGCGCCTCGCGCCTGACGATCATCTCGGCTCCGGGCAGGTGGCTGGTGACGCTCTCGGCGTTGAGACGTTTTGCTTCCTCGGCGTACCATTCGACGAAGGAGGCGGCATAGTCGATCTCACCGCGCGATTCGGCGAGCGGCTTGCCCTGTTCCAGCGTCATCAGCAGGGCGAGGTCTTCGCGCGCCGCAAGCATCAGGCCATGCCACTTGCGCAGGATCGCCGCACGCTCCTGCGGCAGCCTGCCCCGCCAGGCGGAAAAGGCGTTGCTCGCCGCCGTGATCGCCTCACCCGTCTGCTCGCCGTCGAGTGCCGCGACCCAGGCGAGCGTGGCGGAAGAAGAGGGGTCCAGGACCTCGAAACTGTTGCCGTCCCGCCCGGCCACCCACCGCCCGTCGACATAGGAGAGTTCGCGCAGGAGGTGCGGATCGGCAAGGCGCGCAAGAGCCTCATGGAAGGTGGTGCGGGCAAATACAGCGGTCATGACGGCCTCCTGTGGTGATTGGCGGGAGTCTGCCAGAGGCGGCGCGAGAGATTGTCTATAGCCGCGGCGGGCGGCAGAGACTTGGGCCAAAGGCGCATGCCGGCATAGACAATCTCTCTATGCCAAGCACCCGGGATTGCACGCTTGCAAGGAGAGCCTCACTCCGGCGACGGCAGCAGCACGTCCAGCGGCAGGACGGTCTCCTCCTTCACCGTCTTGGTGACGATGTAGGTGAAATAGCGGTCGATGCCGAGCTCGCGGTCGAGCAGGCCGTCGACGAGGCGCTGATAGGCGTCGATGTCGGGCGCCATGATCTTCAAGATGTAATCGACGCCGCCGCCCACCGACCAGCAGGCGACGATCTGCGGCGTTGCCGCCACTGCCCGTTCGAAACGCTCGAAATCCGCCTGCCGGTGGTTGGCAAGGGTCACCTCCATCATGACGCTCGCCACCGGCGCGACACGCCGCACCGCGATGCGCGCATGATAACCGGAGACGATGCCGGCTTTTTCCAGCTTGCGCAGGCGCAGCCAGCAGGGAGTGGGGGAGAGGCCGGCCTTTTCCGCGAGCGCCAGCTTGGTGATGCGCCCGTTCTCCTGGATCGCCTCCAGGATGCGCAGGTCGATGGCGTCGAGTTTCATGCGGTCGCCCTCCGGGCGCAGATCATTGCAAAGCAGGGAAAAAGACAATGGAAAGCCATTTTGACATTGTCAATTGACCTGAATTTGAGCACTGTTGAATTCATGACAAGTTGGCGACCCGATCCATCTCAATTGCGCCGGCCGGCCTATCTCTCCCTCGCCGAGCAGATCGCCCGCGCCATACAGGACGGCCAGTTGCCGAACGGTACACGGCTTCTGCCCCATCGCAAGCTTGCCGACGACCTGAAACTCTCCGTGCAGACCGTCAGCCGCGCCTATGACGAGCTGATCCGCCGCGGGCTCATCTCCGGCGAGATCGGCCGAGGCTCCTTCGTGCAGACGAGGCCCCGGGAGCCGGAGCCGCCCTATCTGCCGGAACGCCTCGGCGAACTCGTCGATCTGTCGATCCTCAAGCCCGTCTGCGAACAGCTCCATCTGGAGCGCATGCGCGAGGCCTTCGGGTGGCTGGCGGAAAACCTGCCGTCGAGCTCGGCGCTGTCCTTCCGGCCCAACATGGTCTTCCCGCGTCACCGCAATGTCGCGGCCGAATGGCTGGCGCGCTGCGGCCTCGATGTTTCACCGCTCAATATCAGCCTCACCAACGGCGCGACCTCCGGCATAACGGTGGCGCTGATGAGTGTCGCCCCGCCCGGCGCGACCGTGGCGACGGAGGCGATCAGCCATCACACGCTGGTGCCGCTCTCCAGCTATCTCGGCCTTCATCTCGAAGGCCTGCCGATCGACGGCGACGGCATGATACCCGAGGCGCTGGACGAGGCTTGCCGCAAGGGCGTCATCCGCGCCGTGTTCCTGCAGCCCTCCGTCATCAATCCGACCGCCACCCTGATGAGCGGGACACGCCGCGAGGCGCTGGCCGAGGTGGCGCGGCGCCACGATATCGCGATCATCGAGAATGATGTCCTCGGCCCTCTGGTCGAAGGCCGGGCGCCGCCGCTGGCGGCCTATGCCCCGGAGCGCACGCTCTATGTGACGAGCTTCACCAAGGTCACGGTGCCGGGGCTGCGCATCGGCTATCTCGCCGCGCCCGACCGCTATGTCGCCGCCGTCGCCAACCGCCATCTGGTCTCGAACTGGATGGCGACGCCCTCGATCGCCGAGATCGCGACGCGCTGGGTCAGCGACGGCACGGCGATGGACCTCGTCACCTGGCAGCGCCGGGCGCTCGGCATCCGCCACGCCATCGCCGAGGAGGCCTTTGCGGGTCTTCCCTATCACGGCCATCCGCAGAGCCTTCATGTCTGGTTGCCGTTGCCGGAGGGGCATACCGAGGAGGGATTCGTCTCGCAGGCCCGCCTGCGCGGCGTCGCCATCGCCCCCGGCTCTTCCTTCCGCACCTGCGACCAGCGCTGGCAGCCGGCGGTTCGCATCTCCCTCGGCTCCACCACGGAGCAGGAACTGCGCACGGGGCTGGGCATCCTGGCTTCGCTGGCGAGCGGAAACCCGGAGGCATTGCTGCTTGCGATCTGATGGAATTGCCCGGCATTTGGGCAGCCAAAGAATAATTGTAATGATATTATTATTCGGATTGACATGATTTAGGGCGGCGCGCATCGTTAGGCCATCACGGTCTCGACAGGGAGAGACATGCATGGCCGCACCGATCATCCGCATCGACAACATCGTGAAGCGCTACGGTGCCTTGACCGTGCTCGACGGTTTGTCGATGGAGGTGCTGCCGGGCGAGAAGCTTGCGCTCATCGGCCCGTCCGGTTCCGGCAAGACGACGATCCTGCGCATCCTCATGACGCTGGAGACGATCAGCGACGGCCATATCGAGGTCGACGGCGACCAGCTCTACCACATGCCCGGAAACGGTGGCCTCGTACCGGCGAATGACCGGCATCTCCACAAGATGCGCGAGAAGATCGGCATGGTCTTCCAGCACTTCAATCTGTTTCCCCACAAATGCGTCCTCGACAATGTGACGCTGGCGCCGATGCTGACCAAGGGCGTGGCGAGGGCCGCGGCGGAAAAGCGGGCGATGGAGCTTCTCGACATGGTGGGCCTTGCCGACAAGGCGAAGAGCATGCCCGCCCAATTGTCCGGCGGACAGAAGCAGCGCGTCGCCATCGCCCGGGCGCTCGCGCTCTCGCCCAAGATCATGCTGTTCGACGAGGTCACCTCGGCGCTCGACCCGGAACTGGTCGAGGAGGTGCTGAACGTCATGCGCAAGCTTGCCGCCGAGACCGACATGACCATGCTGCTGGTCACCCACGAAATGGGCTTCGCGCATGATTTTGCCGACCGCATCCTGTTCTTCGATCGCGGAAAGATCGTGGAGGAGGGCAAGCCGGACGAGATTTTCCGCAATCCCAGGCAGGAGCGCACGCAGACCTTCCTGCGCAAGATCATCGCGGCAGGGCACCGCGTCTGAGGGGCTCGCCCTCGGAAACAAGGCTCCAAGCAACAAGGGAACAGCCAGAGGAGTTCGCAACAATGAGCATCAGGACGTTTTTGACCATGGCGGCCGGCGCAAGCGCGTTGATGGCGATCGTCGCCGCAGCACCCGCTTCGGCCGATGACAGCAAGCTGGAGGAACTGAAGGCGCAGGGCTTTGCCCGCGTCGCCATAGCCAACGAGCCGCCGTTCACGGCGGTTGCCGCAGACGGCAAGGTTTCGGGCGCAGCGCCCGACGTGGCGCGCGAGGTGTTCAAGCGTCTCGGCGTCGCCGACATCGTCGCCTCGATCTCGGAATATGGCGCGATGATCCCCGGCCTTCAGGCGGGCCGCCACGATGTCATCACCGCCGGTCTTTTCATGAAGCCCGAGCGTTGCGCCGCCGTCGCCTATTCCGAGCCGATCCTGTGCGATGCCGAGGCTTTCGCGCTGAAGAAGGGCAATCCGCTCGGCCTGAAAAGCTATAAGGACATCGCCGACAATCAGGATGCCAAGATCGGTGCGCCCGGCGGCGGCACGGAAGAAAAGCTGGCGCTGGAAGCCGGCGTCCCGCGCGAGCGCGTCATCGTCGTGCCGGACGGGCAGAGCGGCCTGAAGATGCTACAGGACGGCCGTATCGACGTCTATTCGCTACCGGTCCTGTCCATCAACGACCTCGTCTCCAAGGCGAACGATCCGAACATCGAGGTCGTCGCGCCGGTCGAGGGCGCTCCGGTCTATTGCGACGGTGCGGCCTTCAAGAAGGGCAACGAAGCCCTGCGCGATGCCTTCGACGTGGAACTCGCCAAGCTGAAGGAATCGGGCGAGTTCGCCAAGATCATCGAGCCCTACGGCTTCTCCGCCGCCGCGGCCATGTCGACGACGCGCGAAAAGCTTTGCGCGGCGCAGTGAGGACGGCGGATTTGCCCCTCATCCCGCCGCCGCGACCTTCTCCCCGTTCACGGGGAGAAGGCGCCGGCACGCGGATGAGGGGTGCCGCTCCGTTGATGTCAACCTGGGACACACGATGACCGACTGGTCCGGCTATATAGGCTTGATCCTGCAAGGCGCGCTGGTGACGCTTCAGCTCACCGTGCTCGGCTCGGCGCTCGCCCTCGTCATGGCGTTCGTCGCCGGGCTCGGGCGCGTCAGCCGTTTCATGGCGGTCAGGGCGCTTGCCACAACCTATATCGAGTTCTTCCGCGGCACCTCGATCTTCGTGCAGCTGTTCTGGGTCTATTTCGTGCTGCCCTTTGCCGGTGTCACGCTTTCGCCGCTGCAGGCGGGGGTGCTGGCGCTCGGCCTCAATGTCGGAGCCTACGGGGCGGAGGTGGTGCGCGGCGCTGTCAAGGCGATCGGCCGCGAGCAGCGCGAGGCCTGCATCGCGCTGAACCTGACGCGTGGCCAGGCGATGCGTTACGTCATCCTTCCGCAGGCGCTGCCGCTGATGCTGCCGACCTTCTGCAACAACGCCATCGAGCTCTTGAAGGCGACTGCCGTCGTCTCGCTGATCTCGCTCACCGACATGACTTTCCAGGCGCAGGTGGTGCGCGCGCAGACCGGCAGCACCTTGATCCCCTTTGCGACGATCCTCGTGCTCTATTTCCTGATGGCGCTCGCCATCTCCTACGGCATGCGCTGGCTGGAGCGCCGGGTCACCCGCGGCCTCGACGGTGTGAGGACCTGACGATGGAATGGGATTGGAATTTCGTCTGGCAGATCATGCCGACCCTCCTCGAGGGGCTGAAGATCACGCTGCTTGCGACCGTGCTGGGCGCGGCGCTCGCCGCCGTGGTCGGCCTCGTCTTCGCCATCCTGCGCATGACGGCGCCGAAGCCGCTCGCCCGTGCGACGAGCTTCACCGTGGAGTTCATCCGCGGCACGCCGCTGCTCGTGCAGCTCTACTTCATCTTCTACGTGCTGCCGGATATCGGCATCCGCCTGCCGGCGCTCGCCGCCGGGGTCATCGGTCTCGGCCTGCACTACGGCACCTATGCGGCGGAGGTATACCGCGCCGGCATCGAGAACGTGCCGCGCGGCCAATGGGAGGCGGCGAAGGCGACGAACCTTACCGGCCGCCAGACCTGGATCCACGTCGTCCTGCCGCAGGCCATTCCGCCGATGATCCCGGCGCTCGCCAACTATCTCATCGCCATGTTCAAGGAAACGCCGCTGCTCTCGGCCATCACCGTGCTGGAACTGATGAACCAGGCGAAGAGCGTTGCCAACAGCAGCTATCGCTATATCGAGCCCATGACGCTGGTTGGTGTGTTCTTCCTGGTCATGAGCCTCATCTCCGTCGTCTTCCTTCGCTTCCTGGAGGAGCGCTATGCAAGGGTGGAGGAACGCTGATGCCCGAACTCACGCTCGCCGCCCACTCGCCTAAACTCGATGAACGCCCGCTGGAAAAGCGCGTCGGCCTCATCATCCTTGCGACCGACCACACGACGGAAGTGGACTTCCAGCGCATGGTGGCGGGCGGTCGGATCGGCGTCTATGCGACGCGCATCCCCTATGCCAACCCGGTGACGCCGGAAAACCTTCGCGCCATGCAGCCCTCGCTGACGGCGGGCGCGGCGCTCATCCTGCCGGACGAGCCGCTGGATGTGGTGATGTATTCCTGCACCTCCGCCTCGGTGGTGATCGGCGATGCGGCGGTCGCCGCCGCCATCCGCGCCGCCAAGCCGACGGCCGAAGTCGTCACGCCCACCGCCGCTGCGGTCACGGGCCTGAAGGTCTTCGGTGCCAGACGCATCTCCGTCCTCACGCCCTATACGCTCGAAACCAGCCGGCCGATGGCCGATTATTTCTCCGCGCTCGGCTTCGAGATCGCCCGCTTCACATGCCTCGGCCTTACAGACGACCGGGAGATGGCGCGCATTTCCCTCGACGAGATCGTCGCCTTCGCAAAAGAGGCGACAGCGCAAGATAGCGACGCGCTGTTCATCTCCTGCACGGCCGTCCGCGCCGCCGGCGTCGCGGCGAAGATCGAGGCCGCCATCGGCAAGCCGGTCGTCACCAGCAACCTTGCCACCGCCTGGGCGTGCCTGCGCCTGTGCGGCGAGGCGGCGGCGCGGCCGGAACTCGGCCGGCTGATGACGCTTGCCTGGCCGGATCGATAGCGATGGCGAACCTTCCCGTGAACTTGGCGGATATCGAAGACGCGGCGCGGCGCATCGCCGGCCGTGTCCTTGCGACGCCGCTCGCGTCTTCCGCCGCGCTTTCCGAACGTTGTGGCGTGCCGGTCGGCCTTAAGCTCGAACATCACCAGACGACCGGCAGCTTCAAGCTGCGCGGGGCGACGAACGCGGTTCTTTCGCTGACGCCGGAAGCACGCGCGCGGGGTGTCGTGGCGGCCTCGACGGGCAATCACGGCCGGGCGCTGGCCCATGCGGCAAAGGCGCAAGGAGCCGTCGTGACGATCTGCATGTCCAGGCTGGTGCCGGAGAACAAGGTGTCGGAGATCCGCCGGCTCGGGGCGAATGTCCGCATCGTCGGCCGCTCGCAGGACGAGGCGCAGGTGGAGGTCGACCGGCTGGTTGCCGAGGACGGCCTCGTCATGGTTCCGCCCTTCGACGATCCGGCCATCGTGGCGGGGCAGGGCACGCTCGGGCTGGAGCTCGTCGAGGCGATGCCGGATGCGGTGACGGTGCTGGTGCCGCTTTCGGGCGGCGGGCTTGCCGCCGGGGTCGCGGCCGCAGTGAAA
>Ga0182742_1000542_pt1 | contig 58309 bp, 49 predicted proteins | sample eDN5th37CBELigMG_FD_128880 | JGI IMG/M metagenome (GOLD analysis project Ga0182742, IMG submission 128880) | Enriched Miracle-Growth compost microbial communities from Emeryville, California, USA - eDNA 5th pass 37_C BE-Lig MG (version 2)... ...
CCGGATCAAGTCCGGGGACGGCCATGACGGGTGGGGATACGGCCTGCCTCCCGTCCTCATCCTGAGGAGCAGCCGCGAGGCCGCGTCTCGAAGGAGGATCCAGTGCATTCTGGAGACGCCCTCACCCTTCGAGACGGTCGCTGACGCGACCTCCTCTGGATGAGGGCCGCGGAGTGCAACGGGATGAGGGCTTGGGGTGTAAGTGGAGGATGGGACGGCCGTGACAATCCTCCCCTCTCCGGACAGGGCGCACCCTCATCCGGATCTGCGGCACGACCTCTCCCACCCGGGAGAGGGGAACCGGCGCACGACTCACAGTTCTCTCACCTTGTCAGACGACCCCGCCCTTGGTCCCCGGCAGGAGCCGGCAATGCGCTGGAGCATCGTGCGGATACAGCGGGCCGCTAGAACGAGGCTCTTATCCAAAGAGAAAGCATCGGATGGATCCCAAAAGTGGTGTCCACTTTCGGGTCCGAGGCTCTCTTCTTTGCCGAACCGCATTCTTGACGGCGAACCGGGTCCCCTTCGCCGAAAAATGCTCTAGGCGGCCGCTTCCTTCAGGAAGTTCTCGGCGTAATGGCAGGCGACCTGACGGCCGTCGAGCTCGCGCAGCTGCGGGCGCTCCACCTTGCAGCGCTCCGTCACATAGGGGCAGCGTGTCGAGAACACGCAGCCCTTCGGCGGATTGAGGGGCGAGGGAAGCTCGCCCTTCAGCACGATGCGCTTGCGCTTCACGCCGGTGATGCCCGGCGTGGAGGAGAGGAGCGCCTGCGTATAGGGATGCAGCGGGCGCGCGTAGATCTTCTCCTTCGGCCCGTGCTCGACCGCATGGCCCAGATACATGACGAGCACGTCATGGGCGATGTGCCGGACCACGCCGAGATCGTGCGAGATGAAGAGATAGGCCAGACCCATCTCCTGCTGCAGGTCGGCGAGGAGGTTCAGCACCTGCGCCTGGATCGACACGTCGAGGGCGGAGACAGGCTCGTCCGCCACCACGAGCTTCGGCGAGAGCATCAGGGCGCGGGCGATCGCGATGCGCTGGCGCTGGCCGCCGGAGAACATGTGCGGGTAGCGGTTGTAGTGCTCGGGACGCAGGCCCACCTTCGCCATCATGGCCCGCACCCGCTCCTTGCGTTCGGCAGAGGAGAGCTTGGTGTTGATGACGAGGGGCTCCTCCAGGATCGTCCCGACCTTCTTGCGGGGATTGAGGGAGCCGTAGGGGTTCTGGAACACCAGCTGCACCATGCGGCGCAGCTCCTTGGCGTAGTTCGACGGCGGATTGATCGCATCGATGCCGTCGAGGGAGAGCTGTCCCTCCGTCGGCTTCTCGATCAGCGTCACCATGCGGGCGAGCGTGGACTTGCCGCAGCCGGATTCGCCCACCACGGCCAGGGTCTTGCCGGGTTCGATGGAAAACGAGATGCCGCCGACCGCCTGCAGGGCGGCCGGTTCCTTGAACAGCCCGCGCTTGACCTTGTAGATCTGCCTCAGGCCCTTGGCTTCGACAACGGGAGCGCTCACGACGCAGCCTCCGTCCTAATGGGGTGATCGTGCTGGATGGCAGCGCTCCGGTTCGGGTCGCCGAGCGGATAATGGCAGCGGATCTTGCCGCCGGCCCAGGGGCGCAGCTCCGGACGCACGTTGCGCGAATGCTCCGTGGCATAGGCGCAGCGCGGGCTGAACAGGCAGCCCTTCGGGCGGTCGTAGAGACCGGGCACCACGCCGGGAATCGTCGCAAGGCGTCCGCCTTCGCTGCGTTCCGGCAGGGCGGCGAGCAGCGCCGCCGTGTAAGGGTGCTGCGGCGCGGCGAACAGATCCGCGGCGGAGCGCTCCTCCATGATCTGTCCCGCATACATCACCATCACGCGCTGAGCGGTGTCGGCCACCACGCCCATGTTGTGGGTGATCATGACGAGGCCCATGTTGCGCTCCTTCTGGAGCTCCATGAGGAGGTCCAGGATCTGCGCCTGGATCGTCACGTCGAGCGCGGTGGTGGGCTCGTCCGCGATGAGAAGCTTGGGGTTGCAGGCAATCGCCATCGCGATCATCACGCGCTGGTTCATGCCGCCCGAGAGCTGGTGGGGATAGGAGGAGAGGCGGCTTTCCGGCGAGGGAATGCCCACCTGCCCGAGCAGCTCGACGGCCCTGCGCCGCGCCGCCTTGCGGTCCATGCCCTCGTGCAGGCGCAGCGTCTCCGTGAGCTGGAACTCGATGGTGAAGGACGGGTTCAGGCTCGTCATCGGCTCCTGGAAGATCATCGCGACGTCCTTGCCGGTGAGCTTGCGGCGCTCGCGCTCGGAGATCGTCAGGAGATCGCGGCCGTTGAAGGTGAGCTTGTCCGCCTTTACGCGGCCGGGGAACGGGATGAGGCCCATCAGGGCCAGCATCGTGACGCTTTTGCCGGACCCGGATTCGCCCACGACGCCGAGGACCTCGCCCTCGTCGAGCCTGAGGCTGACGCCGTCCACGGCACGCATGATGCCGCCCTGGGTCGGGAATTCGACCGACAGATTTTCAATTTCCACAAGAGCCATGATCAGCGCTTCAGTTTGGGATCCAGGGCGTCGCGAAGACCGTCGCCCAGAAGATTGAAGGCAAGAACCGTGACGAGGATCGCCAGACCGGGGAAGGTCACGACCCACCAGGCACGGAGCACGAATTCGCGGGCATCCGCCAGCATGGTGCCCCATTCCGGCGACGGCGGCTGCGCCCCGAGGCCGAGGAAGCCCAGGGCGGCGGCGTCCAGGATGGCGGTGGAAATGCCGAGGGACGCCTGCACGATGAGCGGAGCCGTGCAGTTCGGCAGCACTTCCTTGAACATCAGCCGGATCGTGCCGGCGCCGCTCACGCGGGCCGCCATCACGTAGTCCTTCGAGGTTTCCGTGATCACGGCGGCGCGGGCAAGGCGCACGTAATGCGGCAGAATCACCAGGGCGACGGCCAGCATGGCGTTCATGAGGCCCGGGCCCAGCACCGCCACGATCACGATCGCCAGCAGCAGGCTCGGCAGGGTGAGGACGATGTCCATCAGGCGCATGATGAAGATCTCGGTCAGGCCGCGGAAGAAGCCCGCCACGAGCCCCAGCACCGTGCCGAGGACGATGGACAGCGACACCACGGCGATGCCGATGAGGAGCGACAGGCGCGCGCCGTGGATCAGGCGCGAGAGGATGTCGCGGCCGATCGGATCCGTGCCGAGCGGGTAGGAGATCGATCCGCCCTCCTGCCAGAACGGCGGCTTCAGGGCGAGGGCGGTGTCCGTGGCGTTCGGGTCGTGGGGAGCCAGCACGTTCGCCAGGAGCGCGACGAGCACCACGGCCACGATGATGACGAGGCCGGCGACGGCACCGTGATTGGCTCCGAAATAGCCCCAGAACTCGCGCAGGGGATGAGGCGGGGTCGCCGTCGGAGCCGTGACGGCCGGAGCTTCCATGGTTTCAGTGGTCATCGCGTATGCCTGATGCGAGGATTGATGAGGCCGTAGGCGAGGTCGACGAGAAGGTTCACGCTCATCACCACGACGCCGAGCAGCAGCGCGCCGCCCTGCAGAACGGGATAATCACGGCGGAAGATGGCGTCGATGAGCCATTTTCCCACACCCGGCCAGGAAAAAATGGTCTCGGTGAGGATCGCGCCGGTGAACAGCACGCCGATCTGAAGGCCGATCACGGTGACGACCGGGATGAGGGCGTTGCGCAGGGCGTGCAGGGCGACGATGCGGAACCGCGACAGGCCCTTGGCCTTGGCGGTGCGGATGTAGTCCTCGCCCAGGACCTCCAGCATCGCGGAGCGGGTCATGCGCGCGATCACCGCAAGCGGCACCGTGCCGAGCACGATGGTCGGCAGGATCAGATGCTCGACCGCCGACCAGAAGGCGCCTTCCTCGTCGGACAGGAGCGTGTCGATCAGCAGGAAGCCGGTGGTCGGCTCGATGTAGTACAGGACGTCGATGCGGCCGGAGACCGGGGTGAGGTCGAACTGCACCGAGAAGATCAGGATGAGGATGAGGCCCCACCAGAAGATCGGCATGGAATAGCCGGTGAGCGATATGCCCATCACCCCATGGTCGAAGATCGAATTTCGTCTGAGCGCCGCGATGATGCCCGCGGGCAGGCCGATGATCAGGGCGAACAGAATGGCGCAGAGCGCCAGCTCGACGGTTGCCGGGAACAGGGCCTTGAACTCGTTCAGAACCGGCTCCTGCGTGATCATCGACTTGCCGAGATCGCCCTGCAGGACGCGGGACAGGTAGATCCCGTATTGAACGAAGACCGGCTTGTCGAGGCCGTATTCCTTCAGGAGCTGCTCATGGCGCGCGGGGTCGATGCCGCGCTCGCCGGCAAGGGTTTCGATCGGATCGCCCGGAACCAGGCGGATCAGGAAAAAGGCCAGCAGCGTGATCCCGATGAAGGTCGGAATGATCAGGCTGACGCGGGTCAAGATGAATTTGAGCATCGCTTGAACGTAAAAAGGCGGAGCGGCTGAACGAGCCGCTCCGCCATAGGTTAAGTGGGAAGGCTTACTTGCCCTTGAGGTCCACGCCGTAGAAGGTGTGGCGGCCGAAGGGCGAGAGCTTGAAGTCAACCACTTCCTTGCGGACCGGCTTCAGCTGAACCGCATGGGCGATGGTGAACCAGGGAGCCTGCTCCTTGAAGACCACCTGAGCCTGCTCGTAGAGCTTGGTGCGCTCGGCCTGGTCGGTGGTGACCTTCGCCTTGTTCACGAGATCGTCGAAGGGCTTGTAGCAGAACTTGGCGATGTTCGAGCCCGAAGCGCTCTCCGCCGAGGCGCAGCCCAGCAGGGTGTGGAGGAAGTTGTCCGGATCGCCGTTGTCGCCCGTCCAGCCGAGCTGAGCCATCTGATGCTCGCCGGCCTGAGCGCGCTTGCGGTACTCGCCCCACTCGAAGCTCTTGATCTCGGCCTTCACGCCGACCTTGGCGAGGTCGGCCTGCATCAGCTCGGCGATGCGGCGGGCATTCGGGTTGTAGGGACGCTGAACCGGCATGGCCCAGAGGTCGGTCTCGAAACCGTTCGGATAGCCGGCCTCGGCCAGGAGCTTCTTGGCGGCTTCCGGGTTGTACTCGTCTTCCTTCACGTTGTCGTTGTACGACCACATGGACGGCGGGATCGGGTTCTTGGCCGGGACGCCGGAGCCGAGGAACACCGCGTCGACGATCGCCTTCTTGTTCATGGCCATGTTCATGGCCTTGCGGACGCGCACGTCGTCGAAGGGCTTCTTCGTGGTCTGATAGGCGAGGTAGCCGATGTTCAGGCCGGGCTGCTCCAGGATCTGAACGTTCGGGTCCTTCTTCATGGCCTCCAGGTCAGCCGGGTTCGGATACGGCATGACATGGCACTCGCCCTTCTGGAGCTTCGCCCAGCGCACCGACGCGTCCGGGGTGATCGAGAAGACGAGGTCGTCGAGCTTGGCCTTGCCGGCCCAGTAATCCGGGAACGCCTTGTAGCGGATGATCGCGTCCTTCTGGTAGTTCACCAGATAGAACGGGCCCGTGCCGATCGGATCCTGGTCGATCTTCTCGGGCGTGCCGGCCTTCAGCATGGCATCCGCGTATTCCTTCGACTGGACGCTCGCCCACATCATGGCGAGGTCGGCCAGGAACGGAGCCTCGGGGCGGTTCAGGGTGACGCGGACCGTGTAGTCGTCGACCTTCTCCACCGACTTCAGCAGGGCGGGCATGCCCATGTCGCCGAAATAGGAGTGGTTCGGGCTGGTGACCTTGAAGTACGGGTTGTCTTCCTTCCACTGACGCTCGAACATGAACACGATGTCGTCGGCGTTCATCTCGCGGGTCGGCTTGAAGTTCTTGTTGGAGTGCCACTTCACGCCCTTGCGGAGGTGGAAGGTATAGACGGTGCCGTCATCGGACACGTCCCACTTCTCGGCGAGGCTCGGATTGACCTTCGTGCCGCCGCGCTCGAACTCGACGATGCGGTTGTAGATCTGCTCGCTGGCATCGAACGACGTGCCGGTGGTGTTCACGCCGGGATAGAAATTCTCCGGGCTGCCCTCGGAGCAGTACACGAGGGTTTTGGCGGCCAAAGGAGCAGCAGCCAGGAAAGCCGGAACGCAGATCGCTGCGAAAAGGGCTGACTTCTTCATTATCATGGTCCTCTGAGACGGCACTACTCGTGGCCGTTCTGTGACGAAGTTAAGGTGCGAAGTCTCAATAATGTCAATCTGTCCGGGCGAGCTTGGCTAAATTTTAGAATAAATTTACCATTTTGTGCCGATCCGCGCAGTTTCTTTTAAGAATTGGCCCGCTTCAAATTTCTGAGATTCTGCGGGAAATACGGCGTGCCGGACGAAGGTCATCCACAGACAAGGCCAGACGGAGTCCGCCGGCCCGGAGCGAAGGGCAGCGGTGCCGTTCCGATGCGGCAAGGCGGGATGGGAACGCTTACGGAAACGGGTGCGGGCGGCGGCGCTGCTGGCGGATCGGGATCCGTGCTTCCATGGCGGCATTGAGGCCGGCCTTGGCCTCCTCCGAGGAGCCCGTCCCGGAGAATGGCGCTTCTCGCGGACCGGCGCATGGGGTGAAACCTTAACCGGACATGGACAAACATCGTTAACGAAAAGTAAGTGGCGGCCGGGTCGGGGATGGTTGTCCTTGAAAACTTGGTGAACCCTGCTTGACGGGCAGCCCGTGGAGCCTAAAAGCGGAGGCGCGATGCCCCGCCGCGCGGCCTTGGGCCGCGCCGCAGACCGGGCCGCTCCCATCGTTGCTTGCTCGACCAGAACCCTGGCCGGGCCTTTTTTCGATTCCATTTCACGTAGCCCCAGGCTTGAGACCCTCTTTCATGAGATCCGCCTTTCTGCGCAATGCGCTCGTCCTCGGAATGCTGTCCGCCGTCGGACCCTTCGCCATCGACATGTACCTGCCGGCCTTCCCGGCGATCGCCCGCGAGTTCCAGGTGGATGTGGGCGCCGTGCAGATGAGCCTGATGAGCTTCTTCCTGGCCGTAGCAATCTGCCAGCTGGCCTATGGGCCGCTCTCGGACAGGTTCGGCCGCAAGCCGCCCCTCTATGGAGGCTTAGGGCTCTTCATCCTGGGGAGCATCGGCTGCAGCTTTGCCCCGAATGTAGAGACGCTGATCGCCTTCCGCTTCCTGCAGGGTGTCGGCTCCTGCGCCGCCATGGTGATCCCAAGGGCGATCATTCGCGATCTGCATACCGGCCACGAGGCCGCGCGCCTGATGGCCACCATGATGCTGGTCTTCAGCGTCTCGCCGATCCTGGCGCCGCTCGCCGGCAGCGCATTGACCGAGTTCTTCAGCTGGCGCTTCATCTTCTGGGCCATCGCGGCCATCGGTCTCGGCGGCCTGGCGGTGGTGCTGTTCCTGCTGCCGGAGACGCGGCCCGAAGGCGCGGGCCGGCAGAGCCTGGTCCAGACATTCGCCGCCTACAGGGGCCTCCTCAAGGATCGCCGCTTCCGGGGCCTCGCCTTCATCGGCGGCTTCGGCCAGTCGAGCTTCTTCGCCTATCTGGCCGGCTCGTCCGTGATCTTCATCGAGCATTTCGGATTGTCGCCGTCGCGTTACAGCATGATCTTCGCATCGAACGCGATCGCTTTCATCGGCAGCGCCCAGTTCAACAGCGTGTTCATGCGCCGCTTCGGCGCCGAGCGCGTGGTGCGCACCGCCATCACCACTTTCGTCGCCCTGGTGAGCCTGCTGTTCGTCCTGACCGTGGCCGGGGCCGACAATGCCTATGTTCTCTGGGGGCTCCTGTTCCTGTCCTTCGGCTGCCTCGGCTACGTCATTCCCTCGACGGCCGTGCTGGCGCTGGACGAGCACGGGCCCATCGCCGGGACCGCCTCCGCGCTCATGGGCACCCTGCAGCTCAGCACCGGCGCCGTCACGATCGCCCTGGTGAGCGCGCTCTACGACGGAACCTCCCTGTCGATGGTGGGGTGCATCCTGGTCTGCGGCTGGGCGGCCTTCATCCTGAGCATGCGCACCTTGAAGCCGCGGCGCACCTATCCCTGACGGCTCTCCGCGAGGATCCAGTCGCGGAAGGAGCGGACCAGGGAGGCCTCCGCCTTGTGCTCGGGGTAGACGAGATAATACGCCCCGACGCTCAGGATGCTCTGGGGAAAGAGAATCTCGAGCCGTCCCGCGGCGAGCTCGTCCGCGATCAGGAAATGGGGGATGAGGCCGACGCCCATATCCGCCGCGGAAGCCTGGGCGACCATGGCGAATTGCTCGAAGCGCGGGCCGCGCATGGGATTGCCGGCCTGCACGTTCACGCTCGCGAACCATTCTGCCCAGGCGGTCGGCCGCGTGCTCTGCTGCAGCAGAGTGGCGCGGGCGAGGTCCTGGGGGGCGTGGATCCTCTCGCGCTCTCGATAGGCCGGGCTGCAGACCGGAACGGCCTCTTCCGTGCGCAGCAATTCGCAGACCGCGCCGGGCCAGTGAGGCTCGCCGAAATGAATGGCGGCATCGAAGGGCTCGTCGGAAAAATCGAAGGGCACGAGGCGCACGCCGAAATTCACCGTCGCGCTCGGGTGCCGGGCCAGGAAATGCGGCATGCGCGGAATGAGCCAGCGGGTGCCGAAGGTCGGCAACGTGGCGAGGTTCAGGACGCCGCTCGTCCCCGACAGCGCGATGGCCTGATGGGTGGCGTCCGAGAGCTCCGAGAGGGTGGCCCGCACCTGCGAGGCATAGAGGCGGCCCACATCCGTCAGCACGACCCTTTGACGGGAACGGCTGAACAGGGAAACGCCGAGGGAATCCTCCAGCTGCTGGATCTGCCGGGAAACGGCGCTCTGGGTCAGGTTCAGCTCCTCGGCGGCCCGCGAGACGCTGCCGTGCCGGGCGGTGGCCTCGAAGGCGAGAAGATTGCCGATATTGGGCAGGAAGCCGCGACGGAGCACCAGTTCATTCCGATTTCGAATAACCTGCTGCGAAGATGTCGCTTTACATCTCCGCTGTCCAGCGCGATTTTTCCGGCCAAATTCAACAGGTTTGGCCGGGCGCCGGAACAGCCCCGCGCGACAATGAAGAGGAATGCTCATCATGGCAGGTGCACACCAGGAACTGGCGAAGCTCATATGGGACGATCCGCTCCTCCTCGACGATCTGCTCACCGACGACGAGCGCATGATCCGCGACACGGCCCGCGCCTATGCCCAGGACAAGCTCCTGCCGCGCGTGATCGAGGCCTATCGCGAGGAACGGACGGATCGCGAGATCTTCAACGAGATGGGCGAGCTCGGCCTCCTGGGCGTCACCCTGCCGGAGGATTACGGCTGCGCGGGCGCGTCCTACGTGGCCTACGGCCTCGTGGCCCGCGAGGTGGAGCGCGTCGATTCCGGCTACCGCTCGATGATGAGCGTGCAATCCTCCCTGGTCATGTATCCGATCTATGCCTATGGCTCCGAGGAGCAGCGCCGGAAATACCTGCCCAAGCTCGCCTCGGGCGAGTTCGTGGGCTGTTTCGGCCTGACCGAGCCGGATGCGGGCTCCGATCCCGCCGGCATGAAGACCCGCGCCGAGAAGATCGACGGCGGCTATCGCCTGAAGGGTTCGAAGATGTGGATCTCGAACTCCCCCATCGCGGACGTGTTCGTCGTGTGGGCGAAGTCCGAAGCCCATGACAACCAGATCCGCGGCTTCGTGCTGGAAAAGGGCATGAAGGGCCTCTCCGCTCCGAAGATCGGCGGCAAGCTCTCGCTGCGTGCTTCCATCACCGGCGAGATCGTCATGGACGGCGTCGAGGTCGGCGAGGATGCGCTCCTGCCGAACGTCTCGGGCCTGAAGGGCCCCTTCGGCTGCCTCAACCGCGCGCGCTACGGCATCTCCTGGGGTGCCATGGGCGCGGCTGAGGATTGCTGGCATCGCGCCCGCCAGTACACCCTCGACCGCAAGCAGTTCGACAAGCCGCTCGCGGCCACCCAGCTCGTGCAGAAGAAGCTCGCGGACATGATGACCGAGATCACCCTCGGCCTCCACGCTTCTCTCCGCGTCGGCCGCCTCTTCGACGAGGGCCGCATGGCTCCCGAGATGATCTCGCTCGTCAAGCGCAACAATTGCGGCAAGGCCCTGGACATCGCCCGCACGGCCCGCGACATGCACGGCGGCAACGGCATCCAGGAAGAATACCATGTGATGCGCCACGCCCAGAACCTGGAGACGGTGAACACCTACGAGGGCACGCACGACGTGCACGCCCTCATCCTGGGCCGCGCCCAGACCGGCCTGCAGGCGTTCTTCTAGGAAAGGGACGGACCATGCCTCTTCGGATCACCCTGGCGGGATCGACCGGCTGGGTCGGCAAGGCCCTTGTCGCGGCGATCGCCGCCGCCGACGATCTGGAACTCGTCGGCGCCGTCAGCCGCAGCGCGGCGGGCCGGGATGCCGGCGAGGCGGCCGGGCTTCCCCGGCTGGGGGTGACGATCAGCGCAACTCTCGAAGAGGCGTTGTCGGCACCGTCCGACGTGGTGATCGATTACACCAAGCCGGGCGCCGTCAAGGCCCATGCCATGACGGCGCTGGCGCAGGGGCGCTGCGTGGTGATCGGCACGTCGGGCCTCTCCGCCGAGGATTACGCGGAGATCGACGCCTATGCGCTCGAGGTCGAGCGCGGCGTGCTCGCCGCAGGGAACTTCTCGGTCACGGCCACGCTCCTGCGCCGCTTCGCGCTGGCAGCCGCCCGCTATGTGCCGGATGTGGAGGTCATCGACTACGCCTCGGCGAAGAAGCCCGACACGCCGTCGGGCACGGCGCGGGAACTCGCCGAGCTTCTCAGCGACGTGCGTCAGCAGGCGACCTCGCTGCCGGTCGACGGGCTCATGGGGGTTCGTGAAACCCGTGGCGGCGCGCTCGGCGCCAAGGAGCCGGTGCAGGTCCACGCCCTGCGCATGCCGTCCTTCGTGCTCTCCTGCGAGGCGGTCTTCGGCGCCGACAACGAGCGTCTCGTCATCCGTCACGATGCCGGATCGTCCGCTGCCCCCTATGTCGCCGGCACGCTGCTGGCCGCGCGCCGCGTTTACTCCTTCATCGGATTGAAGCGCGGTCTCGATGCCGTAATGGAATGATGTTCATGAAACCGCTTGAAGGTCTCAAGGTCCTCGAACTCGCCCGCATTCTCGCCGGTCCCTGGGTCGGGCAGATGCTCGCCGATCTCGGCGCCGATGTGGTGAAGGTGGAGCGGCCCGGCGCGGGCGACGACACGCGCGGCTGGGGACCTCCCTTCGTGGAGGCCGCCGATGGCGGCCACCTGTCGGCGGCGTATTTCCATTCCTGCAATCGCGGCAAGCGCTCCATCGCGGTCGATTTCGAAAGCCCCGAGGGCCAGGCGCTGGTGCGCACGCTCGCGGCCCATGCGGATGTGGTGATCGAGAACTTCAAGGTCGGCGGCCTGAAGAAATACGGGCTCGATTACGAGAGCCTGAAGGCCGTCAATCCGCGCCTCGTCTATTGCTCGATCACCGGCTTCGGCCAGAACGGCCCCTACGCGTCGCGCGCGGGCTACGATTTCATGATCCAGGGCCTGGGCGGCATCATGGATCTCACCGGCGACCCCGAGGGGGAGCCGCAGAAGATCGGCGTGGCCTACGTCGATATCTTCACAGGCGTCTATTCGGTGGTCGGCATTCTGGCGGCTCTTCGCCGCCGCGATCAGGCCGGGGAGGGCGCGCATCTCGACATGGCGCTCCTCGACGTGCAGACGAGCGTGCTCGCCAACCAGGCCATGAACTATCTTGCGTCCGGCAAGCCGCCCCGGCGCATGGGCAATGCCCATCCCAATATCGTTCCCTACCAGGTCTTCCCGGTCGCCGACGGCCATGTGATCGTGGCGGTGGGCAATGACGGGCAGTTCTCCCGCTTCGTGACCGTTCTCGGGCAGCCCGAGCTCGCGCAGGACGGGCGCTTCTCCACCAATGCGGGCCGTGTGCAGCATCGCGCCGAACTCGTGCCGATCCTCACCGGGCTCACCCTTCGGACGACGCGCGAGGCCTTGCTTTCGGCCCTCGAAAAGCAGGGCGTTCCGGCGGGGCCCATCAACACGGTGGCGGATGTTTTCGCCGATCCTCAGGTCATCGCGCGGGGCATGAAGATCGACCTGCCTTCGCCGGCCGCGCAAGGCGGCGCGATTCCGTCGGTGCGCTCGCCCATCGTCATGGACGGCGAGCCGATGGCGGCCGCGCGCCCTTCGCCGCGTCTCGGCGAGCATACGGATGAAGTGCTGAACGATCCATCCTGGATGGCCTGACAAAGGGGGGCCGTTTTCCCAAACAGGATCCTTCGGCCCTGACGCGCACCTCCGGGTCCGCCCGGAACGATGCGCCTCCGATGGATGCCCTACGGGGCAATGCCCTTGGTGAGAAGGCGGTTGATCATGCCGACGATGCGCTCGCGGTCCTGATCCGAGAATGGGCTGAGCCTGTGCATTTCCAGGTTGCTCAGGCCCTCGACGGCAAGCCAGCCGAGAAGCGCGGCTTCGACATCGTCCGAATTGGTCTTGAGCTGTTCCACTGTTGCGGCGATCACCTGCCGCACGGGATCGAGGAGGCGCGGGTTTTCGGCCGCCGCCACCATCATGCCGGTCGCGATCTCCTGCATCTTGCCGTCGCGGCACATGTTCAGCAGGCTTGTCGTGGCGACGCGCGCCTCCAGATTCGGGCCCGGCTCCAGCTGTACGCGCAGAGCCTCCTTGGCTTCCGACACTTGATCGATCATGCGCTGAATCATCGCCTGCAGCAGCGCGTCCTTGCTCGGAAAGTTATAGAGGAGTCCGCCTTTGCTGAGACCGGCTCTCTCGGCCACCGCGTCAAGGGTCAGGCGCCCCGCGCCGATTTCGGCAACAAGTTCCGCGGCCGCGTCAAGGATCTTTTCGCGGGAACTCTTGCGGCCTCGGGCGTTCTCCAACATTCGCAACTCTTGCAACTAAACCGTCCGGTCGGTATATAAATGCTGCCGCAGCATTGGCGTCAAGGGCAAGTTGAGCCAATGCCGCACCCTCATCTGAAGCGTGTAGCCCGCCCGGCGGGCCTGTTATTTCCGGAAGAAGCCCATGAAACGGCGCATCATCGTCAGTCTCGTCTTTCTCTTTGCGATCTTGCTGTGTGCCGGACTGGTCGGGTTCAACCTTTTCCGGGACAAGATGATCACCCAGTTCTTCGCCAATATGCAGCAGCCTCCGCAGACGGTCACGGCCGCCAAGGTCGAGACGAAGACCTGGACGCCCAGCATCAGCGCGATCGGCACCGCCAAAGCGGCGAACGGCGTCGAGCTCGCCTTCGAGACCCCGGGGATCGTCAAGGAGATCAAGTTCAAGGCCAACCAGAGCATCCGTGAGGGCGATATTCTGGTCCAGCTCGACGATACGGTCGAGCGCGCGGACATTCAGGACGTGCAGGCCGCCGTGAAGACCGCGGAGAGCGCTTACGAGCGTGCCAAGACCCTGTCCGCACGAGGGTATGGCACAGAGGCCAATCTCGATCAGGCGAGTGCATTGCTCGCAGCGGCACGCTCTCGTCTCGCACGCCTCCAGGCGACCCTTGAGCAGAAGGCCCTGAAGGCACCCTTCTCGGGCGTGATCGGCATCCCGCGCATTGATATCGGGCAGTATCTCCAGCCCGGTTCCGTGATCGCGAGCTTCCAGGACCTGACATCCATGAAGGTGGATTTCACGGTGCCGGAGCAGATGGCCGTGAACGTCAAGCTCGGCCAGGAAGTGCGCGTGGGGGTGAAGGAAGGGGAGCTGTCCTTCAAGGGCCATATCATCGGCAAGGATCCGCGGGTCGATCCCAAAACCCGCCTGGTGGCCGTTCAGGCCGTCGTCGAGGACAACAAGGACGGAGCGATCCTGCCCGGTCAGTTCCTTCATGTGGAAGTGATCCTGCCGGAGGAGCCTAATATCATCACCGTGCCACAGACGGCGGTTATCACCAGCCTTTATGGTGACTATGTCTATACGATCGAGCAGCAGGAGCGGGCTGGCAATCAGGTTCAGGTCGCACAGCAGGTCTTCGTGAAGACCGGACGCCGTCGCGGAGGGGTTCTCGAGGTTCTCTCAGGCATCACGCCCGGCCAGCAGGTCGTCGCCTCGGGGCAGAACAAGCTCCAGGCCGGCGCGACGGTCAAGATCGACAATACCATTGATGTGACGAAGCTCGACGCGAGCAATCTCGCGAACGGGCAATAGGCAAAATGCCATGAGTTTCACTGAGCTTTTCATCCGCCGCCCCGTCCTTTCGATGGTGGTGAGCCTCATGATCCTGTTGCTCGGCGCGCAGGGGCTGATGAACCTTCAGGTTCGTCAGTATCCCGAGGTCGAGGAAACCACGATCACCATCACGACCACCTATACGGGTGCGAGCGCCGACCTGATCCAGGGCTTCATCAGCACGCCCATCGCCAAGTCCGTGTCGAGCGCGGAAGGCGTCGATTACGTCACGACGCAGAGCCGTCTCGGCGTGAGCACGGTCTCCGTGCGCATGCGCCTGAACACCGATCCGAACGCGGCGCTGACCGAGGTCACCGCCAAGGTGCAGCAGGTGCGCGCTCAATTGCCGCAAGAGGCCGAGGATCCGGTGATCGTGAAGGGCACGGGCCAGACCTTCGCCCTCATGTACATCACCTTCGCCAGCACGGAAATGAACCCCGAGCAGGTGTCGGAATTCCTGACCCGCGTGGTGCAACCGCGTTTTGCGACGCTCGAAGGCGTCGGCAATGCCGAAATCCTGGGCGGGCGCGATTTCGCCATGCGCGTCTGGATCGATCCCGTGCGCCTCGCGGCCCGTGGCGTGACCGCCGGTGACGTAGTGTCGGCGATCAATGCCAACAACTTCCTTGCCGCGCCCGGCGAAACCCAGAACCAGTACGTGGCCTATTCGCTGCAGATGCAGACAACATTGCAGACGCCGGAGACCTTCGGGGCACTTCCGATCCGTTCCAATGGCGATCAGGTCGTGCGCCTGCGCGACGTGGCGGATGTGGAGCTCGGGCCCAAGAGCACGGACGTGAAGGTGAGCTTCAACGGCAAGGAGGGCACGTTCATCGGCGTGACTCCGACGCCTTCCGCCAATCCGCTCACGGTCGCCGATGCGGTCACGAAAGCCATCGACGAGATCCGGCCGACCCTGCCGAAGGGCATGACGGTGCAGATCGTCTACGACGCGTCGGACTTCATCTCGGCCTCCATCGAGGAGGTGTTCAAGACCATCGGCGAGGCAGCGCTCATCGTGGTGGTGGTGATCCTGCTGTTCCTCGGCTCCTTCCGCTCGGTGCTGATCCCGATCGTCACGATCCCTCTCTCGCTCATCGGCGTGTGCTTCTTCCTTTACGCACTCGGCTACTCGATCAACCTCCTGACGCTGCTGGCGATGGTTCTCGCCATCGGTCTCGTGGTGGACGACGCCATCGTGGTCCTGGAGAATATCCACCGCCATATCGAGGAGGGCTTGAAGCCTGTGGATGCCGCCATCGTGGGCATGAAGGAAATCTTCCTGCCCATCGTGTCGATGACCATCACCCTCGCGGCCGTGTATGCGCCCATCGGCTTCACGCAGGGCCTGACCGGCTCGCTCTTCCGCGAGTTCGCGTTCACCCTCGCCGGCGCCGTGGTCATCTCGGGCATCATCGCCGTTACCCTTTCGCCGATGATGTCTTCCAAGCTCCTGAAGGCCCATGCCGCGCAGGGCCGGTTCGCGGCTTTCGTGGACCGCACCTTCACGCGGCTCGAGAACTGGTATGGACGGCGCCTGAAGGGCTCCCTCGATTATCGTCCCGTCACGCTCATCATCGTGATCGCGCTGCTGGCGACCACGGGCTACCTGTTCTCGAAGACCTCGTCCGAGCTCGCGCCGGAAGAGGATCAGGGCGCGTATCTCGGCCTTGTCAACGCACCCCAATATGCAACGGCTGACTACACGCAGACCTTCGCGCAGCAATTCACTGGGGCTGGTGAGACGATCCCTGAAATCGACGCCAGCTTCCTCATCGTCGGCATTGACGGCGGCGGCGGCGGTTTCGTGGGCTTCAAGCTGAAGCCGTGGAACGAGCGCGAGAAGAAGGGAGCCGAGACCAAGCAGGAGATTCAGAACCTGCTGAACGAGAACGGCGGTCTGCAGGCCTTCGTCTTCGCGCCTCCGTCCCTGCCGGGTGCCGGCGGCGGTCTGCCGATCCAGTATGTTCTGCGGACCATCGGCGACCCCGCGCAGGCCTATGAGGTGGGCGAGCAGGTGCGCCAGCGCGCCCAGAAATCCGGCAAGTTCATCGTGGTGCAGAACTCGATCTCCTACGAGACGCCTCGGGCGCGCATCATCGTGGATCGTGACCGCGCCGCGGCGCTCGGCGTTCCCGTGAGCGAGATCGGCAACACGCTCGGCGCGCTCGTCGGCGGCGCTCCGATCTCCAAGTTCGACCGGGACAACCGCAGCTATGACGTGGTGAGCCAGGTTCGCCAGTCCGACCGCCTGAACCCAGAGCTTCTGGGGCAGTATTACGTGCGGGCGTCAGACGGCTCCATGGTGCCGCTCTCCTCACTGGTGCGCATCGAGACGGATGCGGCGCCTGCGAGCATCGAGCAGTTCAACCAGCTGAATGCGGCTACCATTTCGGCACTGCCTCTGCCCGGAGTGACCACGTCCGAGGGCCTGGCTACCCTGCGTTCCATCGCGCACGAGGTCATGCCTCAGGGCTTCTATGAGGATTATGCCGGCCAGTCGCGCCTCGAGGTGCAGGAAGGAAGCTCCATCCTGCTCGCCTTCGGACTTGCCGTCATCGTGATCTATCTCGTGCTGGCCGCTCAGTTCGAGAGCTTCCGCGATCCGTTCATCATCATGATGTCGGTGCCCCTCTCCATGTTCGGCGCGATGATCTTCCTGAACGTGGGCCTGGCGACGCTCAACATCTACACGCAGGTGGGCCTGATCACCCTGGTGGGTCTGATCACGAAGCACGGCATTCTGATGGTGGAGTTCGCCAACGAGCTGAAGGAGAAGCGCGGCGTCAGCAAGCGCGAGGCCATCGAGGAGGCTGCCCGCGTCCGCCTGCGCCCGATCCTGATGACGACGGCCGCCATGGTACTCGGCGTCGCCCCGCTGCTCTATGCCACCGGCGCCGGTGCGGCAGCGCGCTTCTCCATGGGGCTTGTGATCGCGTCGGGCATGTCCGTCGGCACGATCTTCACGCTCTTCGTCGTGCCGATGTTCTACACCTACATCTCCAGGGAAACCGTGAGGAGCGAGCAGGCGGACGAAGAGCGGGCCCACCGCCAGGCGCTCGCGGCGGAGTAGGCAGCAAAAAGGCCGGACGGAATATCCGGCCTTTTTCAATGTCTTCCCCAAAAGGGCGGGTGTGCCTGGCAACTCCGCCCTTTTTCATGTCCTGTCCGGTCAGCCCTGGCGGCTCAGCTCGCCTTCGACTTCCATGAAGGGCGAGACCGACTTGAAGCCGGCCTGCTCGGCGGCCTTGCGAACGGCTTCGGCCACTTCCGTGGAATGGACCTCGATGGTCTCGCCGGTCTTGGAATCCACGAACATGATCTTCATGGCGTTCACGTCCGGCTGGCCATGAGAGACCACGTAGGAGTTCTGGGTGGCAAGACGGTGGACGAGGCCGGCGTCACGCAGGAAGTCGAGGGCGCGATAGATCGTGACCGGAGCCAGACGCTTCTTGTCGCTGCTGAGGCGGTCGACGAGATCGTATGCACCCACCGGGCCGCCGCTCTGAACCAGCTCACGATAAACCCGCTCGCGGATGGGCGTCAGGCGAAGGTTGTTCTGACGGCAAAGGTCGTCGGCGCGACGGAGGAGGTTCTCTTCTTCTTCCTTTTTGAGGGCTCTTGTGCTCATGGGCCACGCTCCTGTTATTTCAAAACCTACCCATTCATATAGGGGAAACGCGCCCTTAACAATGTGCTATCGTTGCAATGGACTCTTGCAATTCTGCATTTTCCCCAACGGAATTTGGCGATTAAGCAGATAAGTTCCGTGAAGATAGTCAATATGAGACGTTATATCACTTAAAAATCCGGCGATTTTGAGGCGCTGCATTACTTGGAGCACGTCTCGCAAAGACCGCGGATCTCAACGGTAACCTTCTTGGAGCAGAAAGAATGGTCGTCGCTCCATTGGGTTAGCCGCTCGCTGATACTCGAATCACTGAATTCCGTGACGAGGCCGCAATTCTCGCAGATCGCAAAGGCCGCCATCTCGTGATGATGGGGATGCTTGCACGCCACATAAGCGTTAAGGCTTTCCAGCCGGTGAGCCAGCCCCTTCTCGATGAGCTTGTCGAGGGAGCGATAAACCGTAGGAGGCGTGACGGCCCCCTTGGCCCGCAGCTTGTCGAGCACTTCATAGGCCGAGAGGGGATTCTGGGCAGCGCTCAGAATCCGGTGCACGCGCTTTTGCGTGTCGTTCAACTCCTCGAGGGCATGATGATGGTTGGCGGCCATGACGCGATCGGTTTCCACGGAAGGCTTGGTCAGTCCTATACGTCATGATTGCCGGGGTGATTTCAAGGCATAAGGCTTCGGCCCGGTCCGAGGAGCCAGGATGGGAGAGCCGTCCCGCTGTCCCGGGCCGAAGGCCAAGCGAGCATCTTCAGGCTTGAACTCAAACCTCGATCCAGGCGGCCTTCTGCTGCGAGGATCGAACAGCCGCGTCGATGAAGCGCACGCCGCGCACGCCGTGCTCGACGGTGGGAACCTGTAGGGAGAAGGGATTGGGCTCACGGCCCTCGATCCGCGCGGCGATCTGCTCTGCGATGTCGGTATAGAGCTGGGCAAAGCCTTCGAGATAACCCTCCGGATGTCCGCCCGGGATGCGCGATGCCGCGCGCGAGACGTCGTCCGCGCCATAGCCGTTGCGGCGGATGATCCGGGGCGGGTCGCCGAGGGGCGAGAACAGCAGGACGTTCGGGTTCTCCTGGTGCCATTCGAGGCCCGCCTTCTCGCCATAGACGCGGATCCGCAACCCGTTCTCCAGGCCCGCCGCCACCTGGCTGCACCAGAGCATGCCTTTCGCGCCCGACGCGAAGCGCAGCATCATATGCGCATTGTCATCGAGCCTGCGGCCCTGAACGAAGGTGTGCAGTTCGGCCGAGAGCGAGGCAACCTCGTCGCCGGTGATGAATTCCGCCAGGTTGAAGGCGTGGGTGCCGATATCCCCCACGGCTCCCGCCGGTCCCGAGCGGGCCGGGTCGGTGCGCCACTCGGCCTGCTTGCTGCCGGTCTCCTCCACCCGCGTCGCGAGCCAGTCCTGGGCGTATTCCACCTGCACGACCCGGATGGCGCCGAGCGCGCCATCCGCCACCACGGCGCGGGCCTGCCGCACCAGCGGATAGCCGGTGTAATTGTGCGTGACGGCGAAGATCAGCCCCGCCTCACGGGCCAGCTGCGCGAGCCTGTCGGCCTCCTGTCGCGTCGTCGTGAGAGGCTTGTCGCAGATCACATGGATGCCAGCCTTGAGGAAGGCTTCGGCCGCGGCGGCATGGGCGTGGTTCGGCGTGACGATGGCGACCGCGTCGATGCCGTCCTCCCGCTCCGCCTCGCGCTGCGCCATGTCCTGGAAGTCGCCATAGATCCGGTCGGGCGGCAGCAGTAGATCCTCACCCGACAGCCGTGCCCGCTCCGGATCGGACGAGAGCGCACCGGCCACAAGCTGCCAGCGGTCGTCGAGGCGGGCCGCGATGCGGTGGACGGCGCCGATGAAGGCGCCGCGCCCGCCGCCGACCATGCCGAGGCGAAGACGGCGGTTGAGTTTCTGATCGCGTGATCCTGCAATGGTCATGGCCGCACTCCGTCAAGCCGCATCGATTCCGAGAAGGCGGCGGTTGGCCGCTTCGTCCGTTCCGCCCGCGGCGAAGTCGTCGAAGGCTTTTTCCGTGACGCGGATGATGTGGGCCCTGATGAACTCCGCGCCTTCCCGGGCGCCGTCCTCCGGATGCTTCAGGGCGCATTCCCATTCCAGCACGGCCCAGGAATCGTAGTCGTACTGCGCAAGCTTGGAGAAGATGGCGCCGAAATCCACCTGCCCGTCGCCGAGCGACCGGAAGCGGCCCGCGCGGTTGATCCAGCTCTCATAGCCGCCATAGACGCCGATGCGTCCGGTCGGGTTGAACTCCGCGTCCTTGGCGTGAAAGGCCTTGATGCGCTCGTGGTAGAGATCGATGAAGGCGACGTAGTCGAGCTGCTGCAGCAGGAAATGGCTCGGATCGTAGTTGATGCAGGCGCGCTCATGCCCGCCGACGGCGTCCACGAAACGCTCGAAGGTCGCGCCGTCGTGGATGTCCTCGCCGGGATGGATTTCGTAGCAGACGTCGCAGCCCGCATCCTCGTAGGCGTCGAGAATGGGGCGCCAGCGGCGACCGAGCTCCTCGAAGGCGGTCTCGATGAGGCCGGCCGGGCGCTGGGGCCACGGATACACGAAGGGCCAGGCGAGCGCGCCGGAGAAGGTGACGCTCGCCTTCAGCCCGAGGCGCCTCGAGGCTTTGGCGGCCATGAGCATCTGCTCGACGGCCCAGGCCTGCCGCGCCTTCGGGTCGCCGCGCACCTCAGGAGCCGCGAAGCCCTCGAACGCTTCGTCGAAGGCGGGATGCACGGCGACGAGCTGGCCTTGCAGATGCGTCGAGAGTTCCGTGATCTCCAGGCCGTGGGAGCGGACGATGCCCTGGACCTCGTCGCAATAAGCGTCCGACTCGGACGCCTTCTTCAGGTCGAAGAGGCGCGCATCCCAGGTGGGAATCTGGACGCCCTTGTATCCGAGGGAGGCTGCCCAGCGGCAGATGGAATCGAGCGAGTTGAACGGCGCTTCGTCACCGGCGAACTGGGCGAGGAAGAGGCCGGGGCCCTTCATGGTCTTCATGGATGAACTCCCGAGATGGCGGCTGCGAAAGACGAAACAGGCAAGGGCAAGCCGCACGCGCCAGGCAGGCGGCTTGCCGTTGCCTCGCCCCTCGTCGAGAAGGGCGAGGCCTGCCGCCGTCAGAACGGCGAATCGGGGAAGTAGAAGTTCTTGGCGTTGTCCTTCGTGATCAGCTCGGCATTGAGCACGTAGGTGCCGCGCATCGGCGCATCGGAGTAGAAGTGCGCGGCGGTCACGCCCATGGCGGTGGAGATCATCCCCGGCGGATAGGACACGTCGGCCGGGATCATCTTGTCGCCGTCCATCACCTTCTTGATCATGTCCTTCATGCCGGCGCCGCCGAGCACGAACTTGATGTCCTCGCGCTTGGCCTGGCGGATCGCCTCCATGATCCCGAGCGCCATGTCGTCGTCGGAGGCCCACACGGCGTCGATCTTCGGATGCTTGGAGAGGAAGTCCTGCATCACCTTGAAGGCGTCGTCCCGGTTCCAGTTGGCGTATTGCTTGTCGATGACCTTCACGCCGGAGCCCTCGAGCGCCTTCTCGAAGTTGGACACGCGCTCCTCGTCGATCACGGTCGGAATGCCGCGGAACACCACGACATTGCCTTCCTTCAGGGTGTCGACGAAGAACTTGCCCGCGACGCGGCCGAATTCGGGGTTGTTGCCGGCCACATAGATGTCCTGGATCGACGGATCCTTCAGGCCGCGGTCGACGACGGTGACGAAGGTGCCACGCTTCTTGACCTCACGGACGGGGTCCGTCAGTTCGTCGGAGTTGAAGGGCAGCACGACCAGGGCGTCGACCTTCTGGGCCATCAGGTCGTCGAGCGCGTTCGCCTGCGAGGCCCCGTCGGGCGAGGTCTTCACGATGACCTTCAGGCCGGGATAACCCTTTTCGAGCTGCTTGGCGGTTTCCTGCGCATGATAGACCACGCCGCCGGTCCAGCCATGGGTCGCGGCCGGAATCGATACGGCGATCGTCACGTTCTTCTGCTGCGCCACCGCGCCGGTCGCGACGCCGGCCATGAGGCCGGCGGCGAGAGCGAATTTCAGAAATCTTGCTTTCATCTGTTCCTCCCTGGAAGGTCTGGCTTTGAGCCTTCTGTCCTTTTTGCCCGGCGGATTAACCTCCGGTTTCATCGCCCGCGGTGGACGGACCGCTGCACGAGCATGGCGATAATGATGATGGCACCCTGAACCGCGCCCACGAGAAATTCGGAGACGAAGTTCGACAGCACCATGATGTTGGCGACGAGTTCGAGGATCACCGCGCCCACGACTGTGCCCCAGACGCGGCCGACGCCGCCCTTGAGCGCCGTGCCGCCGATGACGACGGCGGTGATCGCCTGCAACTCCCAGAGCAGGCCCGTGGTCGGCGTGGCGGAGCCGAGGCGTGGCACATAGACCAGCACCGCGATCCCGACGCAGATGCCCTGGATGATGTAGGTGAGCGTCCGCACGCGCCAGATCGGCACGCCGGAATAGCGGGCCACGTCCTCGTTCGAACCGAGCGCCACCACATGGCGGCCGAAGGAGGTGCGGTAAAGGATCAATGCGCCGATGGCGGCGACCACCAGAAAGGCGATGATCGGGATGGGGATGCCGAAGACGCTTCCGAAATAGATCGGGCGGTAGAGTTCACGCAGCTCGAAATTGCGCAGGGTGATGGTGCCGCCCGCCGCCAGCCACACCACGAGCGAACGGAAGATGCCCATGGTGCCGAGGGTAACGATGAACGGCTCGATGCGCCCGAAAGTGACGATGAGGCCGTTCGCCAGGCCGCATGCGGCGCTGAGCGCGATGGCCACAAGCATGCCGACCGCGAGCGTGCCCATGTCGGCTCCGCCAAGCGTGTTCAGGGTCAGGATCATCACGCCCGCCGTCAGCGCCGCCATGGAGCCAACCGAGAGGTCGAGCCCTCCGGCGGCGATCACGAACGTGGCGCCGACCGCGATGATGGCGATGAAGGCCGAGCGGGTGACGACATTGAGGATGTTCGAGGCGCTCAGGAAATCGGGGTTGATGAGCGCACCCGCAATCGCCAGGACGATGAGCGCGATGAAAGGCGAGAGCGCCCGCATGTCGATGGTGAGCTTGCGCTTTTCGGCGCCTGTGCGAAGCACGGTTTCGGTCATGCGTGGCCCGCGGCGATTTCCGCCGCCCTTTCTTCGTGAACGCCGTTGGCGAGGTAGACGATGGAATCCTCCGAGAGGTCGGCCTGGGCGACTTCGCCTGCGATGCGGCCGTTGCGCATCACGATGACCCGGTGGCAGAGGCCGATCAGCTCCTGCATCTCGGAGGAGATGACGATGATGGAGAGGCCGTCATCGGCAAGCTGCGCGATGAAGCGATAGATCTGCTCCTTGGTGCCGATATCGACGCCACGGGTCGGCTCGTCGATGATGATGATGCGCGGCTCCAGAAGCATCATCTTGGCCAGCAGCAGCTTCTGCTGATTGCCGCCGGAGAGCTGGCCCGCCAGGAGATCCCGGCTTCGGGTGCGGATGTCGAAATTCCGGATCGCCTCGTCGAGGGCCTTCTCCTCCGCGCCGACATCGATGAACGAGCCGCGGCGGAACCGATCGAGGGCGGCCAGGGAGAGGTTGACCCTCAAATTCTGCTGCAGCAGGAGCCCTTTGCCCTTGCGGTCCTCGGAGAGGTAGACGATGCCTGCCGCCATCGCCTCACGGGCATCGCGGAAAGACACGCTCTCGCCGCGGAACGACACCGAGCCTTGGCTCGGACGCAGGCCGACAAGCCCTTCGAAGAGCTCCGTGCGGCCCGCGCCGATCAGGCCGCCGAAGCCGAGAATCTCGCCGCGCCTCAAGTCGAAGGAGGCGTTCTCCACAAAGCCGGGCACCGTCATGTCGCGGACCGTCAGGATGACGTGGTCGGAAGCGGTGTCAGGCTTGTCGGGGTAGAGTTTCGACATGTCGCGGCCGACCATCAGCCGGGCCATTTCCAGCGGCTCCAGGCCTTCGATGTCCCGTGTCGCGACATGCTGGCCATCGCGCAGAACCGTCACCCGGTCGGCGATCGCCTTCACCTCGTTGAGGCGGTGGGAGATATAGAGCACCGCGGCACCGTGAGAGCGTAGCCTGCGGATGATGGAAAAAAGGCTTTCCGCCTCAATGGGTGTGAGAACCGCCGTCGGCTCGTCGAAAGCGACGACCTTGTGCGGCACGAGCAGCGCGCGGGCGATCTGCACGAGCTGCCGGTCGGCGATGGAAAGTCGGCGGACCTCGCAATCCGGGTCGATCCGCGTGCCGAGCTCGGCCAGGATGCCTCGCGTGCGCTCGCGCATGGTCCTGTCGTCCACGAATCCGAAGCGCTTGATCTCGCGGCCGAGAAAAAGATTCTGCGCGACCGTCAGGTCTTCCGCGAGCAGGATCTCCTGATGAACGAGAACGATGCCGCGGTTTTCGGCTTCCACGGGGCCGGAAAACGTGACCGACTGCCCGTCGAGATGAACATGGCCTCTCGTGGGAGCGATATGGCCGGAGAGGATGCGCATGAGGGTGGACTTGCCTGCGCCGTTCTCCCCGATAACCGCATGGACCTCGCCGGGCCGCAGTTCGAGCGAGATGCCGCTCAGAACCTCGATGGGCCCGAAGGATTTGGAGATGTTCTCGGCGCGAAGAACGGAATCCATGCGCTGCTCCGGGTAGACGATAGCGGTCGCCAACGCGGTCGCGGCGGCGATGGCTCAGGCATTGTCAAGGGGGCGCGGTCAGCAGGATAGGGCGCGTGCTGGCATTCGTTTCCTCCGGCTTTTCGACTCGTCCTCTGGCGGGACTTGAATCATCAATCTAGGAGCATGCCACCTTTTGGCAATGCTGCTATGTAAACGATTACATTCGAACTTTACCGTAACGGCGGCTTCTGTCAAACAGGACCAAGGTAGGGGAGGATCATGGACGAGAGCAGGCCTTCAGGCAGATCGGCGGAAGACGGTGCTTCAAGCACCCGCGCGGTGCGCATCCAGGACGTGGCGAGGCTTGCCGATGTCTCGACCGCCACCGTGAGCCGAGCGCTGGCCTCTCCGGAACGGGTATCGCCGGAGGCGCGCGCCCGTGTGCTGGAAGCGATCGCCAAGACGGGCTACGTGCCCAATCCGGCTGCGCGCTCGCTCCGGTCCCAGAAAACCTACATGGTGCTCGTTGTCCTGCCGGACCTGTCGAATACGTTCTTCTCCAAGATCCTGCACGGCATCGAGGAGAGATTGTTCGAGGCGGGCTACGGCATGATCATCAGCGATCTCGATGGATCGCCCGAGAAGGAGGCGCATTTCGCAGCCTTCACGGCGGCAGGCCGCGTGGACGGCGCCATTCTCCTCAACGGCCATCTGTTCGGACAAAGCCGCCAGGGAGAGGGCACCCCTGCCAAGACAGGCATTCCGCTCGTCGCGCTCTGCGAGGCGATTCCGTCCGCCGATATTCCGCAGATCGAGATCGACAACCGTGCCGCCGCGAGCCGCATGACGCAGTATCTCGCGTCATTGGGGCACCGCAGCATCGCCTACGTGAGCGGGCCCGAGATCAATATTCTCGAAAAGGAGCGCTTCCTCGGATACCAGGATGGCCTGGAGGCTTCCGGCCTGTCCTTCGATCCTGCGCTTGTGCTCCCCGGCGACTACACCATCGGGTCGGGCATGGCGGCCGGGCGGAATCTGGTGGACCGTTCGGTACGCCCGACGGCCGTGTTCTGCACCAGCGATGAAATGGCAATCGGGCTCATGCGGACATTGCTGTCGGCAGGGCTGAGGGTGCCAGCGGATGTCTCTGTCGCAGGTTTCGACGATATCGAGTTCGCGGCCGTCGCCGAACCCGCCCTGACCACGATCCGCCAGCCGCGGCGGGAATTAGGTCGGTCGGCAGCTTCCGTGCTCGTCGATCTCCTGCAGGGCCGCCCTTCGCCCAAGCGCATTCGCCTCGAGACGGAACTCGTTATCAGGGAGAGCGTCGCGCCGCCTCAGAACATGGAGAAGGCGCCCGCGAAGAGCACCAGGATAACGGCGATGAAGCCGACATAGGCATAAAGCGCCTTCCTTGAGTGCAGATGGGCGTAGCTGTCCCTGCTCGCGCCGTCCTTCCATCGCTCGGAGCCTTCCTGGTGGCGGGCGAGGTCCACCTGGTCCGGCTGTGGCGAGAAACCGGCGGCTTCGTCGTCCGTGCCGAGGGGCGACAGGCCGGGGTCGAACACCTCGTTCTTGTCGCCCGTGCGCCCGCTGTCGATGTCGCCCTTGAGCTGGGCCGAGGTCGAGCCCCTATTCCTGGGCGGCGCGTCCATCGGCTCGATCGTGTGCGTGCGCGGGACATCCGTGTGGTTGGGATCGTCTGAGCGGGTGGACATCGAAACTCTCCAGGGCTCCATTGGTGGGAAAACCATCGGGAGAGAGCGAGGTTCCTGAGCTGCAGGCGCGGAGGGCAACCCGTTCCAGAACCAAGAAAAAAGGCCGCTGTTGCCAGCGGCCCGAAGTTTAGGGAGGAAACGCCCAAGAAGGGCAGCGGCACTGCGACGCCAATCGCCGTGCTGCACTGCAATATGTAAGGGCTGCCCAAAAAGATCGCAAGATTAAAAGGTCAGCATAGCTGCCTATTTTTTCGCCTCTGCGAAATGCTTGTTCCGTCAGGAGGAAGCTGGCAGATCTGGAATCGAAGCTCAGAATCAATGCAACAATGATGCGCGAGTGGCTTGCAATGCCTAAGTTGAACGCCGTTCTCGAAACAGCCCTCTACGTGGACGATCTGGCGCGGTCCAAAACCTTCTATGCGGATGATCTCGGATTGCCGCTCCTGCTCGAAAACCAGCGCATGTGCGCCTTCGACGTAGGTGGAAGGAGCGTGCTGCTCCTGTTCCTGCGCGGGGCTTCGGCGCAGGATATGCCCACGCCCGGAGGGACCATTCCGGGTCATGACGGGCAGGGTCCGCTTCACATGGCTTTTGCTATCTCGGCCGATGACCTGCCGGCCTGGGAGGAGCGGTTGCGCGAGCGAGAGATTCCGATCACCAGCAAGGTGACCTGGTCGCGCGGCGGCGTGAGCGTCTATTTCCACGATCCGGATGGAAACGTACTGGAACTGGCGACACCCGGGCTCTGGGCGACCTATTGATCGCCCAAAGCCGATAAGCCGACGTCAGGTGATGACGCTCGGCTCGTTGCGTCCCGTCCGCGCGGCGATCTCCGCGATGGCGTTCGCCGCCTCGGTCACCGGGGCAAGCACCTCCGCCGTCGGCAGGTTGTGGCGGTTGGGGTTCGGCTCGAAGCGTTCGAGATAGACGCGCAGGGTCGCGCCCGAGGTTCCCGTGCCCGACAGGCGAAACACCGCACGGGCATCTTCCTTGAACAGGATGCGGATGCCCTGCTTCGGCGTCACGGATCCGTCGACCGGATCCGTATAGGCGAAGTCGTCGCATTCCTGCACCGTCAGCCCACCGAAGCGCTGGCCCGGAAGGTCCGCGAGCTTGGTGCGCAAGGTATCCATCAAGGCGTTCGCCGGTGCCGTTTCGAGTTCCTCGTAGTCGTGGCGGGTATAGTAGTCGCGCCCATAGGCGGCCCAGTGCTCGCGCACGATCTGGTCCGCAGGCTTTTTCGTGACGGCCAGGATGTTGAGCCAGAGCAGCACCGCCCAGAGGCCATCCTTCTCGCGGATGTGATTGGAGCCCGTGCCCGCGCTCTCCTCGCCGCAGAGGGTGATCAGTCCCGCGTCGAGAAGGTTCGCGAAGAACTTCCAGCCGGTGGGCGTCTCGAAGAAGTTGATGCCGAGTTTCTTCGCCACGCGGTCGGCCGCGCGGCTCGTCGGCATGGAGCGCGCCACGCCCGCGAGGCCCTTCGCATAGCCGGGGGCCAGGTGCGCGTGGCTCGTGAGGATCGCGAGGCTGTCGCTCGGCGTCACGAAGAGCCCGCGCGCCACGATCATGTTGCGGTCGCCGTCGCCGTCGGAGGCCGCGCCGAAATCCGGCGCGTCGGGGCCCATCATCAGGTCCATCAGGTCATGGGCATGGACCGGGTTCGGATCCGGGTGATGGCCGCCGAAGTCGGGCTTGGGCTCGCCATTGACCACGGTGCCGGCGGGGGCGCCGAGGCGCCCTTCCAGAATCGCCTTGGCATAGGGGCCGGTGATGGCGTTGAGCGCATCGAACCGCATGCGGAAGCCTGAGCGGAAGAGGTCGCCGATCGCCTCGAAGTCGATGAGCTTCTCCATCAGCTCCACATAATCCCCCACCGGGTCGATGACCTGGACGATGGTGTCGCCGATCGCCGTCTCGCCGATCTGCGAGAGGTCGATGTCCGGCCCCTCGACGATCCTGTATTCGGTGATCACGCTCGCGCGCTTGAACACGGCCTCGGTGAAGGATTCCGGTGCCGGGCCGCCGTGGGACATGTTGAACTTGATGCCGAAATCGCCATCGGGGCCGCCGGGATTGTGGCTTGCGGACAGCACGAGGCCGCCGATGGCCTTGTGCTTGCGGATCACGCAGGAGGCGGCCGGCGTGGACAGAAGGCCTCCTTGCCCGACGAGGATGCGCCCGAAGCCATTGGCGGCCGCCATCTTCAGCGCGACCTGGACCACCGCTTCATTGAAGAAGCGCCCGTCGCCGCCGACGACCAGGGTCGAGCCTTTCGCGTCCTCCACATTGTCGAAGACGGCCTGGATGAAATTCTCGACATAGCGCGGCTGCTGGAAAACCTTGACCTTCTTTCGCAGACCCGACGTGCCGGGGCGCTGATCGGAAAATGGGGTCGTCGGAACGCGGGTGATCGCCATTGGTGCTTGCCACTTCCTCAAATCGGTTCTTCACGGCCATTGAAAACGGATCAGGAGGCCATTCTAGGGTCGGGAGCGGGAGATGCCACTGTCCGGATGAAGGTAAGATGAAGATCCTATGCCTGGAGCGAAAGGGCCATCCTCCCTGAGATCCAGACTGAAACCAGAGCCATCCGGGTCTTCGAGCCCCTGACAATTTGCCCGGCGGTGGACCCTCGTCCCCAGGGGCGACCCGTGCCATAAGGCCGCCGCAACTGCTCCAGGCCAAGGTCCATGATTCGCGTCGAGAACGTCAGCAAGCAAAACAGCCACCGCATCCTCTTCATCGAAGCCTCCGCGACCCTCCAGAAGGGGGAAAAGATCGGTCTGGTCGGCCCCAACGGCGCGGGCAAGACGACGCTTTTCCGGATGATCACGAAGCAGGAGCAGCCGGACGAGGGGCAGGTCTCCGTCGATCGCGGCGTGACCATCGGCTATTTCAGCCAGGACGTCGGCGAAATGGCCGGCCGCAGCGCCGTGGCCGAGGTCATGAACGGGGCGGGTCCGGTCAGCGAAGTGGCGGCCGAACTGAAGGAACTCGAGACCGCCATGGCGGACCCGGACCAGGCGGAGAATTTCGACGAGATCATCGCACGCTATGGCGAGGTGCAGGCGCGCTATGAAGAGCTCGATGGCTATTCTCTCGAAGGCCGCGCCCGGGAGGTGCTCGCGGGTCTCGGCTTCAGCCAGGAGATGATGGACGGCGATGTGGGCGGCCTCTCGGGCGGCTGGAAAATGCGCGTCGCGCTCGCCCGCATCCTCCTGATGCGTCCGGACGCGATGCTCCTCGACGAGCCGAGCAACCACCTCGATCTCGAAAGCCTCATTTGGCTCGAGGAGTTCCTCAAGGGCTACGACGGCGCCCTGCTCATGACATCGCACGACCGCGCCTTCATGAACCGGATCGTCAACAAGATCATCGAGATCGACGGCGGCTCGCTCACCACCTATTCGGGCGATTATGAATTCTACGAGCAGCAGCGCGCGCTGAACGAGAAGCAGCAGCAGGCGCAGTTCGAGCGCCAGCAGGCCATGCTTGCCAAGGAGATCAAGTTCATCGAGCGTTTCAAGGCCCGCGCCTCCCACGCCGCCCAGGTGCAGAGCAGGGTGAAGAAGCTGGAGAAGATCGAACGCGTGGAGCCGCCGAAGCGGCGTCAGAACGTGGCCTTCGACTTCCTTCCCGCTCCACGCTCGGGCGATGATGTGATCGGCCTCAAGAACGTGCACAAGCGCTATGGCAGCCGCATCATCTATGAGGGACTGGACTTTGCGGTGCGTCGCAGGGAGCGCTGGTGCGTCATGGGCGTCAACGGTGCGGGAAAGTCCACCCTGCTGAAGCTGGTCGCGGGTGCCGCCGAGCCGGACCAGGGCACGGTCACGATCGGAGCCAGCGTCAAGATGGGCTATTTCGCCCAGCACGCCATGGAGGTGCTCGAGGGTGATCGCACGGTATTCGAATTTCTGGAGGATTCCTTCCCGCAGGCGGGGCAGGGCTCGTTGCGCACGCTGGCGGGATGCTTCGGATTCTCGGGCGACGACGCGGAAAAGAAATGCCGCGTGCTCTCGGGGGGCGAGAAGGCGCGTCTCGTGATGGCCAGGATGCTCTACGATCCGCCGAACCTGCTGGTGCTCGACGAGCCCACGAACCACCTGGACATGGCCACCAAGGAAATGTTGATCGAGGCGCTGTCGCGATACGAGGGCACGATGCTCTTCGTGTCCCATGACCGTCATTTCCTGGCCGCCCTGTCCAACCGTGTCCTGGAACTCACGCCGGACGGCATTCACCAATATGGCGGGGGCTATACCGAATATGTGGCCCGCACGGGCCAGGAGGCCCCGGGCCTCCGGCACTGAGGCCGGTCCGAAAGCCCGTATGGGCTTGGCTCAGCGGTTTTGGATCAGCTTCAGGCGGGAGCGCAGGGCTTCCTGGATGTGCGACCTCGCGAGCTTCTCGGCCAGATCTGAATCGCGGTTCGCGATGGCCTCGATAAGGGCGCGGTGCTCCTCGGCGGCGGTCGAGGGCCTGCCTCCGACGCTGAAGGTCGTCGGGCCCAGGAGAGAGATCCCGTCCTGAAGTTCCTGAAGGGCGCTGTCGAGGTAACGGTTCCGTGCGGCCCGGAAGATCGTTTCATGGAACGCCCGGTTGAGCCGGGCCATCTCGGATGCGTCATCGAGATGGGCCTCGAACGATTGTTCCAGATCCCGGAGCGCGTCGATCTCCGGCTGCGATGCATGCTGCGCCGCCAGACGGGCGGCCGCGCCTTCCAGGATTTCGCGCATGGCATAGAGCTCAAGCACTTCGCCCGTACCGAGACTGCGGACGATGAGGCCACGGCCGCCGGCGGGCTCCACGAGGCCCTTTCCCATCAGACGCCCCAGGGCTTCCCGGACGGGAGTGCGGCTGACCTTGAGCCGATGGGCGACCTCCTCCTCCCGAAGCCGGTCCCCGGGTCTGTAGATGCCCATGCGCAAAGCCTGGCAGAGCGTGCGAAACACGGCCTCACTGAGAGGAATCCCGGTATCCCGGTCAACCAGCTCCAAGCCGTCATTGACTTGATCCGACATCCTCGCTCCCGCGGTTGATGCACTGATCCTATCAAGCAAAGAAGATCACGCTTGACCAGGGCACTCATTTGGATATTTTTGTATACAAACGTGCGCAATCTGACAAGTCACAGCCGAGCCATTCGTCGAGATTGGCCGGCTTGGCTGCGGTGAAGGGTCTCGAGCGAAGTTCCTCCAGAGACCAGTGGGAGACTGAGGCAGATGAAAGTTGGGACCGTGGCGGCAAGGGACCTGCCGTCATCGAGCCGGTCGGGTTCGGCTCCGTTGAAGAGTTCAACGATCCAGGATCTTCCGGCCGAGTTCGCTCGCAAGTACGACGTCCTCGTGATCGGCGGCGGCAATGCCGCGCTGTGCGCGGCTATCAGCGCGCGCCGGTCCGGCGCTTCCGTGCTCGTGCTCGAGGCCGCTCCCAAATTCTATCGCGGGGGCAATACCCGCCATACGCGCAACATGCGCTGCGCCCATGACAGCGCCACCGAGATCCTCACCGGGCCGTACACGGAGGAGGAGTTCTGGGACGATCTCCTGCGGGTGACAGGCGGGCAGACGGATGAGGAACTCGCCCGCTTCATGATCCGCGAGTCCAAGGACATCCTGCACTGGATCGTCGAGCAGGGCGTGCGCTGGCAGCCGTCCCTCGGCGGCACGCTCAGCCTCGGCCGGACGAACTCCTTCTTCCTCGGGGGAGGGCGGGCGATGCTGAACGCGCTCTACCGCACCGCGGAGGATCTTGGCGTCGACGTGCTCTACGATGCCGAGGTCGTCGACCTCGATATTCGGGACGGTAGGTTCCACTCGGCCGCCGTTGCGTATGGTGGGCAGCAGCACCAGGTGCATGCGTCGAGCCTTGTGGCGGCCGCGGGCGGCTTCGAGGCCAATATCGAATGGCTGAAGCAGTACTGGGGCGACGTCGCCGAGAACTTCCTCATCCGCGGCACGCCCTACAACCGCGGCTCCGTTCTCAAGATGCTCCTCGACAAGGGCGTGCAGCAGATCGGCGACCCGACGCAATGCCATGCGGTGGCGATCGATGCGCGGGCCCCGAAGTTCGACGGCGGCATCATCACGCGCCTCGACTGCGTGGTCTTCGGCATCGTGGTGAACAAGAACGCGGAGCGCTTCTACGACGAAGGCGAGGACATCTGGCCGAAGCGCTACGCCATCTGGGGGCGCCTCGTGGCCGCCCAGCCCGACCAGATCGCCTACATCATCTTCGACGGGCCATCGCTCGAGATGTTCATGCCGTCGCTCTATCCTCCCATCAAAGCCGACAGCATTCGCGAACTTGCCGGGAAGCTGGGGCTTGATCCCGAGGCTCTCGAGAAGACGGTGGAGACCTTCAACGAAGCCGTGCAGCCCGGGACCTTCGACCACACGGTCCTGGACGATTGCCGGACGGAAGGGCTAACGCCGCCCAAAACCCATTGGGCCAGGCGGATCGAGGCGGCGCCGTTCTATGCCTATCCGGTCCGCCCGGGCATCACCTTCACGTATCTGGGCACGCGCGTGAACAAGGAGGCGCGGATGCTCATGGCCGACGGGACGCCCGCAGCCAACATGTTCGCCGCCGGCGAGATCATGGCGGGCAACGTTCTCGGCAAGGGCTATGCCGCCGGAATCGGAATGACAATCGGCAGCGTCTTCGGACGGATCGCCGGACGAGGGGCAGCAAACAATGCACGCGACTGAAGCACTCAAAGAAGCCGACCGTCTGATGACGGTCTGCAACTCCTGCCGCTATTGCGAAGGATTGTGCGCCGTGTTCCCGGCCATGGAGATGCGCCGCGCCTTCACGGACGGGGATCTCAATTACCTGGCCAATCTCTGCCACAGCTGCGGAGCGTGCTACAGCGATTGCCAGTTCTCGCCCCCGCACGAGTTCAACGTCAACGTTCCGCAGACCTTGGCGAAGGTCCGCAACGACTCGTACAAGTTCTATGTCTGGCCTCGGGCTCTTGCCCCGCTCTTCGAGCGCAACGGCCTGGCCATCACTCTCATCGCGGCGCTCAGCGTCGGGATCTTCTTCTTCGGACTCATGGCCGCCAACGATCCGTCCGTGATGTTCGGCGTGCAGACGGGGCCTGGCGCGTTCTACCGAATCCTGTCGCACAACGCGATGGCGGGGATCTTCGGGGCCGCGTTCTTCTATGCCATCGCGGCGCTGATCATGGGCTTCCGCATGTTCTGGCGCGACATTGGCGAGACGCGGGAGACGCTGACGAGCGGCGTCAGCGTCTGGCAGGCCATGAAGGACACCATGGCCTTGCGGTATCTCGATGGCGGCGGCCCCGGCTGCTTCAACGAGGACGAGCGGCCGAACGACAGGCGGCGGCTCTATCATCACCTGACGTTCTACGGCTTCTTCCTGTGCCTCGGGGCGACCAGCACGGCGACCCTCTATCACTATCTGCTCGGCCTCCAGGCCCCTTACCCCTGGTATGACCTGCCGGTGGTGCTCGGAACGCTCGGCGGCATCGGCCTTGTGGTCGGACCGGCCGGGCTGATGCTCGCGAAGCTCAAGCGCGATCCGGCCCTGCGGGACGAGAACGGGCGCGGCATGGAAATGGCGTTCATCCTAATGCTGTTCCTGGTCAGCCTGACCGGCCTGCTGCTCCTCGTGCTGCGGGCGACCCCTCTGATGGGCACGGTGCTCGCCCTCCACATGGGTTTCGTATTCGGCTTCTTCATCACGATGCCATATGGCAAGTTCGTTCATGGCATCTACCGCTTCGGCGCGCTCGTGCGCTACGCCAAGGAGCGGCGCGCCCTCCATGAGCCGACGCCGTCGAAGGCCAAGGCTCTCGCTATCCCGAACGCCAAGGCGGGAGCTTGAGGCCAAGAGGTGTGGGGCCGCGACGCGTCAGGCTCCACATTAGTCCCCGAAGGGAATGTCCGGCCTCTCATCGCCGTCTGGCGGTGATGAGAGGCCGGGCGACCCTTTTATGGGCCGTCAGGCCGACAGCCACTGGCGCAGATCGCGGGCTTTCGGGAATTCCTCCAGCCGCAGCACCGCACCGATGAGGGCCCGCGCCCGCTCCTCGCCGATGATGGGGAGCATCAGATCGAGGGCTTTCGCCTCGATTTCATGACCGTCCATCGGATTCTCCGGCGTGCCTCGAACGGCCTTCGCATGGTGGCGGAGGTGACGGCCGTCGCTCGTCTCGATCTCCACGATAGCCTGTCGCGCCGGCGTGGCGATCGTCAGTTCGGCACTGGGAACCAGCTCGATCAGCCGGCGGACGGCCAGCACGGCGGGATCGTTCATACGCTCTCGGTCATGACAGCTCTCGAACGTCACCGTGCCGTCGACGAGCGCAAGAGCCGCGAGGTGCTGCACGCACACATCCGGCATGGTCCTGTTGTCGACGATGTGGATGCGATCGTCCGGCATCGTGATCCGTATGCGCCGGACCTGCTCGGCTTTCAGGGCATGCGTTTCGATCAAGGTCACCGTTGCGTCCAGGACGGCCTGGATCGGCGATCCGACGCACCACTTCTTGATCGACGCCCGCATGATCTCGTAGCGCGATCCCAGGCCTTCCGTCAGGCGGGTGGGATCGGGGTTTTCGCCGAAAGCGGTGAACAGGTTGTGCTTCCCCGAGAGAGGATCGTCCACGGCGGAGAAGCCGGCCGCCACCATGGTGGCGGCCGCCACGCCGTTGCGCGCGCCCATGCCGCCGAAGTCGAAGGCCTTCTCCACATGTTCCTTGTCGCGCTGCCAGAACGGAATGCCCGACGCTTGCTGCGCCGAGTAGGACAGCACATGGCGGACACGGGTCGGGTCGAAGCGCAGGAGCGCCGCCGCCGCCGCCGCGGCTCCGAAAGCCGGGCCTAGGCTATGGGTGCTGTGACGGGCCGTGTCGGGCCGGCTGAAGCCAAGGGCCAGCGTGGTGCGGGCGCCGATGTCATAGCCGAGAGCGACAGAGCGCAGCAGATCCTGTCCGCTGCGATCCTGCTGCTCGGCGATGGCGAGCGCCGCCGGAACGATCCCGCAGCCGGGATGGAACCGGCCCGCGAGATGCGAATCGTCCGTTTCGTCGGCATGACCCGCCATTCCGTTCGCCAGGGCCGCGCTACAGGCGGGAAGGACGAGAGGGGTTCCGATCACTGTCGCTTCCGGATTTCCGCCGGTGGATGCGACGTAAGATGCGGCGAGGCGGCCTGCTCTCAGGCGCGAGCCCGATAGGATCGCCGCGAGAGTATCGAGGACGTGGTACTTCGTTTTGAGCGCCACATCGGCTGGCAGGGCCCGGTCGAGAGTGCCGGCGATATAATCCGACAGAACCGCGCTCTCGTGCGAGACTTCGTTGCTGGATGGGTCGTGCATGAGACGGGCCTCTCGTTTGTCGCTTGTTTTCATTGCTTGGCGTTTCGCCCGGGCAGGACCAGCCAAGGCGTGGGACCGATATCCCGACGCCGGTGGCGCGCCCCCGGTCAGAACTGCACATCCGTCACAGCCCACGGTCATTTTGGTATTTACCCGGGCCGCGAATGTATCTAGTGAATACTATTGTATCCAAATGAAGACAAGGCGCTCGAGGGCCCTGCCGTCGAGCGCATCGGAGGAGCATGGCATGAGCGGTCAGCTGGCGTCTCGGGCTGATTATGGGGCTGCGGCCCTCGATCTGAACATCACCAAGGATCTGTGCGCATTCCTGGCAGAGGCCACTTTCGAGAGCCTTCCCGAGGCTGCGGTCCATGCCGGTCGTCGCGGCGTGCTCGACTGGATCGGCTGCGCACTTGCCGGAAGCCGGCATCCGACGATCTCGAAGCTGCTCTCCGTGCTCGAGGAGGTCGGCGGGGCTCCGCAGGCGACGGTGCTCGGGCGCGGCATGAAGCTCGGGCTCCTCGAGGCGCCGATCGCCAACGGGCAGATGGGGCATGTGCTCGATTTCGACGACACCCACATGGGCGGCGTGGTTCTCCATGCCAGCTCGCCGGTCCTATCCGCCCTTTTCGCCCTTTCGGAAAAGAAGACCGTCAGCGGACGAGATTTCCTCCTGGCCTACGCGGCTGGTTTCGAGGCGGGGGTCCGGGCAGGGCAGGGCGCTCCCGCGCATCATGCCGGAGGGTGGCATCTGACCGGAACCCTGGGCACCATCGCGGCGGGCGCGGCAGCCGGAAGGCTCCTCGGATTGAATGCGCAGCAGATGGTTCATGCCTTGGGCATCGCGGCCACGCAGGCGGCGGGCATGCAGCAGAACCGGGGAACGATGTGCAAGTCGTTTCACGCCGGTAAGGCGGCGTCGAACGGTCTTCTGGCCGCGCTGCTGGCTCAAAAGGGCTTCGACAGCTCGGATGAGATCCTCGAGGGCAAGCGCGGGTTCTGCCGAATTTACAGCAATGTCACCAATACGGATCTCATTCTCGACCAGTTGGGCGAGCGCTGGGAAATCACCCGCAATGGTCACAAGCCCTATGCCTGCGGGGTCGTCCTGCATCCGACGATCGATGCGATGATCGCCCTCGGCGCGAAGGTGCCTCAAACGGGTGGGGTGGCTGCAATCGAGCTGCGGGTCAATCCTCTAGCCGTCTCGATTACCGGTGTCGCCGATCCCAGGACGGGCCTCAAGTCGAAGTTCAGCCTGACACATACTGCGGCAGTCGCTTTCCTGGATCGCGCGGCCGGCATCGCGCAATACACGGATGAGCGCGCACGCGATCCTGAGGTTTCCGCCTTGCGGGACATCGTCCATGTGAGGACCGATGAAAATCTCGGAAAGGACCAGGCGTGGGCTGCCGTCGTCCTGCAGAATGGCGAGCGCTACGAGCACCAGGTGGTTCATGCGAGCGGCACGGTCGACAATCCCATGTCGGACGCGGCCATGGAAGCCAAGTTCATGGCAAACGCCGTGCCGGCGATAGGGCAGGACAGGGCAGCGCGTGTACGCGATGCGGTCTGGCGCCTCGATCAGCTCGACGATGTCGGCAGCCTGCTGGGCCCATGCGCATGAAGCCTGCACATGCCGTTCCGTCCTGGCGTGTCATTCCGAGCCTCGCGCTCGCCGTGGGTCTCGGTTGGCTTGCCTCCCATGCCCATGTGCCTCTCGCCTGGGTGCTCGGCCCCCTGATCGCGACGGCCTTGATGTCCGTCGCGGGGTATCCGGTCTTCGCCCCGACCTTGGGGCGACGTCTCGGGCAGGCCGTCGTCGGCACCAGCGTCGGCCTCAACATAACGGCAGCTGCTCTCGGTGTGATCGTCACGTGGGCGCCGTGGATGATCGTGACGGCGCTCGTCGCGATCTTTCTTGCTGCAGCCCTGTCGGTGCCGATGTCCATTGCCAGCAACATCGATCACAAGACCGCCTATTTCTCTCTGACCCCGGGCGGCCTCTCCGAAATGGCGAATATCGGCGTTTCCGAGGGAGCAGAGGCCGAGCCGATTGCGGTCTCCCAGGCCCTTCGGGTCGCCCTGCTGGTGTGCCTCATGCCGCCTCTCATCATCGCCTTGGGCATCGATGGGGGAGTGATGAACCAGGCTGCCCAGGTCCAGCTCTCATGGCCGCAGGTCGCGGCGGCGCTCGCGGCCGGGCTGGCCGGTGTCATGGTCACAAGACTTCTGCGTTTCAACAATCCCTGGACCGTCGGGGCGATTCTCGGCACCGGGATCTTCGCGGCCTCGGGATTGCTGGCCGGGCGGATACCGGGCGTCCTCTTTTCAGCCGGGCAGTTCCTCATCGGTCTGTCGATCGGTGCGCGGTTCCGGCGCGAAAGCCTTGTCCGCCTTCCGCGCATCTTTCTCGTGAGCGGTCTTTTCACGATCGCTTTGGCCGTTCTGCTCTTCGCCTATGCCGGAATCCTGGCAGCCCTGACCGGGATCGATCTTGCAAGCGTGGCTCTCGGCTCGTCTCCCGGAGGCATGGCGGAGATGGCGCTGACGGCGCAGGTTCTTCATCTCAATGTCGCGCTCGTGATCGCCTTTCACGTGATTCGCGCGTTCTTCGTGAATGCCTTCACGTCGTATTTCTACAGGTTCTTCAATTGGATCGGGCTTTTCTCCGCTGTGGCGCTGCTGCTTCGCCAGCGCCTGCCGCGCTGAGGCCTGGGGCGCGGTCGTGCGGAGTCTGCGCGCAGGTCGTTGAAAAGGGGTATCTCATCCGAACGGATGGACTTGACCTCGCATCAAGGTGTGTGTACTTATGTATACAATAAATTGTCGGCATTATCGAGAAATGTCGCGATCAGGCGCAGGGGCATGGCTGCGGGATAACTCGCGGCCCTCCTCCGCTTGTCCCAGAGGCGGACGACACGCTGGCCAGGACATGGACGCGGACATCGCCTTGCCGCCGAACAGTAAGGAACGGGGAGAGAGCCTTGGCTGACAGTAAACTTCTTCAGGGGCAGGTGGCGATCGTAACGGGCGGAGTCCGCCGTATCGGCAAAGCCATTGCCATGTCGCTGGCACAGGAAGGCGCTGCCATCGTCATCAATGCCAGGTCGTCCCGCGAGGAAGCAGAGGTCACCGCGCGCGAGATCGAGGCGGCGGGCGGGCGTGCCATCGTTCATCTGGCGGACGTCACGGACGAGGAGGCGGTGGCCGGTCTGGTCGCAGCCACCATGGAGGCTTTCGGGCGCGTCGACATCCTCATCAACAACGCGGCGCTTCGGCGGGAAGTCCCTTTCACCGAGATGTCGCTTGCGGAATGGCGCGAGATCACGGGCGTCATCCTTGAAGGCGCGTTCCTCGGCTCGCGCGCGGTTCTGCCTCACATGGTCCGCTCGAAATATGGGCGCATCATCAATATCGGCGGCGTCAGCGCTCACACCGGGGCCTACAACCGCGCCCATGTGGCGACAGCCAAGAGCGGCTTGACGGGTTTGACCCGCGCGCTCGCGGTGGAATTCGCCGAGCATGGCGTCACCGTCAACTGCGTTGTTCCGGGCAAGATCGGCGGCAAGCGCTCCGCGACGTCCGGGCACAGCGTCTCTCTCCCGGGCGGAGGGCAGCCCCTGGTCGGTCACGAGGGGGCGCCGGAGGATGTCGCCGAGGTCGTGCGGACCCTATGTCTTCCGACCGGAGGTTTTGTGACAGGGCAGACCATTCATGTGAATGGCGGGCTCTTCATGCCGTAGGCGCACAAGACTTGATGTCACGGCATTAATTTCGGCAATGGCCCTTGCGCTTCGCAAGGGAGTGGGGTGTAAATCTCAAATTGTCGACAGTTGGCAAAAGTGAGCCGACCAACAGATCGCCAGCAAGGCGGCTCCCATGAACTCAGGAGGAATCTGCGATGATTTCCAAGATCAAGACTGCACTGTGCATAGGCCTGGCGACAGCCGGCCTCCTGGCCCAACCCGTCCTTGCCGCGGATTATCCGCACAAGACGGTGAAGCTGGTGACCCATTCCAGCCCCGGCGGCGGAACCGACGTCTTCTTGCGTGAGCTGATCAAGTATCTCTCACCCATCATGGGCGTGACTTTCGTCGTCGAGAACGTGCGCGGCGGCGCCGGCGCCAAGGCGATCGCGTACCTCGCCGAATCCCCGGCGGACGGCAGCGTCTTCTATGGAACGACGCCGAGCTACATCAACACCTCGCTGCTCAGCAAGCCCGAGAAGACCTACCAGGATCTCGATCAGGTCGTGAACCTCTTCCAGGATCCGCAGATCGTCTTCGTTCGCGCGGACAGTCCCTACAAGTCGCTGAAGGATGTCGTCGAGGATGCCAAGAAGCGCCCCAATCAGGTGCGCGTGGGCGTGAGCACCCCCGGCTCTCTCGACCGCCAGGTCATGGAGCAGCTCAAGGCCGAGACCGGCACAGAGATGACCATCATCACGCATGACGGCGGCGGCGACGTGATGCTGAGCGTGCTCAACGGCACGTCGATGGTCGGCATCGGCGAGATCGGCGAACTGCGCGGCCAGATCGACGCCAAGAAGATCCGCCTCATCACCACCTATACGGATCAGCGCCTCAAGCAATTCCCGGACGTGCCGACCGCAAAGGAGCAGGGCATCAACCTGGTCGTGCGCAAGTTCCGCGGCCTCGCAGGTCCCAAGGGGCTGCCGCGCGATGTGGTCGCCGCCTGGGAGAGCGCGGCCCAGAAGGTGCTCGAAGATCCCAAGTTCAAGGAAGTGTACGAAAGGGACGCTCTCGTTCCCGACTACATGAACCAGGAAGAGTACAAGAAGTTCACGGCGGAATTCGCCGAGGGACAGAAGGCCTTCTTCACGAAGTACGGCATCACGACCGAGTGATCGCCTAACAGACAGACATCACAAGCTTTTCGGGAAAGATATCATGCGCGGAAATCTGATCACAGGATCCCTTCTTCTGATCTTTTCGGTGGTCTTCTGGTTCGGTGCGGATGCGATCCCGAAGAGCAGCCTCAGCGGAAGCGTCGGGGCTGATGGGCTTCCGAAGATGCTGGCGATTGCGCTCGGCGTCCTCTCGGCGGGCTTCATCGCCCAGACGCTTCTGATGATGCGGGCGGCACCGGCGGCTGCGAATGCAGGCCGTGAGGAGAAGAGCGGCGAGTTCTCCCTCTACCTGAGGGCGTTCGGCATGATCGTCATCGGCGTCGGCTATCTCGTGCTGGTGCCATATCTCGGCTACATGCTGACGATCGGCCTGCTTCTCCTGACGGTCGCCATCTACAACGGCAAGCGCCCCTCGGCCGGGCTTCTCCTGTTCGCCGTTCTTGGCTCCGTCGCCTTCTACCTGCTGTTCGTGCGGATTCTGGATGTGCCTCTCCCGGCGGGTTTCTGGCCGCGGCTGATCGGCTGATGACAGGCGCTCGCCGGAAGCGGGCGCCACTTCTTAATCGAGTATATGGAGCGTTTAGATGGAAGGCCTCTACTACGGCTGGCAGGCTGTCACGTCGATGCCCGTGCTGCTGGCTGCGATCGGCGGCGTCACCTGGGGCATTTTGGGAGGGGCACTCCCGGGCATCTCGCCTTCGATCGCGATGGCCCTTTTGCTCCCCTTTACTTATAATCTTCCGCCGCTCGTTGCGGTGGTTCTGCTCGCGGCCGTCTATGTGGGCGCCGAATACGGCGGCTCCATTCCGGCGATCCTGATCCGCACGCCCGGCACGAATTCCGCCGCCGCCACCGTGATCGACGGCTACGAGATGCAGCGCCAAGGGCGCGGCGGCGAAGCGCTCGGCCTGTCTCTCGTGGGTGGCACGATCGGCGGATTGTTCGGACTGATCCTGCTCTCCACGCTGACGGAGCCGCTGGCCAGCCTGGCATTGTATTTCACGCCGCCGGCCTATTTCGCACTGGGCATTCTCGGCATCAGCATCATCGGCTCCCTGTCGGAAGGGGCGCTCCTCAAGGGGCTCATCGCCGGCATCCTCGGCATGATGATCGCAACCGTCGGCACGGATCCGATTTCCGGCGTGAGCCGCTTCACGTTCGGCAATCCCAACCTGCTCGAGGGCATTCACTTCATTCTCGTGATGCTCGGCATTTTCGCCGTCGCCGAGTTGATGATGCAGGCCGGCGAGGACAGATGGACCGAAGGCACCAAGCCCGACGCCCAAAGCGCACGCCTGCGGCTTCCGAGCATCGCGACCCTGTGGCGGCTGCGGCGCGCGCAGGCCATCGGCTGCGTCCTCGGGGCGATCGAAGGCGCGATTCCTGGAGGCGGTGGCTCCGTGGCGTCGTTCCTTTCGTACAACGAGGCGCGCCGCTGGTCGAAGGAGCCCGAAAAATTCGGCAAGGGCTCCGAAGAAGGCGTCATCGCCCCGGAAACGGCTAACAACGTCGTGTCCGCGACCGCCATCGTTCCGACCCTGAGCTTCGGCATTCCCGGATCGAATTCGACCGCGATTCTTCTCGGTGGCTTCCTGATCCATGGCCTGCAGCCCGGCCCGATGCTGTTCACCACCAATCCCGAGATCGTCTATGGCCTCTTCGGCGGCCTGTTCACGGCCAACATTCTGATGTTCCTCATCGGCGCCGTGATCCTCGGCCCGTGCATCTGGCTCGTGAAGCGTCCGAAGCCGTACCTGATGGCCGCCATCTTCGGTCTCGTGGTCTCCGGCGTGTACGCCATCGACCACAGCCTCTTTGATCTCGGGGTCGTCCTCGGAGCAGGTGTTGTTGGCTTCGTCATGCGCAAGTTCGGCTTCCCGACGCTTCCCCTGATCCTCGGCCTCGTCCTCGGCTATATGATCGAGTCCAATTATCGGCGCGCGCTGCTGATCACGAACGGTGACCACATGGTCTTCCTGCAGGACGGCGTCAGCCTCGGGTTGCTGGCCTGTGCAGCCCTCATTATCGGAATGTCGGCCATCCGGGAGATTCGCCGCCTCAGAAATCCGGTCAATCTGGAGGAAGCCGCCGCCCAATAGGGCGGACACCGGCACGGCGCCTTCTCGGTATTCGAGAGGGCGCCGTTTTCATTTCATATCGTTGTATGGAGAATAGGTATGGCCAAAGAAAACACCCCGCCGCCCGGCCAGGCGCTGGCGGAGCAGTTTGCCGCCTGGGCCGCGGGGCTGGATGACGCGTCCCTGCCTCAGGATCTGAAGGACACGGCGACGGCAGCGCTCATCGACCATGTCGGCCTGGCCGTCTCGGCCCGCCACGAGGAATACGTCCAGGCCATCGTGTCCGCGTGGGAAGGGGAGGGCCCCTGCACGGCCTTCGGTCATGCGCGCGGCTACGATGCGGCCGGAGCTGCCCTGATCAATGGCACGGCGTCGCACGGCGAGGATTATGACGACACCTTCGAAGGCACGCCCGTCCACACGAGCGCCGTCATCGTGCCTGCCGTCCTGGCAGCCTGCGAGCGCCACGGACGAACCGGCGCGGATGCTTTGCGCGGCATCGCGGTCGGTGCGGAGCTCATGTGCCGCATGGCGATCGTTGCGCCGACGGCGCAGCACCGGGCAGGATTCCATCCCACCGCCATCATCGGCGCGCTCGGAGCCGCAGCCGGGGTGAGCACGGCCCTGCGCCTGTCGCCGACTCAGTTCGTCGATGCGCTGGGAATCGCCGCGAGCTTCGCCTCGGGCATCATCGAATATCTGGCCGAGGGGACATGGACGAAGCGCATCCATCCTGGCTGGGCCGCGCAGGCGGGTCTGCGCGCCGCTGCGCTCGGCCGGGCAGGGTTCAAGGGACCGAGAACCGTTTTCGAAGGTGAGCACAGCTTCTTCTATGCCTTCGGTGTTCCGGAGATTGCGCCGGATCACACCCGCATCACGGCCGATCTCGGCCGCGACTGGAAGGCTGCCCGCATCGCCTTCAAGCCCTATGCCTGCGGCACGATGGTTCAACCATTCATCGACTGTGCGATCCGTCTCGCACAGGATGGCGTGAAGGCACATGACATCGAGGACGTTCTCTGCAAAGTCGGTGAAGGCACCGTTCACAGGCTGTGGGAGCCGCTCGCCGAGAAGCGTCGCCCCTCGACACCGTATTCCGCGAAGTTCAGCGTTCCGTTCGGCGTCGCGGTCGGCTTCGTCGACAAAGCCGCAGGGCTTGGACAGTTCACCGAACAGAAGATTTCGGACCCGGACGTCCTCGCACTGGCGGCAAAGATCAGGTACGAGATCGATCCGAACGACGAGTATCCGAAGAACTACACTGGGACCGTGATCGCGACCTTGCGGGATGGAAGCGTCCACAGCGCACGTCAGCCTCATATGCGCGGCGGAGCCCGCGAGCCTCTTTCACGAGATGAAATTCTCGCGAAGTTCCGGGCGAACACGCAGTATGGAGGCTGGACCGACTCTCAGGCTGATGCTCTCGCGCAATGGTGCGAGCGCCTGTTCGATTCTCCGAGCCTTGCTGGAATCGAGGCGTTTCGCGGCTAAATGCGAAAAGAGCGCGGATGGATCATCCGCGCTCTCGTCGTCGATGACGATGTTCATGAGGGCGGGCACCTGATCGAGGTCCCGCCCTTTCCGTTTGATCTTATCGCGCCGGAACGCCTGCCTTGATGATCTCCGCGAGCGACGGGGCGTTCGCGACGTCACGGCAGAGCGCGATGAAGCGATCAGCGCCAGCCGCCCCGAGAACGGGCTCGCACAGGTCCCGGACCTTGGCGTCGAGCTCCTCGTTGCTCATCGGACGACCGAGGCTGCCGATGGCATGCTCCACGAACAGATCGAGGGTCTTCCCGCCGGTCGTGGTGATCGTCACCTTGACCTGATCCTCGTGAATGCCCTTTTCGGCTTCGGCCTTCACCTTGCGGCGCAGCGCGACGATCTTGGGATCCGCGACCACTTCATCGGCATATTCATGCTCGCCGCAGCGTCCGTAAACGATTGCGGCAGCGCAGGAGTGGTAGACGGAGAACTTGCCTTCAAGGCCCGTCCGAGGCTCCGTCTTGCCGGTCAGTTCGAGCACGAGCGGGTGAACCTTCAACTCAATGGATGCGATGTCCTCGGCCTTCAAGCCATGGGCGTTCCGGAGCTGGATGCAGCCATCGAGCGCCGGATGGATCACGATGCCGCAAGCGAAGGGCTTGTAGGTATTGAGCGAGATCTCCCAGGTCTCGCCGAGCTTCTCGGTGATCTCGGCCGGGTCGAACTTCGTCGACAGCACGTGGGCGAAGCCGCGCGGGGCTTCGATGCCGCGGTCGGAGCTGGTGAAGTCCTGGGCGGCGAGATGCGCCGCAAGCAATCCGTTCTGGGCAGCGCGACCCGGATGGAACGGCTTGCACATCGTGCCGAACATCTCGCGCAGACCCGAGGATTGCGTGGCCGCGATGCCGAGCGCCCAGGTCATCTGCTGAGGGTTCAGGCCGAGAATCTTGCCGGCTGCCGCGGCCGCGCCGAAGACGCCTGCGGTGCCGGTGATATGCCAGCCACGATCATAATGTTCCGGGTAAACCGAGTTGCCGATCCGGCATTCGACTTCGACACCCAGGATGAAGGCATGGAGGAACTCGCGGCCGCTCATCGGGCGGGTTTCAGCCAGAGCCAGCAGGGCCGACGCGATGGGGCCCGCGGGATGAATGATCGTCCGGAGATGGGTATCGTCGAAATCGAAGACGTGGGAGGAGATGCCGTTCAGCAGCGCCGTGTGGAGCAGATCCAGCTTTTCTCCCCGTCCGAGAACCGTCGCCTGGCCCTCGCCGGCAAAGGGACGGATGGCGGCAAGTGTACGGTCGAGAGTCGGATGAATCGAGCCGCCGACCGCGCATCCCGCCCAGTTCAGGAACGAGCGGGTCGCTTCCGTATAGACCGGTTCGGCGATATCATCGGGCTTGGAGTTGACAACGAAGTTCGCGAGAACCTGTGTGACCTTCGATCGATCAATGACTGCAGAATCCATATCTTCTGTTCTCCAATTAACCCGAAAAAACCGTGCCTCTGAGGGAGCGCTGACTGGGTGATGGATGGTTCGGAAAAAATTGTCAACAGTTAACCAAAAAGTGTTGTACATTCGGGTCGCTGACAGTTTCATTTAAGGTACTATGTTTCATGACGGCTTCCATTTCCGATGAACTGGGCATTCTCCGTACCTCGTCCCTTGCTGCGGCCGTCGAGCGAGAGGTCGAGCGCCTCATCCTCAGCGGGCACTTCGCGCCGGGTGAACGGATCAACGAGAACAAGCTGGCGTCGGAACTGGGAACGAGCCGGGGTCCGATCCGGGAGGCGATAAGGGCCTTGGAGGGTACCGGTCTCATCGTCTCGATAAGAAACCGGGGCTCTTTCATCCGCCGCTTGTCGGTGCAGGAGGTGAGGGAGGTCTATGAGATCCGCTCGGCCCTGTTTGGTCTGGCCGGGAAACTGCTCGCCGAGAGAGTGACTGAGGATCAGCTGCAGCGTCTGACCACATTCGTGCTTGAGATGGAGGAGGCTTCCCAGCGTCGGGACTTCGAAGCGTATTATCCGCTCAACTTGGCCTTTCACGAATTCATCGTTGATTCTGCAGGCAATGTGATGCTGGCTCAGCAATACCGGGCTTTCGTCAAGAAGCTGTATCTGTTCCGGGCCCGCAGTCTCGTGCAGGGCGGAGGGCTGACCGTTTCGAACAAGGAGCACCGTGAGATGTTGTCTGCCATCGCAGCCCGGGATCCGGCTTGGGCGCACGAAGCTCATTGCCGGCATGTCACGGCGGCGCGTGATCGCCTGCTGAGCGTTGTGAAAGCAAGCGATTCCTCGTCCCAATAAGGCCTGAAACACAGCTTCTGGATCGGCTTGCCGCAAGCGAAAATCAGGTCCTGGCAAGGTTCTCAGCCGTTCAAATTCCGGCGAGCGCCATTGCGGCGAAGTGAATTATCTGCATCTGCCAAAAGTAGATTGTTGACAATCCGAGATATGTCGCTGAAGCTCACCCTAGGGCACCCAAAGAGGTGCGGCCGATATCGGCATAACCGGGAGGTGAGATGAGCTACGTCGAGCTTACGCGTCTTTCCAAGAAGTATGGCGCACAATTTGCGGTCAACGACGTCAATCTCGCGATCGCAAAAGGTCTTCTGGTCTGTCTGCTGGGACCTTCCGGCTGCGGAAAAACCACGACGCTGCGGCTCGTTGCCGGTTTCGTGGAGCCGAGTGAAGGCGAGATCCGGGTCGGAGGGCGAACTGTTTCGTCTCCGGGACGTAGCGAGCCGCCCGAGCGGCGTAACATGTCGATGATCTTCCAGAGCTACGCGCTCTGGCCGCACATGACGGTGTTCGAGAACGTCGCCTATGGGCTTCGGCTTCGGAAGATGCCCCGGGAAGATATCGCCAAGCGGGTCGAAGCCATTCTCGACGTTGCCAAGCTGAAGCCCCTCGCTGGCCGCTATCCCGGCGAGCTGTCAGGGGGGCAGCAACAGCGCGTTTCGCTGGCGCGCGCTCTCGTGGTCGAACCCGAGACGCTCCTTTTGGACGAGCCCCTGTCCAATCTGGATGCGAATCTCCGTGAAGAGATGCGCTTCGAGATCAGGCGCCTGCACGACCAGTACCGGTACACCACGGTCTATGTCACGCACGATCAATCGGAAGCCATGACGACCGCCGACCTGATCGTCGTCATGAATCAGGGGCGTATCGAGCAGGCGGGCTCGCCCGAAGACATCTACAAGCGTCCTCGTTCGGAGTTCGTCGCGAAATTCATTGGCGGCGCCAATGTCCTGAAAGGCGAGCGCCTGCCGGGCGATGCGGTGGATGTCGGAGGCGTCGTGCTGCGCTGCGGCAGCGGTGACTTTGCGGCTCAAGGCCAAACCTCGGTCGCCATCCGGCACCACGACATCAATTTCGCCACCAACGCTCCGGCGCCCGGCGAAACGAACTGGGTGCCTGGAACGGTCACCCGTCAAGTCTATCTCGGATCTCACCGCGACTATCTTGTCACGCTGAGCAACGGGGACACGATCCGTGCGGTCACGCCGGCGGATGTTGCGGTCCCCCAAGGGCAATCGGTCTGGCTCCATCTTCCGTTGGAGCATTGCCGTGCGCTCGCACATTAAGGGAGGAAAGACATGATGAAACGTAGAACTGTTCTGCAGGGAGCGCTGGTGAGCAGCCTTGCGCTCTTCGGTACCGGTGGTCTGGCATGGGCGCAGGCGCCGGAGCCTTACGAGCCCAATCAGGAAATGATCGACGCGGCCAAGAAGGAAGGCACCGTCGTCTGGTATACGGCCACCGACGTGCAGGTCGCGGAGAAGGTCGGCAGTGCCTTCGAGGCGAAGTATCCGGGCATCAAGGTGCAGGTCGAGCGCTCCGGCGCGGAACGCGTGTTCCAGCGCATCAGCCAGGAATATGGTGCGGGAATTCACAAGGCGGATGTGGTCGAGACCTCTGACGCGGTCCATTTCATCCTCTTCAAGCGCCAGGGATGGCTGCAGCCCGCAGTTCCCACAGATGTCGCCAAACTCTGGCCGGCCGAGGCAAAGGATCCGGACGGCTTCTTCGCCGCCTATCGGGCGCATCTGTCGGTCATCGGGTACAACACGAACCAGGTGAAGAAGGAGGAAGCGCCCAAGAGCCATGCGGATCTGCTCGATCCCAAGTGGCGCAATCGCATCGTCAAGGCGCATCCGGGCTACAGCGGCACCATCATGACGGGCACGCATGCCCTGAGCGAGGCCCTGGGCTGGGACTATTTCGAAAAGCTCGCGAAGCAGCGCATCATGCAGGTGCAATCCTCCACGGAGCCTCCGAAGAAGCTGGCTCAGGGCGAGCGCTCCGTCATGGCCGACGGCAATGAATACAACATGTTCATGCTTAAGGAGAGCGGTGTGCCCGTCGAGGTTGTCTATGCGACGGAGGGTACCCCGATCGCCATCGGGCATGCGGGTGTCCTGAAGAGCCCGGCTCATCCGAATGCCGCGAAGCTCTTCTATGCCTTCATGTACTCCAAGGATACTCAACAGCTGATCAGCGACGCCGGCGGATTGCGGTCGTTCCATCCTGAAGTGAAGGAGAAGGAAGGACGCACGCCGCTGACTCAGATCAAGATCCTTTACTCCGACCCGGCCAAGCTCGAACCCATGATCGAGGACATCAAGAAGAAGTACGAGCTGACATTCGGTACCTGATGCCGATCCTCTGTAGTAGCGCGGGTTAGATTTTCGGAGCAGTGAATGAACGTCTCGATCTCTCTTCCAATGCCGGCACGGCGTGGACGTATCGACTTGTCTCGACCGATCTTCGTCGTGCTGGTGCTGGTGCTGGGCCTTCTTGTCGTCCTGCCCCTGTTCTGGCTCGGCTACTACAGTTTCCTGGACCAGAATGGCCAGTTCACGCTGGCCAATTTCTCCGCTCTCGTTACCGATCCGACCCTGCGTCGTCCATTTCTGACGGCGCTTGGAATGGCTCTCGGCGTCGGGGTGCTCTCCTGCATCATTGCCACGCCGCTCGCGTGGCTCGTGGCGCGTTCCGACTTGCCGGGGCGTTCGGCCATCAGGGCGCTCGTGACGGCGTCGTTCGTGACGCCTCCGTTCCTCGGGGCCATCGCCTGGGAGATCCTGGCTGCTCCCAACAGTGGCCTCATCAACGTCGCCTATCGCAGCATCTTCGGGTTGGAGCCGTACGAATACCTCCTCGACATCTATACGTTCGAAGGGCTCGTCTTTGCGATCGCCTGCTACACGTTTCCCTACATCTTCACGCTCGTGGTGAACGCGCTGGAACGCGTTCCCTCCGATCTCGAAGATGCGTCGTCGATGCTGGGCGGGCGGCTCTCGGTGACCCTTCGCCGCGTGACCATTCCACTGGTGCTCCCGGCCATCCTGGCCGGCACGATGATCGCTATTCTTCAAGCCCTCACCATGTTCGGCTCGCCTGCAATCCTGGCGCTGCCGGCAGGGTTCCATGTGATCACGACGAAGATCTGGAGCCTCTTCCAGTATCCGCCGAAGCCCGGCCTCGCGGCGGCCGCGGCTCTGCCGCTGCTGATCGTCACGGTGATGCTGCTCTGGGGGCAGGCTCGAATTCTCGGACGCCGCGGCTATACGACGCTCGGCGGCAAGAACAGTGAGCCCCGCATCGCGAAACTCGGCCGCTGGCGATGGCTCGCCATTGCGTTCGTCATCGCCGTTCTTCTGCTGACGGTGCTGATGCCCTATGCGGCCCTGCTGAAGACGGCTCTGACGCGGACGGTCGCCGAGCCGCTCACCTGGAGCAGCTTCACCCTCCACCACGTGAACTTCGTGTTCTTCGAGTTCTCGGCCACGAAGCTCGCTCTTCGCAACACCTTCCTGCTCGGATTCCTGACGGCGACCATCGGCACGACGATCGCTCTCGTGATCGCCTATCTCGTGACCCGGCGATCCATTCCGGGCAGTCAGGTGCTCGGCTATCTGGCGACGGCTCCCGTGGCCATCCCGGGCATCGTTCTCGGCGTCGGCCTCTTCTTGAGCTACTCCAACCCTGCCCTGATGCTGTACGGAACGTTGTGGATTCTTCTCATCGCGTTCCTGACGATCGAGATGCCCGCGGGCTACCAGCAATTGTCGTCGGCCTTCAAAAGCGTGCATCCCGAACTCGAGGAGGCGAGCCGCATTCTGGGCGGCAATCGGATGACGACTCTGCGTCTGATCACGGCTCCGCTCCTGCGCTCGAATGTCGTCGCCACCTGGTGCTTCGTGTTCATCGGCACCATTCGAGAGCTCTCGGCCACGATCCTGCTGACGACATCCGAGACCAAGCTGGTCTCCGTCATCATCTACGATCTGAACGAAAGCGGGGACCTCGGTGCGATCTCGGTCCTCGGAATCATGCTGCTCGTGATCTCCTTTGCCGTGGTCATCATCGCCAATCGGCTTCCCGTGCTGGGCGGCCAGCGGCTGCCGGCGGCACGCTGAGCAGGATGAAGGCGCAGGCCGGTTGGGCTTGAAGAGCTCAGCCGGCCGGCGTGCCTATCGGACCGAAGAGAAGCTCACGGCTCGTCAGAACATGCTCGGCCATCAGACGGGAGGCCTTCTCGCTGTCCTTGGCTTCGAGCGCATCGACGATGCCCGTATGCTCGGCGTTCGAGATCTTCATACGGCCCGGCATGTCGAGCGTCCGGCGCCGGAGCAGGTGCATCTCACGGTGAACGGACGCACACATGCTGAGAAGCCGCCCGTTGCCGCTGAACTCCACGATGGACTCATGGAAACGCACGTTGAGCGGATAGAAGACGTTGAGCTCGCCCTTGTCGGCGGCCTCTTCCATCTGCTTGATCATGCGCCGCAGCTCGGTCACCTGCTTCTTGGTGATCCTCGGCGCGAGGAGCCTGCCTGCGAGCGCATAGAGCGACGCGCGGATATCGTAGAGCTCGGCCGCCTCACGGTTGCTGATCTCCCGGACGAATACGCCGCGATTGACGATGACATGCACGAGGCCGCTCTGCTCGAGCCCGCGGCACGCCTCCCGCACCGGCCCGCGGCTCACGCCGAGCTTGGCCGCAAGGGCGTTCTCGTTGAGCCGATCGCCGGCGTTGAGCTCGCCAACCTCGATCATCCGCTCGAGCTCGCGGCGGATGAGAGAAGTCAAGGATTCCGTCCGCCGGATCCGAAGCCCCAACCCTGGATCTAATGTCGAGTCCATTGTTCACCACCATTTGTTGGCATCTCTTTAAATGATACCGCGTTCCAATGCGAGTCGGCAAAAGATTGTTGACAATAAACAATGAATGCAAAATGCTCTCAGCGCTAAGAGGCCCATGGGGCAGGCACAAGGGAAGGATGAGTATGGACACGAAGATCGAAACCGGAGAGGGCGCTCTCACGTGGTATGTCACCGATTTCATTTGCAACACGAGCGCCGGGGATCTCCCGCAGGACGTGGTCGATCTGGGTAAGAAATCCATCCTCGACGGCCTTGGCCTTGCTCTTTCGGGTTCGGTCGCGAAATCCGGAGAATACGTCCGCCGCCACCTGGCCGACCTCTCGTTGGGCGCAGGCCCGTCGACCGTGATCGGTACGTCAATGCGCGTCGCTCCCCGGTTCGCGGCCTTTGCCAATGGCGTGGGAGTACATGCGGACGACTACGACGATACTCAGCTGGCCGTCGCGGCAGACCGTGTCTATGGACTTCTGACGCATCCGACCGCGCCCGCGCTTCCGGCTGCTCTTGCGGTCGGCGAAATGGTTGGCGCGGATGGCCGCTCGGTCATGCTGGCTTACCATCTCGGGGTGGAGGTCGAATGCAAGATCGCCGAAGCGATCAATCCCCGCCACTACCAGACAGGTTTCCACGCAACGGCAACCTGCGGAACCTTCGCGGCCGCGGCTGCGGCGTCACGCCTGATGGGCTTGAATGCGGAAACGACCAACAGGGCCCTGTCGATCGCAGGAAGCCAATCCGCGGGCCTTCGCGAGAACTTCGGCACGATGACGAAGCCGTTCCATGCGGGGCGCTCGTCCGAGAGCGGCGTCGCAGCCGCCCAGTTCGCGAATTATGGATGGACCGCGACGGACAAGATCCTGGAGGCGCCGCGCGGCTTCTTCCGGGCGGCGGGTGGCGGCTTCGATCCCAACGCCATCGTTGGCAAGCTCGGTGCGCCCTGGACATTCGCTGATCCCGGCATCTCGATCAAACCGCATCCGTCGGGCTCTCTCACGCATCCGGGCATGACCGAAATGCTCCGGTTGATTCGCGAAAACGGCATTCGCGCCGGGGACGTCAAACGGGTTCGCGTCGGCACCAATTCCAACATGCCGAATGCGCTGATCCATCATCGGCCGACGAACGAACTCCAGGCCAAGTTCTCCATGGAGTTCTGCATGGCTATCCTCCTCCTGGAGGGAAGGGCCGGGCTCAACGAGTTCACCGACGAGGTGGTGCTGCGTCCCGACGTGAAGGCGATGATCGAGAAAGTGGACTTCGTCGTGGACCAGGAGGCGGAGAATGCCGGCTACCACAAGATGACGACCATCATCGACATCGACCTCGCAGACGGACGCCGGATTTCGGGCCGCGCCGATTTCGGCAAGGGCAGCCCGTCGAACCCGATGACCTATGACGAGGTGGCCGACAAGTTCCGCGAATGTGCCGAGTTTGCCCGCTTCCCCCGTCAGCAGGCGGAAGAGGTCGTCGCCATGGTTCGGGATCTCGAGACGCTCAAGTCCATCGACCAGTTGACGAGCCGGCTGCGCGTCAGCGACTGAGCGGGACGTCACGTCGACGACCACGAGGGCCCGGCATAGCCGGGCCCTCGACACTGCGCTGCTGCCTTCATAAGGGATCGGTGCTTTCACTCATCATGAAGACTTTAGGGGCCCGTGGCCTGACTGACCGGCATCGCTGGTCCAGAAACGGAGAAAACAGTGAGCAGCAAGACTCTCAAGATCGGAATTCTGGAGGGCGATGACATCGGCCATGAGGTCGTTCCGGCCGCCGTGGAAGTGGCCAAAGCGGCCGCGCGTCGGCACAACCTGTCCATCGACTGGCTTCCTCTTCCGATCGGCCGAAGGGCTCTCGACACCCATGGCTCCACCATGCCCGAAGGGACGCTCGAGACACTCTCGACGCTCGACGGCTGGATTCTCGGACCCATCGGCCACCGGGCCTATCCGCGGGTTCCGGGGGCGATCAATCCCCACCCCATTCTGCGAAAGCACTTCAATCTTTTCGCCAATGTGCGGCCGACGCGCTCCTATCCAGATATCGGCTGCCTCCATGACGGCGTCGATCTCATCATCGTGCGCGAGAACAACGAAGGCTTTCAGCCGGACCGCAACGTGGTCGCCGGTTCGGGCGAATTCCGCCCGACCGAGGATGTGACCATCTCGGTTCGGGTCATCACCCGCGCGGGCAGCTACCGGGTCGCCAAGGCCGCCCTGGAGCTGGCTCGCCATCGGCGCAAGCATCTGACCTTCGTTCACAAGGACACGGTCTTCAAACTCGGCTGCGGCATGTTCGTGGAGGAGTGCAAGCGTGCCGCGCAGGAATATCCCGACGTGCTCGTCGACGACGTGATCGTCGATACCTTCGCCATGCGCCTCGTTAAGGATCCACAGAGCTTCGATGTGGTCGTGACCACGAACATGTTCGGAGACATTCTGTCTGACGAGGCCGCCGGTCTCGTGGGCGGTCTCGGCATGGCTCCGGGGCTCTGCATCGGTGAGGGCAACATTGCCATGGCACAGGCAACCCACGGCTCGGCGCCCGATATCGCCGGCAAGGGAATCGCCAATCCCTATGCCATGATCGAGTCGACCCGCATGCTCTTCGACTGGCTGGGCCATGCGCGCGATGTTCCGGAAGCGGTTGCCGCGGCAGCCTCGATGGAGCGGGCGACCACGCAGGCCCTGCTCGATCCCGCCAGCCGTACGGGCGACATTCGAGGCCATGGAGGCACGGACGACATGACCCGCGCCATCGTCCGGGAAATCGAGGGTCAGGCGCGCGCGGTCGCATAAGTTCGCGCAACACCGAAGTGAACCGATTCCACTCGCGTGGAATCGGTTCCGGCGCGATGCGGTCCGCGCCGGCGGCTGCAGGATGGGCTGCCACGCCCATTGAGCTCTGCGTCAGAGAAGAAACGTGGCCCGCTCCTGGGGATCCAGCCGCTCCACCAGGCCCGTCTCCCAGGCGAGATATTGCCGGGCCGCATCGAGATTGCCATCGTGCCTGTCGTGAACGAAAGCCAGGAAGTCGATCGGAGGCAATGACGGCTCCGCCCATCCGGTTTCCGTCGGAAGCCCCGCCGATTTCCACGCGGAGAAGCCCCCGCTGACGAGCTGCACGCGATCATGCCCCAGATCGCCGAGATCCATGGCTGCGAGACCGGCGGTCGTCTCATCATCGGCGATCAGGCCGATCCGGCCCTGCCAGGACCCGACCACCTTTTGCAGTTCGGGACGGATCGCCCAGCGGCTTCCAGCCGGATGCTCCCGCCGATAGTCGACGGATGGGCGCAGGTCCAGGAGCATGGTTTCACCGCGGGTCGCCGCTTCCGCAGCCTCTTCGGGCGAGATGCGGCGCAAGGGCGAAGCCGGGAGTGCGGGCCGGCTCCGGCTGAAGTGCCCCCCGTCATGGGCGAGGGGGCCGTCCGCATCGGGCAACACATAGGTCTCGTAGCCCAGGCGCTTCAGCCAATAGGCGGCAATCGCGGCCCGCAGGCCCGTGTCGTCGGCGAGCACGATGCGCGCGCGCCGGACCCCGATCCAGCGATCCGTGGCCTGTACGATCTGCACGCATGGCGCATGGGTTGCGCCGTTCAGGTGCCCGGCCGCGAATTCCTCCGCGCTTCTGACATCGAGCAGATACAGAGTGCGGCTGCGGTCAGCAGCCAACGCATTCAACTCATCCGCCCCGATGATTGGAAGGCCGTTCTCCCGTGCGAACTCCTTTGCGCGTCCGCGGCTCGCCACGAGATCGGCGCGGGATAGACCCGGAAGTTCTTCAGGGTCTTGGCCGCGCTTGAGGTCAAGGCCGGCGAGGGCCCATCCCTGCGTGCCGTTCCGCAGCCCGTAGATCGGATTTTCGACCCCGAGCAGTTTCATGCTGATGGCGCCGATGAGGCTCCTGGTGCGCCCGGCGCAGGTGAGCACGATCGGTGTGGACGTGTCCGGTATGGCAGCGGCCAGGCGGTGCGGGAGCTCGCCGTTGGGCAGGCAGCGCGCACCCGGAACGGTCATTTTGCGGTGTTCTGCCGGCGGGCGTATGTCGAACAGAAGGTGAGGGCGCTGCTCGCCCTGCCAGCCGGCCAAAGTCTGCGGGTCGATGACATCGGGGTGGAAGGCGTGCTCGGCAAGCTCCCCAAGGGTCTTGCTCGGGACATACTCTCCCTCGAACAGGGAGTAGCCCGCGTCCATCCATCCCTGGACGCCTCCTGCCACGATCATGACATTCTGGTAGCCGAGCCGTTCCAGCCGCATCGCCGCCTTCTCCGCGACGCCATCCTGGCCATCGATCAGGATGATGGGCGCTTCCAGGTTGGGAACGAGAGACAGGGCGGCGGGCTCGAGCCGGCTGTAGGGACACCATACGGCCAGGAGTGGGTGGCCTTCCCCATAGGGGCCGTGCTCGCGGATGTCGAGAAAGGCGACTTCCGCAGGCCCGTGGACGATCCGCTTCGCCTCGGTAGCGTCGATGGTTCGCATCGCTAGGCCTCGGCCGCATCCTCGCGGAAAGGCGCCGGCTCGCCGCCCGTGAAGAATGTCCAGAAGGTGGAATAGACGAGGTCCGGCCGGTGCTCGGCAGGGTAGTGGCCCGTGGGAATGGCCCAGCCCCTGAGATCAGGAGCCCAGGGACTCCAGGCTTCCAGCGGCTTGAAGTGGCGGCCGCAATGGCTGTTCGATCCCCACAGGACCAGGACCGGGCACTCGATGGCCTTCACGCCGAAATCGGCCTGATCCATGGCGAGGTCCAGGGTGACGGTCGCGCGGTAATCCTCGCAGACCGCGTGGATCTGCTCGGGCGTCGTGCACCGCACATATTCAGCCATGGCCTCGGCCGAGAAGATCTCGAGGCCGACGCCCTTCTTGTTGAGCTTGTAGTGGATATAATAATCGAGATCGGCGCAGATCAGCTTCTCCGGGAAGGGAGCTTTCTGCGCCATGAAGAACCAGTGGTAGGCCTCAAGTCCCCATCCGAGCGACACGTTCGTCAGCACATGATGGGTCGGTACGATATCGAGCGCGGCGACCCGTTCGATGCGGTCGGGATAGTCCAGGGCCATGCGGAAGGCGACCCGCGCTCCGCGATCATGGCCGGCGACGGAAAAGCGCTCGAAGCCGAGGGCCGCCATCACCTCCATGTTGTCCTGTCCCATGGCCCGGAAGGTGTAGGCCTCGTGGTCAGGGCCGCCATCGGGTTTCGAGCTGTCGCCGTAGCCGCGCAGATCCGGTGCAACCACCGTGAAGCTCTCCGCAAGGCTCGGAGCGATCTTGTGCCAGCTCACATGTGTCAGCGGATTGCCGTGGAGAAGAAGGAGCGGCGGGCCGTTGCCCGCCACGGCGACCCGGATGTCCGCGCCGGAAGTCCTGATGGTCCTGTAGGTGAAGCCTTCCATCAATGCGCTGCCGTGGGGGCGCAGGGCCGGCATGGGACCGTTCCGCTCGAACAAAGGTTTATTCATCGCTGATCATCCGCGTTGTCTTGCCCGGCGAAGGTCGGGTCAATTTCGTAAATTGTCAACAATCTTCGATTGACTAATTTCTCTGAGTTGCCATGCTTCGCGCAGATTTTGCCTCGGGCGTGGCAGGGCGGTCGATCCGCTTGCCTTGTGCCGAATCCGATTCATTGACTGGAGGAGCTTTGAACGTGGCGACCATGAAGACTGAAGGGCAGGTGCTGCCCAGGATCGCACTTCTGCTCGGCGACTATACGGGAATCGGCCCGGAGCAATGCGCCCGGGTCCTTTCGGACGGACGTCTCAACGACGCGGCCCGGCTCGTCGTCGTCGGTGATACGCGGGTGCTGGAACAGGGTATGCGGGACGCCGGAGTGGATCTGTCCTGGTATGCCGTTTCTTCGGTCGCCGAGATCGACTGGACACGTTCGGCCGTTTCGGTCATCGATCTCAAGAACATTGATCCCGCAAGCCTGCCCCGCGGCGTGGTGTCGGCTGAGTCGGGTCGCCTGACTGGCGATACCCTGGCTCACGCCATCCAGATGGCTCAACGGGGCGAAGTGGACGCTATTACGTTTGCGCCGCTCAACAAGGCGGCCCTGCATGCCGGAGGGTGGCGATTCCCGGACGAGCATAAGATGTTCGCTCACCTTCTCAACCATCGCGGCTATTTCTCCGAGATGAACGTGCTCGACAATCAATGGATGTCGCGGGTCACGTCGCACGTATCCCTGCGGCAGGCGATCGAGCAGATCAACGTCCAGAGCATCACGGACGCCATCCAGCTGGCCGACCGCACGATGCGGCGCGCCGGATTTGAAAAGCCTCGCCTTGCCGTTGCGGCCCTCAATCCGCACGCGGGCGAAGGAGGATTGTTCGGCAGCGAGGAGATCGAGATCATCGCTCCCGCAGTGGCGGCGGCGGCGCAAGGCGGCATCGATTGCCGCGGGCCGTTCCCGGCCGATACGGTTTACCTCAAAGCGTTTGCAGGCGAGTACGACGGCGTTGTCGCCATGTATCACGACCAGGGGCAGATCGCCACGAAGCTGCGCGGATTCAACCGGGGTGTCACGGTGACGGCTGGACTCGACGCGGTCTTCACGACACCTGCTCATGGAACCGCGTTCGACATCGTCGGCAAAGGTGTCGCCTCGACCGGCGCGCTGGAGAATGCGGTGCGCCTGGCCGCGAAGCTCGCCGGAGCCGAGAAGGTCCGCATGGCGGCCTGATCGCTCAGGCCTCGACGCAGACGGTCGTGCTTCAATCGAGTGCCAGAAGAGTAACTAATCAAGCGTATCACAGGTATCAGCGATGTCTCCGAAACAGAAGAAGAAGTACCGGCTGGCCGTCATCCCGGGCGACGGCATCGGCAAGGAGGTCGTGCCGGAGGGCGTGCGTGTGCTCGAGGCCGCGGCGTCGAAATTCGGTTTCGACCTGCAACTCGATCAGTTCGATTTCTCGTCCTACGACTACTACGCCAAGCACGGCCGCATGCTGCCGGAGGACTGGAAAGAGCGGATTGGTGGTCATGATGCGATCTTCTTCGGGGCCGTCGGCTGGCCGGAGAAGATCCCGGATCACGTTTCCCTCTGGGGCTCGCTTCTCCAGTTCCGGCGCGAGTTCGATCAGTACATCAACTTGCGTCCGGTGCGCCTGATGCCCGGCGTGCCGACCCCGCTCGCGAACCGCAAGCCCGG
>Ga0182742_1000545_pt1 | contig 58011 bp, 46 predicted proteins | sample eDN5th37CBELigMG_FD_128880 | JGI IMG/M metagenome (GOLD analysis project Ga0182742, IMG submission 128880) | Enriched Miracle-Growth compost microbial communities from Emeryville, California, USA - eDNA 5th pass 37_C BE-Lig MG (version 2)... ...
CCGCTGGCGTCGGCGCGTTTGAATTGGGACTTAAAGTTACCGGGACCGGCGTGCACCACGACCGACAGGCCGGCGTCGCGCAGGTCTTCGCCGACGCGGGCGGCCAGGCGCTGGGCGTCTTCGCCCTGGTGCACGATGTAGACCTCGCATTCGGCCGGCGCGGGCATCTGCACGCTCTGCTCCCACAGGTCCAGCAGGCGCTCCATGCCGATGGCGAAGCCCACGGCCGGCGCGGGCTTGCCGCCCAGCAGTTCGATCAGACCGTCGTAGCGGCCGCCGCCGCAGACCGTGCCCTGCGCGCCCAGCCTGTCGGTGACCCACTCGAACACGGTGAGGTTGTAGTAGTCCAGGCCGCGCACCAGGCGCGGATTGAGGCGGTATTCGATGCCGGCGTCGGCCAGCAGACGGCACACGCCGTCGAAGTGGGCGCGCGATTCCTCGCCCAGGAAGTCGAACAGGCGCGGCGCGCTGTCGGCCATTGCCTGCATGGCGGGGTTCTTGGTGTCCAGCACGCGCAGCGGGTTGCTGTACATGCGGCGCTGGCCGTCTTCGTCGAGGATGTCGCGGTGCTTTTCCAGGTGCTCGATCAGCGCGGCGCGGTGGGCGGCGCGCTCGGCCGGCTGGCCCAGCGAGTTCAGCTCCAGGCGCACGTCGGTCAGGCCCAGCAGCTTCCACAGGCGGGCCAGCATGACGATGAGTTCGGCGTCCACGTCCGGGCCGGCGTAGCCCAGCGCCTCGACGTCGATCTGGTGGAACTGGCGGTAGCGGCCGCGCTGCGGGCGCTCGTGGCGGAACACGGGGCCGATGCTGTAGACGCGCTGCGGACGGTCGTAGAGCAGGTTGTGCTCGATCGAGGCGCGCACGATGCCGGCCGTCATTTCGGGGCGCATGGTCAGCGATTCGCCGTTGAGCGCATCGTTGAAGGTGTACATCTCTTTTTCGACGATGTCGGTCACTTCGCCGATGCCGCGCGCGAACAGGCGCGTATGCTCAAGCACGGGCGTACGCACGTTGCGGTAGCCGTAGCTGCGCAGCCAGCCGCGCACGATTTCCTCGAATTGCTCCCAGCGGGCGCTCGCCCCCGGCAGCAGGTCGTTCATGCCGCGTATGGCGGCGACTTTCTGGAAAGCTTGAGTCATCTTCATCATGCCGCAACGCGCGCCCGAAAGCGCGCCGGCGGCTACACCCTTACTTTAGTGAGAGGCGGACGCGCCGTAGCGGCGCGCGACGTAGTCTTCAACGATGGCCTGGAACTCTTCGGCAATATGGTCGCCCTTGAGCGTGACCGTGCGTTCGCCGTCGACGAACACCGGCGCGGCCGGCACTTCGCCGGTGCCCGGCAGGCTGATGCCGATGTCGGCATGGCGGCTTTCGCCCGGCCCGTTGACCACACAGCCCATCACCGCGACGTTCATGCTTTCGACGCCGGGGTACCGGGCGCGCCAGACCGGCATCTGGCGGCGCAGATAGCCCTGGATGCTGTCGGCCAGTTCCTGGAAGAAGGTGCTGCTGGTGCGCCCGCAGCCGGGGCACGCCACGACCATGGGCGTGAAGGCGCGCAGGCCCATGGTCTGCAGGATTTCCTGGGCCACGATGGCTTCGCGGCTGCGGTCGCCGCCGGGTTCCGGCGTGAGCGAAATGCGGATGGTGTCGCCGATGCCCTGCTGCAGCAGCACGGCCAGCGCGGCGGTCGAGGCCACGATGCCCTTGCTGCCCATGCCGGCCTCGGTCAGGCCCAGGTGCAGCGGATAGTCGCAGCGGGCCGACAGGTCGCGGTAGACGGCGATCAGGTCCTGCACGTGGCTGACCTTGCAGGACAGGACGATGGCGTCGCGGCGCAGGCCGAGCTCTTCGGCGCGCTGCGCGTTGCTGATGGCCGAGACCACCAGCGCGTCGCGCATCACCGCCTGGGCTTCCCAGGGCTGCGCGCGGCGGCTGTTTTCGTCCATCTTGCGCGCCATCAGTTCGTGGTCGAGGCTGCCCCAGTTCACGCCGATGCGCACCGGCTTGTCGTGGCGGCAGGCCACTTCGATCATCTGCGCGAAGTTGTCATCGCGGCGCTTGCCCCCGCCCATGTTGCCCGGGTTGATCCGGTACTTGGACAGGGCCTGGGCGCATTCGGGAAACTGCGTCAGCAGCTTGTGGCCGTTGTAGTGGAAGTCGCCCACCAGCGGCACGTCCACGCCCATGCGGTCGAGCTGCTCGCGGATGGCGGCGACTTCGCGCGCGGCCTCGGGCGTGTTCACCGTGATCCGCACGAGCTCGGAGCCGGCCTGGGCCAGCTCCTTGATCTGGATCGCCGTGGCGATGGCGTCGGCCGTGTCGGTGTTGGTCATGGACTGCACCACGACCGGGGCGTCGCCGCCCACCCTGACGACGCGATCGCCCCACTTCACCGCCACCGAACGCGTGGCGCGGCGCGCTGCGGCCCCCACGGAGGGAGGCGGCGCATCCTGGCAAGGCAGAGAAGAATCTTGCATCGATGGAACCGGGTTACTTGATCGGTTTGGGCAACCAGCCGGCCGGCAGCCAGTCCTGCGGCAGCCAGCCTTGCCAGAATGCGTACGCCACGCCGGCGGCCAGCACCAGCACGATGGCGAACAGCCAGCCCCATGAGGTCGAGGACGAACGGTCGTCGTCGCCGCCGGACTGCGGGATGGCGTGCGCCGTATGCAGGGAGCCGGGGCTGAGCTTCACCGGGCCGGTGACGCGGGCCTTTGGGTCCAGCGAATCGACGATGGCCTGCGAATCCGCGCCCAGCAGGCGCGCGTAGTTGCGCACCAGGCCGCGCAGCGAAACGCCGGTGGGCAGCATCGCCCACTCTTCGTTTTCGAGGGCCTCGATCTGCTTGGGGGAAAACTTGATGCGGCTGGACACTTCATCGAGCGACCAGCCCTTGGACTGGCGCAACGCGCGCAAAGCCGAGCCCACGCCGCCGGCGGCGTCGGCGGCCGTCGCTGGAACTGCAGAAGCGATATCCTGCGTCATGCATGCACCTGTTTTATTGGTATGGTCTGGCGCTGTGCGGCGTTGCGCTCGGTGATCCGGGTGCGGTCGCGCACTTCTCCGGCCAGCTGGCCGCAAGCCGCGTCGATGTCGTCGCCGCGGGTCTTGCGCACGGTGGTGATGATGCCTGCGTCCATCAGGCGCTGGGCGAACACCTTCACGCGCGCCGAGTTCGAGCGCTTCAGGCCGGACTCGGGGAAAGGATTGAAGGGAATCAGATTGAGCTTGCAGCGCAGCTGGCGCGCAATCTGGATCAGTTCCCTGGCATGCTGGTCGGTATCGTTGATGCCGTCCAGCATGCAGTATTCAAACGTGATGAAGTCGCGCGGGGCGTACGCCAGGTAGCGTTCGCAAGCGGCCAGCAGCTCCTTCAGGGGGTACTTCTTGTTCAGCGGCACCAGTTCGTCGCGCAGCGCGTCGTTGGGCGCGTGCAGCGACACCGCCAGGGCCACGGGGCAGTCCTGCGACAGCCGGTCCATCATGGGGACCACGCCGGAGGTCGAGACCGTGACGCGGCGGCGCGACAGCCCGTAGGCGTTGTCGTCGAGCATCAGGCGCAGGGCCGGCACGACCTGATCGTAGTTGAGCAGGGGTTCGCCCATGCCCATCATGACCACGTTGCTGATGACGCGCGTGTCTTCGGTGGCGCGGGCGCTTTCCAGGCGGGCGGTGCCGATGTCGGCTTCCAGCACGCGCTTGGCCCACCACAGCTGGCCGATGATCTCGCTGGTCTTGAGGTTGCGGTTGAAGCCCTGGTGGCCGGTCGAGCAGAAACGGCAATTCACCACGCATCCGGCCTGGCTGGAAATGCACAGCGTGCCGCGGTCGTCCTCGGGGATGAAGACGGTTTCGATGGCGTTGCCCTGCCCCACGTCGAACAGCCACTTGCGGGTGCCGTCGGACGAGCGCTGCTCGGTATTGACGGGCAAGGCCTCGATGCGGCAGTGCGTGGCGAGCTGGCCCCGGAACTCGCGGGCCAGGTCGGTCATGGCGTCGAACGAATCGGCGCCGCGCTGGTGCATCCAGCGCTGCAGCTGGCGGGCGCGAAACGGCTTGCCGCCCCACTGCCCGACGAGTTCGGACAGGGCGGAGCCGTCCAGCCCCAGCAGATTGATTCGTTCGGCGGATTCCATGACCTGGGTAAAACTCAAAAGCTAGAACGGCGCAGCCGAAATCAACGGCTGTGGATGTTCATTTCGGGGAAGAAGAAGGCGACTTCGACAGCGGCCGTTTCCGGCGCGTCCGAGCCGTGCACGGCGTTGGCGTCGATGCTGTCGGCGAAGTCGGCGCGGATGGTGCCGGGAGCAGCCTTCTTGGGGTCCGTGGCGCCCATCAGGTCGCGGTTCTTCTGGATGGCGTCTTCGCCTTCGAGCACTTGCACGAAGACCGGGCCCGAGACCATGAAGTCGACCAGGTCCTTGAAGAAGGGGCGCTCTTTGTGCACAGCGTAGAAACGCTCGGCGTCGGCGCGCGACAGCTGGGCCAGGCGGGCGGCGATGACCTTCAGGCCGGCTTGCTCGAAGCGGCTGACGATCTGGCCGATGACGTTCTTGGCGACGGCGTCGGGCTTGATGATCGAGAGAGTGCGTTGAATGGACATAAAGAACTCCGAATGCTGATTTCTGACTGGTTTCTAATCAATTGCCTGCGCGGCGCTGCGAAGCACATCGCGCTGCTGGCGCACAGGCAGGGATTCGACACTGCCGACCTGTCGGACCGGCCCCGGATTGGCATCGGGGGCTCCGGATAGGCGGTTTTCAATCGCGCGTTTCCGAAGGAATCCTCAATGAATTCAGGGACTTCTAAAAGGTTTACAGTAACCCGGTATTCTAACACGCTGATAAGACCGCATTACATCTTAAAATGAGCGGTTTGCTGCCCGCCCCTCAGGCCGGGCGACCCTGTCTGCCGGAACCCTGTAATGACTCAAGCTGCTCCCCCGAACGCCGCGACGCCCGCGAACGCCGTCCCGGAACAAACCCAGGAACTCGCCAAGAGCTTCGAACCCGCCGAACTGGAATCCCGCTGGTACGCCGAGTGGGAACGCCGCGGCTATTTCCAGGCGGGCCAGCACGTAAAAACCGGGACGGAAAGCCAGCCCTACGTCATCCAGTTCCCGCCGCCTAACGTGACGGGCACGCTGCACATGGGCCATGCGTTCAACCAGACCATCATGGATGGCCTGATCCGCTACCACCGCATGCTGGGCAACGACACCGTTTTCATCCCCGGCACCGACCACGCCGGCATCGCCACGCAGATCGTGGTTGAAAGACAGCTCGACGCCCAAAAGGTTTCGCGCCACGACCTGGGCCGCGAGAAATTCGTGGAAAAGGTCTGGGAATGGAAGGAACAGTCCGGCAACGCCATCACCGGCCAGGTCCGCCGCCTGGGCGCCTCGGCCGACTGGCCGCGCGAGTACTTCACCATGGACGAGCGCATGTCGCGCGGCGTGGTCGAGACCTTCGTGCGCCTGCACAAACAGGGACTGATCTACCGCGGCAAGCGCCTGGTCAATTGGGACCCCAAGCTGCTGACCGCCGTGTCCGACCTGGAAGTCCAGTCCGAAGAGACCGACGGCCACATGTGGCACATCCTCTACCCCTTCGTCGACGGCCCGCAGACCATCGTCGACAAGGACGGCCAGAGCGTCACGCTGCGCGGCCTGACCATCGCCACCACGCGCCCGGAAACCATGCTGGCCGACGGCGCGCTGTGCGTGCACCCCGACGACCCGCGCTACAAGCACCTGGTCGGCAAGGAAGTCGAACTGCCGCTGTGCGACCGCAACATCCCCATCATCGCCGACGACTTCGTCGACCCTGAATTCGGCACGGGCTGCGTCAAGATCACCGGCGCGCACGACTTCAACGACTACGCCTGCGCGATGCGGCACAACCTGCCGCTGATCGTGATCTTCACGCTGGACGCCCACATCAACGAAAACGGGCCCAAGCAGTTCCAGGGCCTGGAGCGCTACGAGGCGCGCAAGGCCGTGGTGGCGCAGCTGGAGGCCGAAAACTATCTGGTCAAGGTCGAGCCGCACAAGATGATGCAGCCCAAGGGCGACCGCACCGGCGTGGTGCTGGAGCCCATGCTGACCGACCAGTGGTTCGTGGCCATGAGCAAGCCGGCGCCCGAAGGCACGCTGAACCCCGGCAAGAGCATTACCGAGGTCGCGCTGGAAGTCGTGGCCGACGGCCGCATCCAGTTCTACCCGGACAACTGGACCACCATCTACAACCAGTGGCTCAACAACATCCAGGACTGGTGCATCTCGCGCCAGCTCTGGTGGGGCCACCAGATCCCGGCTTGGTACTCGGAAGACGGCCAGGTGTTCGTGGCGCACGACGAGGCCGAAGCCACCGCGCAGGCCCGCGCCGCCGGCGTGACCGGCGAGCTCACGCGCGACCCGGACGTGCTCGACACCTGGTTCTCGTCCGGCCTGGTGCCCTTCACCACCCTGGGCTGGCCGGAAAACACCCCGGACCTGCAGCGCTACCTGCCCTCCAGCGTGCTGGTCACGGGCTTCGACATCATCTTCTTCTGGGTCGCGCGCATGGTCATGCTGACCACGCACCTGACCGGCCAGATCCCGTTCAAGCACGTCTACGTGCACGGCCTGATCCGCGACGCCGACGGCCAGAAGATGAGCAAGTCCAAGGGCAACACCCTGGACCCGGTCGACCTGATCGACGGCATCGACCTCGACGGCCTGGTGGCCAAGCGCACCTTCGGGCTGATGAATCCCAAGCAGGCCGGCGCCATCGAGAAAGCCACGCGCCGCCAGTACCCGGACGGCATCCCCGCCTTCGGCACCGACGCGCTGCGCTTCACCATGGCCGCCTACGCCACGCTGGGCCGCAACATCAACTTCGACCTGAAGCGCTGCGAGGGCTACCGCAACTTCTGCAACAAGCTCTGGAACGCCACGCGCTTCGTGCTCATGAACACCGAAGGCCACGACCTGACGGGCGCCGACGCCGGCGAACTGTCCTTCGTAGACCGCTGGATCGTCAGCCAGCTGCAGACGCTGGAAGCCGACGTGGCGCGCGGCTTCGCCGACTACCGCTTCGACAACGTCGCCAACGCGCTCTACCGCTACGTGTGGGACGAATACTGCGACTGGTACCTGGAACTGGCCAAGGTGCAGATCCAGACCGGCACCCCGGCCCAGCAACTGGGCACGCGCCGCACCCTGATCCGCGTGCTGGAAGGCGTGCTGCGCCTGGCCCACCCCATCATTCCCTTCATCACCGAAGAGCTGTGGCAGAAGGTGTCGGTGGCGGCCGGCAAGCGTAAGCCCGGCGAAGCCGCCAGCGTCAGCGTGCAGCCCTACCCGCAGGCCAATCCCGACGCCGTCGATACCGCGGCCGAGGCCGACGTGGCCGAGCTGAAGGCCCAGGTCGAGGCGGTGCGCGCGCTGCGCGGCGAGATGAACCTGTCGCCGGCCCAGAAGGTGCCGCTGTGCGCCCAGGGCGACGCCCCGACGCTCAAGCGCAACGCCCCCTACCTGGCGGCGCTGGCCAAGCTGAGCGAAGTCGAGGTCCTGGACGCCCTGCCCGACGCCGGCGCGCCGGTGCAGGTCGTGGGCACCAGCCGCCTGATGCTGCACGTCGAGATCGACGTGGCCGCCGAGCGCGTGCGCCTGGACAAGGAGATCGCGCGCCTGGAAGGCGAAATGGCCAAGGCCAACGGCAAGCTGTCGAACGCCAGCTTCGTCGAACGCGCCCCGGCGGCCGTGGTCGAACAGGAAAAGTCGCGCCTGGCGCAGTTCGGCGAAACCCTGCAGAAGGTGCGCGAACAGCGCGCCAAGCTGGGCGACTGACAGTAATTCCGCGATAAAAAAATTGCCGGCGAAAGCCGGCATTTTTTTGGACTCCTGGAACCGGGCCTACTTGCGCCGGCGCCTGGGCTTTTCCGTCGAGGGGTCCCAGGTACCGGCCAGCTGGGCCAGGTAACGTTCGTCGTTCTTGTCGAGCCAACCCTTGGCGCGGGCGGATTCGATCAGTTCGGGCCGGCGCGCCGCGGTCAGGGCGAGCGAGCGCTCGCGCCGCCAGCGGGCGATATTGGCATGGTGGCCGCTGAGCAGTTCGGCGGGCACCGATGTCCCTTCGTACACCTCGGGACGCGTGTAATGCGGACTGTCCAGCAGGCCGGACAGCGTGTCGTTGAACGAGTCCTGCAGCGCCGAATCGCCGTCGTTGAGCACGCCGGGCAGCAGCCGCACGGCGGCGTCTATCACCGCCAGCGCGGCGATTTCGCCGCCGGACAGCACGAAGTCGCCGAGCGAGATTTCCTGCGTGACGCAGCGGTCGATGAAGCGCTGGTCGACGCCCTCGTAGCGGCCGCAGATGAGGATGATGCCGTCGCCCGCGGCCAGCGCCTCGGCGCCGGCCTGGTCGTAGCGCCGGCCGACCGGGGCCAGCAGGGCCACCGGCGCGGGGCCCAGACCCTGTTCAGCGCGCGCCTGCTGGGCGGCGTTGACCGCGGCCTCCAGCGGGCCGGCCATCATCACCATGCCCGGGCCGCCGCCATAGGGGCGGTCGTCCACGGTGCGGTGCACGTCCTGCGTGAAGTCGCGCGGATTCCAGGCGTGCAGGAACCACCGGCCCTGGGCATGCGCCCGGCCGGTGACGCCCAGGTCGCGCACCACCCCGAACATCTCGGGAAAGAGCGTAACGACGTCGAATCGCATCAGAAATCCGCGGGCCAGTCGCTGTCGATGCGGCGTGCCGCCAGATCGACCGCCTGGATGTGCGCGCGCACGAACGGAACGAGCATTTCGGCGGGACGCCCCTTGGCGTCCAGCACGGGTTCGGGCCCGCCGGCCCCGGCCGTCTGGCGCAGGACCTTCAGGACGGCATGGGCGCCGTTGTCCAGCACCTCGTCGACCGTGCCCAGCAACGCGGGCTCGCCGCCGGCGCTGGAATACAGCGCGCAGCCGATCAGGTCGACCCAGTAGTATTCGTCTTCCTCGGGCGCGGGAAAAGCGTCCCGCGGCGCCCGCACGGCGCAGCCGCGCAGGGCTTCGGCCTGGTCGCGGTCGGTGACGCCAGCCAGCTGGGCCACCACGGTGGCTCCCTGCGAACGGGCTTGCACGACCTTGTATGCGACGGGCGCAGACGCGACAGCGCCCCGCGCCAATTCAGGCACAGGGCGAGTCAACCACCATTGAGATGCCGAGCGCAGCACTTCGGCGTTGGCCGAATGCGGCTGCACCTTAACCCAGCCTTTCACACCGTAGGCTGCACTGATGCGGCCCAGCTCGATCAAATCCGTCGGCGCCGCGTTGGAGTTAGCGGCATCAGACATGTATCGCAGTTATGAATGGTAGTTGGATGGCAGTAGCGCTAATGGAGCGCCGGGCAAAGGTTTGGCGACGCGGGCAATCAAGCCGCGGCGGAAACCTTGGCCGAGTAGTCTTTGACCAGACGCTCGACAGCGGGCGACAGTTGGGCGCCGTTGCTGGTCCAGTGCTGCACGCGATCCAGCGCGATGCGCAGGTTTTCCGTGCCTTCGCTAGCCACGGGGTTGTAAAAACCCACGCGCTCGATGAAACGGCCATCGCGACGGTTACGCGAATCGGTGGCCACCAGGTTGTAAAACGGACGCTTCTTGGACCCACCGCGGGCCAGGCGAATCACCACCATAGGTAATCCCTTGAATTAGTTGTGAAAAACGGGAAATTCTAGCACTTAACCGAGCCAGGTGGCAAATGGAAGTGCGGGAATCTTGCATAGCGGCGGGATTTGTATCCTAAAACACCACATCCATGTATTCTACAAAAACGGGCCGGAACCTGCCGCCGTCCCAAGTGTAGCCGCCCGGCCGCGCTTGTGTCTGTGGCCAGCGCCCATCTTAGTGCGTTTCAACGTCAGTGCGTTTGCAAAAAACCCGGTGGAGATCGGTTTTATGTGTTCGTACGCAAGATCCCGCGCTTTGCCCCTCCCGGCCGCCATTCGGCGCCATTCCCGCATGCCAGACCAGCCGTTCTCCTGAGGGCGGGCTTCCCGCCCCTCGCCTTTGCTCGTCCCTGCATTTCCCCCCAACTTCCTCCATTCGAAGGGTGCAACATCATGAAGAACCAGAAATCCGTGTTCACTCCCGTCGCGCGCCTGGCCCTGACTGGCCTGCTGGCCGGTGCGCTGGCCATGCCGCTTGCGGCCTCGGCCCAGATGATCGGCGCCGCCCTGACCACCGCCACGGGCAAGGTCACGGCCGTCGATCCCGCCACCCGGACCATCACGCTGCAAGGCGAGAACGGCAATACGGTGAACATCCAGGCCGGCCCCAACATCCGCAACTTCAAGCAGATCAAGCCCGGCGACACGCTGACGCTCGACTACTATGAATCGGTGGCGGTGGCGGTGCGTCCGGCGGGCTCGGGTGCGCCCGAAGTCGTGACGGAAACGGCGTCCAACCGCAGCGCCAAGGGCGCCATGCCCGCCGGCGCTGCCGGCCGCCAGACCACCATCACGGCCGAGATCTGGCACATCAACAAGAGCGCCAACCTGGTGACGCTGAAAGGCCCGCAAGGCGGCATGCGCACGATCCAGGTGCGCGACCCCGCCCTGCAGCAGCGGCTGCAGCAGCTCAAGGAAGGCGATCTGGTGGACTTCACGATCACCCAGGCGGTCGCCGCCGCCGTGCGCAGGTAGCGTCGGCGCATTAAAAAAAACCGGGCCCGCTGCGAAGGCGGGCCCGGTTTTTTTTAGGCGGCCGGTTCAGCGGCGGCGCAGGAAATGCACGCCGCGGCCGTCGACCTCCTGCTGCGCGACCAGCGTATTGCCGGTCTGGCGGGCGAAGGCCTGGAAGTCACGGATCGCGTTGCGGTCCGTGGTGATGACGCGCAGCACCTCGCCGCTGGCCATCTGCGCCAGGGCCTTCTTGGCGCGCAGGATGGGCAAGGGGCAGTTCAGGCCGCTGGCGTCGACCTCGTGCTCGAAGGATGGCGTTTGCGCGCCGGTATCGGGCTCGCTCATTACAGACGCTCTTCGACCCACTTCTGCACGCTGGCGATGGCCGCGGGCAAGGCGTTGATGTCGGAGCCGCCGCCCATGGCCATGTCGGGGCGGCCGCCGCCCTTGCCGCCCACCTGCGCCGCCACGAAGCCGACCAGGTCGCCGGCCTTGACGCGGCCGGTCAGGTCGGCGGTGACGCCGCCCACCACGCTGATCTTGCCGTCGGCCGCGCCCGTGGCCAGCAGCACCACGGCCGGCTTGAGGCGATCCTTCAGGTTGTCGACCATGCCGCGCAGGGCCTTGGGGTCCACGTCGGCGATGCTGGCCGCCAGGACCTTGACGCCCTTGACCTCGACCGCGGCGCTGGAGGCCAGGTCGTTGCCCGCGCTGGCGGCGAGCTTGCTGCGCGATTGCTCCAGATCCTTTTCCAGCGCCTTGACCTGGTCCTGCACCTGCGCGATGCGCGCCGGCAGGTCGGCCGGGGTGGCGCGCAGCATGCCGGAGATCTGCGTCAGCAGCGCGTTCTGGTTCTGGACCCAGGCCAGCGCGTTGTCGCCGGTGATGGCCTCGACGCGGCGCACGCCCGCGGCCACGCCGCCTTCGGAAATGATCTTGAACAGGCCGATGTCGCCGGTGCGGCTGACATGGGTGCCGCCGCACAGTTCGCGCGAGAAGCCGATGTCGAGCACGCGGACGGTGTCGCCGTATTTTTCGCCGAACAGCGCCATGGCGCCGCCCTTGACGGCCTCGTCATAGCCCATGACCTGCGCCACCGTGGGCTGGTTGGCGAGGATTTCGGCGTTGACGATGGCTTCGACGCGGGCGATCTGCTCGGCCGTCAGCGGCGCGTCCTGGGCGAAGTCGAAACGGGTCTTGTCCGGGTCGACCAGCGAGCCGCGCTGCTGCACGTGGGCGCCCAGCACCTGGCGCAGGGCCTTGTGCATCAGGTGGGTGGCGGAGTGGTTGCGCACCGTGCGGGCGCGGCGCACCGCGTCCACGCGCGCCAGCAGCGTGTCGCCTACCGACAGGCTGCCCGACTCCAGCGTGCCGTGATGGCCGAACACGCCGGACTGGATCTTCAGGGTGTCGGCGACGGCGAAACGCACGCCGTCGGCCTCCAGCAGGCCGGTGTCGCCCACCTGGCCGCCGGACTCGGCGTAGAACGGCGTGGCGTCCAGCACCACGACCGCGTTCTGGCCGGCCTGGACCTGCTGCACCTGGGTGCCGTCGACGTACAGGGCCGTGACCTTGACGTCGTCGAGTTCGAGCTTTTCATAGCCTTCGAAGCGCGTATCGGCGCCTTCGTAGCTCAGGCCTTCGGCCATCTTGAACTTGCCGGCGGCGCGCGCCTGGTCGCGCTGGCGCTCCATGGCGACTTCGAAGCCGGCCATGTCCACGTCGACTTCGCGCTCGCGGCAGATGTCGGCGGTCAGGTCCACCGGGAAGCCGTAGGTGTCGTACAGGGTGAACAGCGTGGTGCCGTCCAGCTGGCCGCCCTTGGGCACGTTGGCCAGGGCGGCGTCCAGGATGCGCATGCCGTGTTCCAGGGTCTCGCCGAAACGCTCTTCTTCCTGCTTGAGCACCTGCGCCACGCGCTCGGCGGTGGCGGCCAGTTCGGGATAGGCCTCGCCCATCTCGGCGACCAGGTCCGGCACCAGGCGGTGGAAGAACGGCTTGGTCTGACCCAGCTTGTAGCCGTGGCGCAGCGCGCGCCGGACGATGCGGCGCAGCACGTAGCCGCGGCCTTCGTTGCTGGGAATCACGCCGTCGACGATCAGGAACGAGCAGGCGCGGATATGGTCGGCGATGACCTTCAGCGAGTTGTCTTCCAGGTTCTTGACGCCGGTTTCGCGCGCGGCGGCGGCGATCAGGTGCTGGAACAGGTCGATTTCGTAGTTGGAATGCACGCCTTGCAGCACGGCGGCGATGCGCTCCAGGCCCATGCCGGTATCGACACAGGGGCGCGGCAGGCGCGGCATGTTGCCGGCGGCGTCGCGCTCGAACTGCATGAACACCAGGTTCCAGATCTCGATGTAGCGATCGCCGTCTTCCTCGGGCGATCCCGGGGGGCCGCCCCAGATCTCGGGGCCGTGGTCGTAGAAGATTTCCGAGCACGGGCCGCAGGGGCCGGTGTCGGCCATCTGCCAGAAGTTGTCCGACGCGTAGCGCGCGCCCTTGTTGTCGCCGATGCGGATGATGCGCTCGGCCGGCACGCCGACTTCCTTGGCCCAGATGTCATAGGCCTCGTCGTCTTCCTGGTACACGGTGACCCAGAGCTTCTCGGCCGGCAGCTTGTAGACCTGGGTCAGCAGTTCCCAGGCGTACTGGATGGCGTCGCGCTTGAAGTAGTCGCCAAAGCTGAAATTGCCCAGCATTTCGAAGAACGTATGGTGGCGGGCGGTGTAGCCCACGTTCTCCAGGTCATTGTGCTTGCCGCCGGCGCGCACGCTGCGCTGCGACGAGGTGGCGCGCGTATAGGACCGCGATTCCTTGCCCGTGAAGACGTCCTTGAACTGGACCATGCCCGAGTTGGTGAAGAGCAAAGTCGGGTCGTTGCCAGGGACGAGCGACGACGAAGGGACGATGGTGTGTCCCTTGGACTTGAAGAATTGCAGGAACTGCTGGCGAATCTCGGAGGATTTCATCGTGGATGAAGCAGGATTTAGGCGAATTTTTGATTATAGAGGGTTGGCGGCCAGGATGAGCGCCAGGCGACGGCCCCGGCGTCAGCGCACGCAGACGTAGCCGGTGGTCCAGCCCTCCGTTTCGGTCCATTTGCCGCCCGCGGACACGATGACCCCATGGTAGCCCGCCGGGCAGGAGCAGGCGCCGGTGCGCGGATTGGCCGTGGACACGCCCGTGTAATGGCGGCAGCCCAGCGGGTAGTTCGTGCTGTAGGCCCCGCCGAAGCCGCCGCTGGCCGGCCGCCAGACATTGGATTGGCAGGTCAGCAGATCGCCCCGCCCCGAATTGGCCATGGTGCCGACGGCGACGTCGCAATACTGCCCTTCTTCGGCCCGCGACCGCAGGGTCAGGTAGCCGTTGATCACGGCCGAATTGGCTACGCTGAGATGCCCTTGCAGCATGGGGTCGCGAGTGTCGCCGATGCGCACGTAGCGGTCCAGGTCGGGCTGGGCGGCCTGCGGCCCCTCCCCCGCCCACAGCGCCAGGGTACCGGGCGCGTGGGCCGGCGCGCCGGGAGCCGGCGGATTGGCGAAATTGAAGGCCGCCCCGCGCAGCCGTCCCGGGGTGTCGGGCCATACCGCGCCGCCATAGCCGCCCGCGGCCTCGATGACGGCCGCCATGCCGACCGGATCGGGCGCTTGCGTGCCTTTCTTGAACAAAGGCCGTGCGCTGTAGACCAGCCCGTCCAGCCGGCATGGCGCTTTCGGGCAGCCCGGGCTGCGCACGATGCGCAGGCGCACGCCGAATCCCAGGGCCGAGCGCGCCGGAAAACCGGCGGGCAGGAATCCGGCCGCCTGCAGTTCGCCCAGCGTGGGAGCCAGGGGCCTGGCGAACAGCGGCGCGCCCTGCGGGCTGCGCGGCGGCTTGCCCTGGACCAGGGCGTCGAAGTGGCGCGACAGCGCCTGCGCCAGCGCCAGCCTGACCTGGGTGAGCCAGACCCCGGTGGCGCGCGCCGCCGCGTCCTCGATCCGCTGGACCTGCCGGTTGGAGGCCCAGATCGCCGCCATCGCGCCCAGGGCCAGCGCCAGCGCCAGGCCCGGCAGCGAGAATCCGCGCTGCCTGCCGCCGGAATGCGCGCTCCGCGTCATCTGGCGGTGAACACGAAGGTGTTGACGTCGCCCGGGCTGCACAGCGCCTGGGCCTGCGCCGCCCGGTAGGGGATGGCGGGCGTGGCCAGCGAGTCCTTGACCACCCGCATGCCGCCCTTGCCGCCGATGGAGATGATTTCGGACATGCGCTGCAGCACCGAAGCCAGCGCCGGGCATGCCGCGTGGCTGACGTTGGTCAGCGTGATGGAAAACGCCGACCCCGGCTGCGGACTGCCGGCCGCGACCGCCGCCACCCGGACCACGCCGTTCGCGCCCTGGCCGCTGCCGCCCAGGCCATGCACGATGCGCGCCCCGCTGCCCGAGCCCTCCACCGACAGGACGCTGGAATCGCGCAAGGCGTTGGCCATGGCGCCGGTGTCCAGGCCCGCATACGGCGCCACGCCGCTTCCCAGCCCGTTGATCTTCACGCTGGCGATGAAGCGCTGCAGTTCCTGGCCCACCTTGGGCACCTTGTTCTCGATGACGTAGGCGCCTATGGCCGGAATGCCGACGATGGCGATCAACAGCACGATGGCGGTGGCGATGGACACCTCCATCAGCGAAAAGCCGCGCTGCCGCACCGGGCTGGAAGGGAATTCACGGAAAAGCCGCATGCTGGTCTCCTGGATGGGATGAAGCGCCGGCGCCCCTAGCGGCCGGCATAGAAATTGGTCAGCGCCTGCCGCAGTTCGTCGATCGCGCCGTAGTGCCATAGCGTGATGCCCAGCACGGCCGCCACCGACGAGATCAGCAGCATCCAGCGCAGCGCCTGCGCCTGGCGGCGCACGCGCGCGAGCAGGCGCTGCTCCACGCGCCGGCGCGCGCGCGCCAGCCCCGCCTCCATGCCCAGGGCGTCGATCATGTCGGCCAGATACCACCAGGCGTCCGCCTCCAGCAGGCCGGTGCCGAATATCTCCGCGCCGGCCAGGCCGGCGTCTATCCGGCCCAGCATGTCCAGCAGATGCGCGTGCAGCCAGGGCGGCGCGTCGCGCGTCTGGACGGCCAGGGCGCGCCGCAGGCGCGTGTCGGCGGCGCCGTGCTGCCGGATCAGCACGGCCAGCAGCGACAGAAAGCGGATGGCCTGGAAATCGCGGTAGAGCCGCCAGATCAGCCAGCGGTCCAGCCGCGCCCGCAGCGGCCCGGTCAGGTTCGGCAGCGACCACAGGCTCAGCGCCGCCAGCCCGAACACCAGCACCAGCCACAGCGCCAGCCAGGTCCGCAGGCCTTGGGCGAACGCGAACAGGGCACGGGTCAGGCCGGGGTAGTCCTCGGCCGGCACGGTCTGGAACACGTGCTGCAGCTGCGGCACGCTGAAAAACGGAATCGCGCACAGCATGGCGAAAGCCACGCCGGCCGCCGCCACGCCGGCTGCGGCGGTGGACGCCAGCGCCAGCCACGCGTCCGCGGCCAGCCGCAGGGCGCGCGCCAGGTCGCGCAATGCGGCCGGCAGATCGCCGCCCTCGTCCTGCACGCAGGCGAGCAGCAGGCATTCGCTGGCCGGCAGCGTGTCCGACCAGGCCGCGCCCAGGTCGCCGCCGGCCTCCTGGTAGGCGCTCGCCCAATACGCCGACAAGCGCCCGCGCACCGAATCCTGGCCATGCCGGCGCGCGTCGTCTTCGAAGATGTCGCGCAGGCTCTTGCGGCCCTGCGTGCCCTCGACCAGGTCGGCCAGGTACTCGTAGTAGTCTGCGCGGCGCGGGCGAAAGCGCGCGGCGTCCAGGCGCAGCAGCCACGCGCGGACAGCCGGCCAGTCCCAGGCCTGGGCGTTCATGCGCCCTCCCCGGCATCCGCCTGCCGCATGGCCGCGTCCAGGTCGAAGCGGCGCGGCAGCGCGCGCGGATCGATTTCCCCCAGGTTGACCCGGTACAGGGCGCTGTGCAGCGCCTGCGCGCCCCGCGTGGCCTGTTTCAGGCCGAGGTTGTCGCGCGTGCGCACGCATTCGAGGAATCCCTCCATGCGCTCCGGTTCGATCATTTCGGCGGCGACGCAGCGGCCCGCGATGCCGTTCAGTTCGGGCAGATCGGCACGCCGGCAATCGGCGCAGCCGGCGGCGTTGCGCACGCGCAGCGCGCCGGGGTCGAGCTGGAATGCGGCGGCGATCCGCGCCATCCAGGCCCGGCTGTCGGCGCCGGCCGCGTCGCCTGCCGTCCACAGGCTGTCGGCCGGCAACGCGCAGCGGTCGCACAGGCGCGGAAGCAGGGTCTGGTAGACCAGCAGCTTGAGGATGCCGGGCGTGGCCAGGAAATCGCGCGACACGCCGATCGCCGCCGAGGCCAGGCGTTCGGGAATCATGGCGGCGCTGCCCGCATGGGTCGTGGTGTACAGGCTGGCGCCGGAGCCGGCCAGGTCCATGAAGGCCCGGCCGGTGTCGAGGTCGCGGATTTCGCCGATGAGCAGATCGTTCATCGCGCAGCGCTTGACGGTCTTGAGCTTGGCCTCGAACGCCGGCCACGCGGACTGGTCCAGCGCCCCGCCCAGCGTGTTCTGCAGCGCGTTGCCGATGAGGTATTCCACCGGATCTTCGAGCGTGATGACCTTGCGGGCCGGCGCGATGCCGCGCATCAGCGCGGCGATAGTGGTGGACTTGCCGGAGCCGACCACGCCGGCCAGCACGATGGCGCCGCCCTCGCGTTCGCGGGCGCGCTCCAGGGTCCGCACCTGGTCCGGCAGGTAGCCCAGCGCCTGCAGGTCGCCGGCGGCGGTCGCGTCCGGACGCAGGATGCGCAGGCAGACCGACGGCCCGGCGTCGGTGGCCAGCGAGGCCCAGCGCAGCATGATGGGCGTGCCGTCCACGTCCAGCGCGATGCGGCCCTGCTGTTCCAGCGCGGGGTCGAACACCGCGCCGTTGCCGCCCCTGACGTCCATCCACGCCACGGCCAGCACCTCCAGCAGGGTCGCGTTCGACAGGCCGGCATAGCGCCCGGCGGCGACGTACTCGCCGCCTATGGTGTAGCGGATCTCGCAGGCCTCGCGGCGCCGGTCGACGTTGATGTGCACGTCGCTCGCCCCCTGCGCCACGCCCCAGCGCACGATGTCCAGGAACAGCGCCGCCAGCGCCGAGACGCGCGCCTGCTGCTGCGCCCCGTCCCGGGCCAGGCCGGGCACCGTAAGCTGCCCGCGGGCCACCATCAGGAGCAGCGGGGCCGGCAGCCGATAGCGCGGCACCTGCGCCTGCCGGTATCCCCGCGCCCGGACCATGCGTTCGATCTCGTCGATCTGGTCGCCCAGCAGGTAGTCTTTCACCGCGAACACGGCGACCTCGCCGTTGGCCAGCAGCACCGGGCACAAGCGGCCGGACAGCGCGGCCAGGTCGAATTCGCGCCCCAGCGCGCGCACGAACGCCGGCGTCATGCGGGCGATGTCTTCCGGCGTCTGCAGCGCCGGCGCGCGATCCGCCGGCCCCGCGGGGAACAAGGGAACGGGCTTCATGGCAGGCTCCGGCCCAGGTCCAGGCAGGCGGTGCGTTCGAGGCCGTCGCGGCGCAGCCGCACGCAGGCGTCCTCGATGGCCAGCAGGCGATAGGCGCCGGCCACGGCGGCGCCCGCGACGGGCGCGCCGCGGCCGGCCTGGTAGCGCAGCACCGCGCCGTTGACGTCGAGATCCACGCGCAGGCGGCGCGCGGTGCCGTAGATGGCCAGCACCCGGATGTCGTCGTCGGCCCGGACGGCGGGCGCGGCCGCAGGGGCCGCCGGCGTCTGGTCCGCGCCCGCCGGGCAGCGGCCCGGCACGCTGCAATCCGCCAGCGCGGCCGCGGTCTCCGCGCGCAGCAACATGCGCACGGTTTCCGCTTCCGGCCAGGCCTGCGGTTCGGCGGCCGGCGGCGGCTCGGCGCGCGCGCATGGCGCCAGCGAGATTGCCAGCGCGGTTGCCGCCGTGACGCCGTAAAGCAGCCGCGGCGCGGGCTTGCGGTCCGCCCTAATCCTGTTCATAGAGTTCTCCGTGCAATTCGGCGACGAGCGTGCTGGCGGCCAGCGCGGGACGCGGCTGCGGCTGGATTTCCAGCGCCAGGCGCGACCAGCGCGCCGTCGAAATCGTGTCGGGCAGCAGCGCCAGCGAACGCAACGGCCCGCGCAAGACCAGCGTCCGATGGCGGACGGCCCGCCCTGGCGGCGCGGCGGCGGCCGGCGCGGACAGCGGCAGCGCCGCAGGCGCGGCCAGGACGACGGCCGAAAATGCCGGCAGCAGGCGCTGCAAGGCCGTGACCAGTTGGGTATCGACCTGCTCGCCGGTGGGCAGCGGCAAGTCGGCCAGCCATACCGGCCTGGACGCCAGCCGCCAGGACAGCGTGGCCGCCTCCATGGGCTGAAACGACAGGTCCCAGCCGGCCGGCCGCGACGCATGCAGCGCCTGGTTGGTAGCGTAGGCATGGGTGCGGACGTAGGACGCCGAACATGCCCAGCGCCGCGGCTGCGCCAGGCACTGCGCGCGCGTCAACGCCCAGCCCCGGACCTGGATGGGCAGCCTGCCCACACTGGCCAGCAGGCGGGCGAGTTCGGAAGGACGATGGGCCGCCGTGGTCTGCAGCAGCGCGAGGACGGGATCTTGCAGAGCCGCTGCGTCTTCGGCCGCGTCGTCCGCGGCGGCGAACAGCGCGGACCCTTGCGCCTGCAAGGCGTTCCACAGCGGCGGCGCCGCGCCCGCCAGCCCGGCGCAGGCCAGGAACAGCCGCAGCGCCAGCGGCAGTTCGGCCCAGCGGCTGGGCAGCGCGTTCAGCCGGGAAGCGGGGTCCGCCGCCTGCTGCAGGGCCGCCCAGACGGCGTCGGCCTGGCGCGCAGGCAAGGCGGGACGCTGCGCCAGCAGTTGTTGCTGCTCGCGCAAGGCCTCGTCCCGCGACGCGTACACCCGGTCGGTCTGCGACAGCACGGTGCCGCGCTGGGCCGCCACCAGCCAATGGGCGCCGTTGGGCAGCGGCACCACGCAGTGCCCGCCGTCGGGATACAGCAAGGCGAAAAGCTGCGCGGCGGCGTGCACCGGCGCGCGGCTGGCGCGCCAGCCGCCTTGCCGCGGCGGCTTCAAGCGGCCGTACCCGGCCATGGCGGCGGGCGCGCCGCCCACGACGTAGTGGCTGGCCCGCAGCCGCCGCCCGCGTGAGCGCGCCAGCGCCGGCGTGTTGGAGCCGATCAGCGCGAACCAGCGCAGGCCGAACGCCAGCGTCCGCCCGGACCCGGGGCAGGCAAGCAGCAGCGTGGGCGTGTTGCCGTCCACGCCTAGTAGCCCTCTTCGACCTGGGCCGTCACCAGCACCAGCGTGGTGGTGCGCGCCGACGCGGCGCTGTCCTGGCCGCCGGCCAGCAGCGGCGCGCCGGGCGCGAGCCGGCGGCGCTCGTGTTCGTCCTGACTGCGGTCGAAGCCGGACACGATGATGGGCTGGCCCGGGCGCAGTTCGATCTGCTGCACGGTGCCGTTGCCGTCCACGGTGATCTGCTGCACCTGGACCTGGTTGCCGCGCTCGCCGAAGCTGACGGTCTTCAGGGGCTGCGCGACCGCGTTGTCGTAGGCCAGCGACAGCAGGATCTGGCCGTCCTCCTGGATGTCGGGCAGCAGCGTCAGGAACGAGCCTACCGTTTCTTCCTTCTGGCTGATGGAGACGGCCGGCAGCGTGCTGGCGCCGCCGCCCGACGCGGGGCCGGAAACCGCGGTGCTCTGCACCCGGTCTATGTAGGAGAAAGTGGTCCTGACCGCATGGGTGACGGGCCGGCGGTTCAGGGTCAGCACCGGGACCTTGGTGTGCCGCACGACGGCGCCGACGGCGCTGAGCGCGGAGACGATGGCCTGCGATCCCTGGAACGGCCCCCTGCCCGAGCTTGCCGTCAGCGCGCCGTCGCCGCCGCCCGGCAGCGCCAGGCGCAAGCTGGCGCCGGCCGCGGCATAGACGGCATTCCAGTCGATGCCGCCGGCCGCCGTATCGTTGGCGGTGACGGTGATTTCCTCGAACAGCAGGCGGACCCGGCGCGTCAAGGCCTTGTTCTCGCGCTCCAGGTAGCGGGCGACGCGCTCCAGCGCCTCTGGCGTGTCGGTGACGACGATGGTGGTGGCGCCCTCCACGGCCTCGGCCACCACGCCCGAGCGGGTCAGCAGCGGCAGGATGTTGGCGCGCAGGATGGCCAGCGCGTCGTGCTCGCCGGCCGACAACGTGGTGTTGGACGCGCTGGCGAAGCCCTCGCCTTCGGCGCGGCCGGCGCGTCCCAGGCGGATGTCGACCTTGCTGGCCAGCGACAGCGCGCGCACGTCGAAGACGCGGCTCTCGGTGCGATAGAACTCCAGCGCGTTGCGCGCGTAGCGCCAGTGCACGGAATAGCGCGCGGCCAGCGCATCGAGCAGGTCGGCCAGCGCCTGCCCGCCCGCGCGCACTTCGAGGCTGGCGGGCGCGGCCACCGCCAGCGCGCCGTTGACGGCCAGGCGCGGCAGGAACAGCGCGAGCGGCAGCAAGGCGTCGGGCTGCACCCGCACCGCGATGCCGGTCGCGGCGGTCAGGCGTTGCGCCACGGCGGGCAGGTCGGCGTCGTCGGCCAGCATCAGCGTGGTGCGCACGTTTTCGCGCAGGGCCGGCGGCAGCGATACTTCGCGCGCCAGGGGCTGGGGCTTGCCGGCCAGCCACGGCGCGGCGACCTCCTGCGCGGCCAGGCGCGCCGCCGGGTCCGACAGGCCGTCGGCGAATGTCTGCTGGCGGGCGGCGACGCCGGCCTGGCGCGCGCCGGCCGCCTGCCCCTGGTCCAGGGCGCGCTGCGATATCGCGCAGCCGCCCAGCGCCGCCAGCAGCAGAACCGTTGGCCAGGCGCGCCTCATGCCGCGGCTCCGCCCGGCGCCGCCGTGCGCGTGCAAGACTGCGCCAGCGGCACGACGCGCAGCACCTTGTTGCCGTAGAAGCAGGGCTGCAGCGGTTTCTCGGCGAGTTCGGTGGCGCCCAGCAGCTGGCGCACGGCGGATTTGAAGTCGCCCGAGAATTCGGCCGTGGCCGACAGGGGAATGTCCACGTCCACCGCCCAGTGCTGCGGCTGGAAGGTCCATCCGGCGCTGCCGGCCCAGCGCGCCAGCACGGCGCGCAGCGTGGCGTCGGGCGGGCCGGCGCGGTAGCGTGCGGCCGGCTCCTGCGGCTGTTGCGGCTTGGCCCCGGCCCCGGCCTTGTCCATGGGTTGTGCGCTGGCGAGCGCAGCTTCAGGCGCGGCGCTCACGGGCGCGGTTTCGACGGGTTGCGCGAGCGGCGCGGGCATGGCCTGGGCGCGCTGCGCCCGCGCCGCCAGCCGCCCGCCACGGAACGACAGGCTGGTCCAGGCGCCGTTCAGCACTACATAGGGGTCGCGCCGGGAATATGGCAGCGCGCGTTCGCCGTCGAGGCCGACGCCGAAGATCGCCGGCAGCGGCTGGCCGGGCGCAAAGTGCAGCCAGGTTTCGCGGCCGTCGTCGAACACCTGCATGGGCGCCACCGCCGGGTCGCCGGACAATTGCCAATCGAAGCGAAAGCCTTGTTCGGCCGGCCGCGCCGCCAACCAGGACGAGACAGCCGCGTCCCGCGCGGGCCTTGTGCAGGCCGCCAGGCAGGACAGGCCCGCCGCGATGAGAAAGAGTCGGAAGAATCGAACCATGCCAGTCCGCCAGCGTTAGCGCGCATCGGAAGCGTGCGCATGACGGCATGGTGGATGAGCGGTCCATGCGCCGCCAGACTGGCATGTACGCAGGGATGGAATGGTCGCGCCGGTCCCGGAAGGATCAAGCGGCGCGCGGGCGCATAAAAAAGCCCGGCCAGTACGACTGGCCGGGCTGGCTGCGCGTAAACGCGGTCAGCGTTGCGCGGCGATGCTGCGCGCCTGGCTGGCGGCGTTGTTCAGGGCCGCGACCGGCGGCACCTTGCCTTCGAAGGCTTCATTGAGCTGGGTGTTGAAAACCGGCTCGATGCGTTCGTAGTTGGCCATGCGGAAACCGCGGCTGTTGGTGGTGGGCTGGCTGCTCATGGAGGCGATCAGCGACTGCACGCCGGGGATGCGCTCGTAGAACGAGACGTCGGATGCGCGGAAGGCGGCTTCGGTCAGCGGCAGATAGCCGGTGCGCTGGTGCCACTGCGCCGCGATCACGGGCTTGGACAGCCAGGCCAGGAACTGGGCGGTGGCTTTTTCCTCGGCCTTGGGATGGCCGTCGAGCGCCCACAGCGCCGAGCCGCTCACGAACGGCTTGCCGCCGTCCTTGGTGACCTGGTCGTAGTAAGGCAGCGGCGCCACGCCGAAGGACAGCGACTTGGTGTTGACGAACTGGCCGAAGGCGCCGCTGTTGGAGGTCAGCACCGCGCATTCGCCCTTGGCGAACAGCTTGTCGCTGGCGTTGTCGCCGGAGTGCGCCACGAACAGCAGCGAACGCTTCCAGCTCACCATCAGCGAGATGTGGCGCATGTAGAGCGTGTCGAACTGCATGGCCGGCGCGGCGGCCTTCTTGCTGACGGCGCCCAGGCCGTTGTTGTTGCTGGTGAACGGCTGGTTGTTGACCGGGGCCAGGTTCTCCAGGTGGACCGTGACCTGTTCGCTGGTGGCATAGGGACAGTCGAAATTGGCCACGTCGCGCAGCTTGAGCAGTTCGCCCTGCAGCGTGGTCCAGGTGCGGGCCGGCTTGTTGGGGTCCAGCCCGGCCTTCTTGTAGGCGGCGGTGTTGTAGAACATCACCGGCACTTCGGCCATCCAGGGGAAAGCCAGCAGGCGGCCCTTGCTGTCGCGGGTGAAGCTGCTGGTGGCCGGCACGAACCAGTTGAGGTCCTTGATCGGATACTTGGCCAGCAGTTCGTACAGCGGCAGCACGGCCTTGTGCTCGGCCACGACTTCGGGCGAGTGGTTGTCGGTCAGCTGCAGCAGGTTCGGGCCCTTCTTGGCCTTGACCGCGGCCACGGCTTCCTGCTGCAGCGCGGCGGGCGAGGCGAAGCCGCGCAGCGTAACGCGGACCTCATCCTGCTCTTTGTTGTATTGCTTGGCGAGTTTTTCGAACTCGGCCTTGTTTGCGTCGGTCAGGGTGTGCCAGACCTGTATTTCCACCGCCGCGGCGTTTGCCGCTCCGGCCATCGCCATGGCGGCGCCGAACACCCATGCGCGCCGGTTGGCGAACATCGCGCGGGCAATGCCCGCCAGTTGCAGATTCTTCATAGGTTCACAGACCAAGAAAAGGGAATTCCGGTTCCGGCCGCCGCCCGCTGAGCAGGTCGGCCAGAGCCCGGCCCGAGCCAACGCCCATCGTCCAGCCGAGCGTACCGTGCCCCGTATTGATATACAGGTTGGGGATACGGCTGCGGCCTATGATGGGCACGTTCGAGGGAGTGGACGGGCGCAGGCCCGACCAGTAGCTGACGCGCTCGAAATCGAGCGCGTCGGGAAACAGTTCGCGCGCCAGCCGCGTCATGGCTTCGCAGCGGCCGGTGTTCAGGCCGCGCGAATAGCCCGACAGTTCGGCGGTGCCCGCCATGCGCAGGCGGTCGCCCAGGCGCGAGAAAACGACTTTGTGGCTGCTGTCGGTCAGGCTGACCATGGGCGCGGCTTCGGGCTTGATCACCGGGAAGGTGGCCGAATAGCCCTTGGCCGGGTAGACGTTGCAGGGGATGCCGAGCGGGCGCAGCAAAGACGGGCTGAAGCTGCCCATGGCCACGACGTAGGCGTCGGCCTCCTGGGTGCCGTAGCGGCCGTCGGGGCCGATGATCTCGACGCCCTGGGCGGTGCCGCCGGTGGTCAGCAGGCGCGTCGCGCGGGTGCTGTAGCGGAACTCGACGCCGGCGCGCGCGCAGCGTTCGGCCAGGGCCACGGTGAACAGGTGCACGTCGCCGCTTTCGTCCTCGGGCGTGTAGTCGCCGCCGACGATGGTCTGGCGGTGCGGCGCCAGGGCCGGCTCGATGGCGATGACCTCGTCGGCCGAGATGACGCGGCGCTCCACGCCGAAGTCGCGCATCAGGCCAGCGGCGCGCTGAGAGCTTTCGAATTCGTGCTGGTCGCGGTAGAAATTCAGGATGCCGCGTTCGAGATGGTCGTACTGGATGCCGAGTTCGGCGCGCATGGCGCGCAGCGTGGCGCGGCTGTATTCGGCCATGCGGACCATGGCGCGGATGTTGGGCGCCAGGCGCCCGGGCAGGCATTCGCGCAGGAACGCCAGGCCCCACATCCATTGCCGCCAGTCGAGCTGCGGGCGGAACAGCAGCGGCGCGTTGTCCTGGAACATCCATTTGAGCAGCTTGAGCGGCGCCTGCGGATTGGCCCAGGGTTCGGCGTACGAGACCGAGATCTGCGCGCCGTTGGCCAGGCTGGTTTCCTGGGCGGGCCCGGTGCAGCGGTCGATGACCACGACATCATGGCCGGCCTGGTTCAGCCACCAGGCGCTGGAGATTCCGATGATGCCGCCACCCAATACCGCTACTTTCATGCCCGCATTGCTCCTTGCGTGCCAGCTCGGCCCGCGGACCCGATGTCCGCAATCCCTGGCAAGCTGCTGCCACGGCAGTTTACCTTGCTGTTTTGCCCTCGCCTACGGAATAAAAAGGGGCGGAAGTCACAAACCATTCCAGGCCTGTGCGTTCCGCCCCTTTCCATTAATGCCCTGTTACTCAGGAAGCGGCTTTCGCCAGGTCGGCTTCGGACGTGAAGGCGTCGGCGTAGAACTCCTCCGGCGGCAGTCCGTTCTGGGCGCTGAACTCGCGCCGGGCCGCGTCCACCATCAGCGGCGTGCCGCAGGCGTACACCTGGTGGCCCGACAGGTCGGGGATGTCGTGCATGACGGCTTCGTGGACAAAGCCGGTGCGCCCGCCCCACTCGTCTTCCTGCAGCGCGTTGGAGACCACCGGCACGTAGCGGAAGTCGGGCAGCTGCGCCGCCCACGATTGCGCCAGCTCGTGCATGTACAGGTCGCGCGGACGGCGTCCGCCCCAGTACAGCGCCACCGGGCGGCGGATGTTCTCGTGGATCATGTGCTCGACGATGGCCTTGACCGGGGCGAACCCGGTGCCGCTGGCAAGCAGCACGACCGGCTTGTCGCTGTCTTCGCGCAGGAAGAAGGAGCCGAACGGCCCCTCCAGGCGCAGGATCTCGCGCTCTTTCATCTGGGTTTCGCCCGCGCCGAACACGTGGTCGGTGAAGACGCCGCCGGGCATGTGGCGGATGTGCAGCTCCAGCGGGCTGCCGGTGTGCGGCGCGCCGGCCATGGAATAGCTGCGGCGGCGGCCGTCCTTGAGGATGACCTCGATGTACTGCCCGGCGTAATAGCGGAACTGTTCCGAGGCCGGCAGCTGCAGCCTGATCACCGTGACGTCCGGCGCCACGCGCTCCAGCGCCTGCACGCGCGAGGGCAGCTTGCGGATCTGGATGTCGCTGGCCAGCCGGACCTCGGTGGACTCGACCACCATGTCGGAGGCGGGCCGGGCCTGGCAGAACAGCGTGTAGCCGTTGGCCAGTTCCTCGGGCGAGAGGATCTGCGCCGGATACTGACCGGCATCGAACTCCCCGGAAACCACGCGGCCCTTGCAGGTGGAGCAGGCGCCGTTGCGGCAGCTGTAGGGCAGGACGATGCCCGCGGCCAGGGCGGCGTCGAGCACGGTCTGGCCGGGCTCGACCGGAAATTGATGCTGGCTGGGTTGGATGATGACCTGGAAGCTCATGATGAAACGGTTCAGGGTTGGCGCGGCGCCGCCCCTCGGGGCGGGCGCCGCGGGCGGCCCGGCGTCAGGCCGGGAACTTGCGGATTTCCTTGACGCGGTTGGCGTCGTCCACCAGCACGACCTGCGGCTTGTGCACGGCCGAATCGGCCTCGGACATCGGGCCGTAGGTGCAGATGATCAGCAGGTCGCCGACCTGGGCGCGGCGCGCGGCCGCGCCGTTCAGCGAGATGGCGCCGCTGCCGCGGGCCGCCTTGATGATGTAGGTGTCGAAACGTTCGCCGTTGGTGACGTTATAGAGTTCGATGCGTTCGAACTCGCGCATGCCGGCAGCGTCCAGCAGGTCTTCGTCGATGCCGCACGAGCCTTCGTAGTGAAGGTCGGCTTCAGTGACGGTGACGCGGTGCAGCTTTGCCCGCAGCATGATGCGTTGCATGATGGAAATATCCTGGTTTCGCGCCCGGAACGCGAGGTGTTGCAAGAGTGATGCCCGGCATCCGGTTTTGCCGCTGCAAGCCGGTATTCTATAATTTTTGCCGCAGCGGGACGGCCCGCTGCCGCGTGCGGCCGCACAGGGCCGGCGCGCCCTTCTTCCGGGGACGGCCCCTGCAATCGGAGTCGTACATGACCTGGATCATCCTGGTGCTTGCAGGCCTTTTTGAAATCGTCTGGGCCGTGGGCCTGAAGTACACCCACGGGTTCACCCGTCTGTGGCCGTCGCTGCTTACCGTAGGCGGCATGATCATCAGCTTCTGGCTGCTGGCCGTGGCCATGAAGACGCTGCCGCTGGGCACCGCCTACGCGGTCTGGGTGGGCATCGGCACGATAGGCGCCTTCGTGGCCGGCATCGTGCTGTTCGGCGAATCCACCAGCTGGATGCGCATCGCCAGCGTGATCTTCATCGTGCTCGGCCTGGTGGGGCTGAAGCTGTCCTCGGCCTGAGGCCCGGCGCGGCGGCTCAGAAATCCAGTTCGATCTCCACGCCGTCGCCCACTTTCAGGCGCGCCCCCGCGGGCGCGTCGACGATGGCGTTCTGGCCGAACACCACGCCCAGCTCCAGATTGCGGTAGGCCGACAGCGTGCGGCCCGGCTCTTCGTTGCGCTGGGCGGTGCGCTGGTCGATGTCGGGAATGGAGCAGCGCGTGCAGGGCTTGACGAACGCCATCTTCACGCCGACCGTCTCGATCATGGCGGTATGGTCTTCCTCGTAGGCCTCCCATTCCCCCTGCACGACGATATTGGGCCGGAAGCGGTCCATCGGCACCGCGGCCGCGCCCTTGGCCTGCAGGCGGGCGTTGAGGTCGTCCAGCGAGGCCTGGTTGGCCACCAGCAGCGGAAAGCCGTCGGCAAAGCCGAAATAGTGATCGCCTGCGAAGCTGTCGGCCAGTTCGGGATGGGCCTCGAGCCAGCGCCCCACCCAATCCAGCTTGGCCGGCCGGCTGGCGGCCGTGTCGACCTTGTACAGGCGGCAAGGCGTATCGAGGAATTCGGAGAACCAGCGCGCGGCCTCCTCGCTTTCGCGGCGGGCCGCGATCGTGTCCTTCCAGACGCCGACCTGTTCCACCTCGGACGCCAGGCCCGAACCGTCCAGCGGCACGTCCAGATCGGGCATGCCGGGCGCGGACAGGCGCAACGCGCCGGCCGTGAGCGCCGGGCGGATCAGGGCCATGGCCGGCCACTGGCGCTGGGTCATGAAGCCGTCCGCGCCGATCAGCATCCAGCGGCGGTCCCACGCCAGGCCGGCGCGGTCGATGGGGGATTCGTTCAGATCGATGCCCGCGCAGGATTTGAGCGGGTAGATATGCAGGCTGAGGATGCGGGCGGACATGGCGTACCGGATTCCTGGGTGGCGGAATGCGCCAGAATAGCAAAAAGCGGCGCGCCAAAAACAATAGCCCGGGACGGGCCCGGGCTATTGCGTGGCGGCGGCTCAGCCGCCGACCAGTTTCAGGGTGTCCAGCGGGGTGACCGCCTTGAACGCCTTGCGCGTCGCGATGTGCTCGGGACGCGGCGTGAGCCCGTACTTGGGCGGATTCAAGGTGTTCTCCATGCTGTTGTAGACGGTGAACACGTTGGCGCGCGGCCACGGCGAGATGTTGCTGTTCGAGCCGTGCATCGTGTTGCAGTCGAAGAACACCACCGAGCCGGCCTTGGCCGTCATGGTGCGGATGCCGCCCTGCTCCACCAGCAGCTGCAGGCTGACCGGGTCCGGCACGCCGTATTCCTGTTTCTTCAGCGACTGCTTGTAGTGCTCGTTGGGCGTCTCGCCCACGCACGAGATGAACTGGCGGTGCGAGCCGGGCACCAGCATCAGCGGGCCGTTGCACTCGTTGTTGTCGGTCAGCAGCACCGAGCAGCTCAGCGCGCGCATGGCCGGCATGCCGTCTTCGACGTGCCAGGTTTCAAAGTCGGAGTGCCAATAGAACTCCTTGCCCTTGAAGCCCGGCTTCATGTTGGCGCGGGACTGGTGGATGTAGACCTCGGAGCCGAGGATCTGGCGCGCCACGTTGACCAGCCGCGGATCGCGCATCAGGCGCGCCAGCACGGGGTTAAGCACGTGCACCATGAAGATGGAGCGCACCGCGTTGCTGCCCGGCTCGGTGATGGACTCTTCGCGGCGGACGATCGAGGGATCGCGCGTCATGCGCTCGACCTCGGACGACAGCGCCCGGACCTCGTCGTCGGAGAACAGGTTTTCCAGCAGCAGGAAGCCGTCGCGCTCGTAAGCGCCGATCTGCTCGGCGTCGAGGGCGTTGGCGTACTGGCCGTTCTCGTAGACCACCGGGTCCTGGCGGGCGATGATGGCGGAACTTCGATCCGTACGCGAGGCGTACGGATCCTGTGCAGGTGAGATCATGCAAACCTCCTTGTATCAGGCCGCGGCCTGGGCCTCGGCCTCGGGCAGTGCGTAGACGCCTTCCTTGTCATGCACTTCCTGGCCGGTCAGCGGCGGATTGAAGACGCAGATGACGCGCAGCGGCTCCTTGCCGCCGCACAGCCAGTGCTCGTCGTGTTCGTTCAGGGCGTAGACCACGCCGGGGCCCAGGTCGTACTTCTTGCCGTCGGCAATGGTTTCGATGGAGCCGTCACCCTCGATGCACCACACCGCTTCAAGATGGTTCTTGTAGTGAATGTGGGTGCGCCCGCCCGGGAAGATGGTGGTTTCATGGAAGGAAAACCCCATCCCGTCCTTCTTCAGCAGCACGCGGCGGCTGACCCAGGTGTCGGTGCGGACTTCGTCGGCGGTGCCGATCACATCTTTGACATTGCGTACGATCATTGACGTTTTCCTCCAAATTTCAGAATGCGGGCGGACTGCCCTTCTTCGGCGAGCGCTTCGGCGACGCTGGCCTCGATGACTTCCAGGCCCTTGCCGAGCAGCTCTTCCTCGATCGTGAGCGCGGGCAGCAGCTTGAGCACTTCGTCCTGCGCCCCCGAGGTCTCGATCACGACGCCCTTCTTGAAGGCGTTCTGCGCGATGCGGTTGGCCAGCGCGGGCGTGGCGTTGCACACCAGCCCCTGGATCAGGCCGCGGCCGCGCACCGACAGGCCGGCGTTGGGATAGCTGTGCACCAGGTTCTCCAGCCAGTCGCGGACCTGGCGTTCCTTGCGCTGGATCTCGGCGGCGAAGGCGCTGTTGGTCCAGTAGGTCTCCAGCGCCTGCGTCGCGGTGACGAAGGCCAGGTTGTTGCCGCGGAAGGTGCCGCTGTGGGCGCCCGGTTTCCAGACGTCCAGCTCGGGCTTCATCAGCACCAGCGACATCGGCAGGCCGAAGCCGGACAGCGACTTCGACAGGGTGATGATGTCGGGGCGGATGCCGGCGGCCTCGAAGCTGAAGAACGTGCCGGTACGGCCGCAGCCGACCTGGATGTCGTCCACGATGAGCAGCATGTCGTGGCGCTGGCACAGCTTTTCCAGTTCCTTCAGCCAGCGCAGCGTGGCGACGTTGACGCCGCCTTCGCCCTGCACCGTTTCCACGATGACGGCGGCCGGCTTGTCCATGCCGCTGCTGGGGTCCTCGAGCATGCGCTCCAGGTAGGCCATGGTGTCCACGTCCGGACCAAAGTATCCGTCGTAGGGCATGAACGAGGTATTGCCCAGCGCGTAGCCGGAGGCTTCACGGAACTTCATGTTGGCGGTGACCGCCAGCGAGCCGCCGCTCACGCCGTGAAAGCCGTGCGTGAACGAGATGACGTTGGAGCGGCCCTTGACCTGGCGCGCGATCTTCAGCGCGGCCTCGACCGCGTTGGTGCCGGTGGGACCGGTGAACTGCAAGGTGTAGCGCCAGTTGCGCGGCTTGAGCAGCACGCGATCCACCGTCTCCAGGAAACGCTTCTTCGCGCTGGTGGCCATGTCCAGGCCGTGGACGACGCCGTCCGACTGCACATACTCCAGCAGCTTTTCCTTGAGAACAGGATTGTTGTGGCCGTAGTTCAGGGTGCCGGCGCCACTGAAGAAGTCGATGTACTCGGTGCCTTCCTCATCGATCAGCGTCGAACCCCTGGCCTGATTGAAGATCACGGGGAACGACCGGATGTAGCCCCGCACCTCCGACTCCATCCGGTCAAAGATTTTCAAGTCCATATGATTAATCCTCCCTTCATCTCATAAGTTGACAGACGGCCAGCGCCCTCCGGGGGCGTATTCGCGCCCGGATCGGCCAACCATCCCGGTAGTCGATAAGCCCGCTGGGCTTGCGCCGCCCGCTAGGGCGCCGGCAAGGCGAACGGACCTATCTTCAACAACATCTCGTCGTCGTGGTCCGCGCCGCCGAACAGTTGCCGGTCGAAGAACGGCTGTTCGGAGACGTGGGCGCCGAGTTCGCCGGCCAGGCCGGCGAAACTGCGGCGCGATGCCTGGTTGTCAGGCCCCACCGTGGTTTCGAGATAGCGGACATGCTCGAGACCCTTGCGCCGCAAGAGCTCGCGTAGCATGGCGCGGCCCAACCGATGGCCGCGTGCGCGGGTGTGCACCGCGACCTGCCAGACGAACAGGACGTCGGGCCGGGTCGGGATCACGTAAGCGGAGATAAAACCGTCGATACGTCCGCCGGAGCTTTCGGCCAGGACGCAGGTGTCGCGGAAATGCTCGGCCAGGAGCAGATACGCATAGAGGGAATTCAGATCGAGTGGCGGGCACTCGGCAATGAGGCGGTGGATGGCGGCGCCGTCTTTGCGGTCGGGCAGACGCATGGTGTGAGTCTGCTCGCTGACCGCCGGCGCCACGGCACTTGAGAGGGTAGTGTGATCCAGTTCGTTTTTCTTCATGCGACGATTCCCGATTCTGGGGGTGCCCCGCCCGTAGGCACTTCAAGGATGGGCGACGACACATCGCCATGCGTGTCGACGGCGGCCTGGCCATCCTGCTCCATGAGCGCCACGATGCGCTCCAGGGACAGCGTGATGGTGGCCTGTTCCAGTTCCGGCAACGCGTTGAGCGCGTCGGCCAGGTGTTTCTGCAGCGGCGAAGGCGCGCCCTGCGCCAGTTCGCGGCCGGCCTGGGTGGCCGTGACGAACACGATGCGGCGATCTTCGCGGCCGCGTTCGCGGCGGATCAGGCCCTTGTCTTCCAGGCGGTCGAGAATGCCCACCACCGTGCTGGGGCTGACGTGCATCTCGCGACTGATGGCGGTGGCCGTCATGGGGCCGTTGCCGATCACGGTGCGCAGGCACATGAGCTGCGGCGCGGTGATGTGACTGACGGCGGAAAGCTGGCGCGAATGCAGCGCAATCGAACGCGTGATGCGGCGCAAGGCCCGCAAAATGCGCAGGTCGTACTGCTGTGAGGGATCGGATTTCGCTGCGTCAGTCATGGAAAGAGGGGCTGGGTGAAAATTCATTTCTATACGAATGATATGCGCACGATCTATTCGAGTCAAACAAAAATACCCCGGCACGATGTAATTAAATGAATACGAATTTGCGGCGGATCGCAGCAGGATTGCGGGACTTGCGCACCGGGCGGGGCAAGCCCGGCTGTCCCTCGGCGGGCTAGGCGGAAACCCCTAGAGAAACATATGTTTTTTTATTGAACAGAGATTTATCATGTGTTTTTTCCGATTCGTTACCTGTCATGTCGCTGCCCTCGGACCTGCTCTCCACCCTCCAGGAAAAACTGGAGCACCTCCCGCCCGAGCTGCAACGGGCGGCGCGCTGGGTCGCGGCGCATCCGGCCGAAGTGGGCATGTGGTCGATGCGGCGCCAGGCCCAGGCCCTGGGCGTGGCCCCCGCCACCATGCTGCGGCTGGCGCGCGCGCTGGGGTTCGACAGCTATGAGGTGTTCCGCCAGCCCTTCCAGCGGGCGCTGGCCGCGGCCAACCAGCCCGGGCTGCGCGAGCGCGCCGCCGCCTTGCAGGCCGCCGCCGGCGAGCCCGCGCCGGGCGGGCACGACGTACTGACCGAATACCAGATCCAGGCCGTGGGCTCGGTGTGCGCGCTGAATCCGCCGGCCGCCTTCGACGCCGCGGTGCAGACGCTGCTGGAAGCCGGCCAGGTCGGCTTCCTGGGCACGCGCTCGGCCTTCGGCATCGCCTTCCAGATGCGTTATGCGTACCAGCTCGTGCGCCGCAACAGCGTGCTGATCGACGGGCTGGGCGGCGCGCCCGCCGAACAGGCCGATAATCTCGGCCCCGGCGACGCGCTGATCGTGATTTCCCAGGCGCCCTATCCCACCGCCACCGTGCAGCTGGCGCGCCAGACGGCGCAGCGCGGCGTGACGCTGATCGCGCTGACCGACGACCCGCTGTCGCCGCTGGCCGTGGAGGCGCGCCATACGCTGCGCTTCGCCCCGCCCGACCGCGCCGGCGTGCAGGCCCGCCCCGCGCGCCAGGGCCCCGGTTCTTTCTTCCACACCACCTCCGGCCTGCTGGGCCTGGCCGAGCACCTGATCGCGCGCCTGACCGCGCGCGGCGGCGACGCGGTGCTGAGCCGCCTGACCGAAGTGGAACAACGCCTGCTCAACGACAACATCTACTGGAACGGCGGCCAGCCCCGCCGTCCGGCCTGACCTCCCGCTGGATGCGCCTTCAACCCCTGTATTGCGGAATCGCCCCATGAACCAAACCCATGTCCTGCATCGTTCCCTGCGCCAGACGCCGCCGGTCGCCGTACGCGGCCAGGGCGTCTGGGTCTATGACAGCGCCGGCCACGCCTATCTCGACGGATCGGGTGGCGCCGCCGTTTCCTGCCTGGGCCACAACCACCCCGACATCCAGGCCGCCATGCACGCGCAGATCGACGCGCTGGCCTATGCGCACACCAGCTTCTTCACCACCGAAGTGGCCGAGCGCCTGGCCGACCGGCTGGTGGCCGACGCGCCGGCCGGCATCTCGCACGCCTATTTCGTGTCGGGCGGCTCGGAGGCGGTCGAGGCCGCGCTGAAGATGGCGCGCCAGTATTTCGTGGAAATCGGCCAGCCCGAGCGCCGCCACATCGTGGCGCGGCGCCAGAGCTACCACGGCAACACGCTGGGCGCGCTGGCCGTGGGCGGCAACGCCTGGCGCCGCGCGCAATTCGCGCCGCTGCTGATCGAGGTGGAGCACGTCTCGCCCTGCTACGCCTACCGCGACCAGCGCGAAGGCGAAAGCGCCGAACAGTACGGCGAACGCCTGGCCGCCGAGCTGGAACAGGCTTTCGAGCGGCTGGGCCCGGGCAGCGTGATGGCGTTCGTGGCCGAGCCCGTGGTCGGCGCCACCGCCGGCGCGGTGACGGCCGTGCCCGGCTACTTCCGCCGCGTGCGCGAGGTATGCGACCGCCACGGCGTGCTGCTGATCGCCGACGAGGTGATGTGCGGCATGGGCCGCACCGGCACGCTGTACGCGGTGGAGCAGGAAGGCGTGACGCCCGACCTGATCACCATCGCCAAGGGCCTGGGCGGCGGCTACCAGCCCATCGGCGCGGTCATGGCGCAGCAGCGCATCGTCGACGCCATGCAGCAGGGCAGCGGCTTCTTCCAGCACGGCCACACCTATCTGGGCCACGCGGTGGCCTGCGCCGCCTCGCTGGCGGTGCAGGAAACCATCCGGCGCGACGGCCTGCTGGCGCGCGTGCAGGCGCAGGGCGCCGGTCTGCGCGCCCGCCTCGAACAGGCGCTGGGCGCGCACCCGCACGTCGGCGACATCCGGGGCCGCGGCCTTTTCATGGGCGTCGAACTGGTGCAGGACCGCGCCAGCAAGCAGACCTTCGATCCGGCGCTGGCGCTGCATGCGCGCATCAAGCGCGAAGCCATGGCGCGCGGGCTGATGGTCTACCCGATGGGCGGCACCATCGACGGCCGCCACGGCGACCACGTGCTGCTGGCCCCGCCCTTCATCATCACCGACGACGAACTCGACCAGCTGACCGAACGCCTGGCCGGCGCCATCGACGCCGCCATCGCGCAGGCGCGCTGAACGCGCCTGCGTCCGCCCCCGCAAGGGGCACGTGTAGATAAGCACAGGGCGTTGCGCGGCTCACGGGCAACGCCGACCGCCGGCAAAGACCGGCAATCTCACGGGGAAAAACCCCAAAAGGAGTTTGCATGACCACGTCCGTCAAACACACCTTGGGCCAACGCACCGCCTGGACGCTCGCCGCGTCGGGCCTGGCCACGGCTTTGCTGTCGGCGGCGCCGGCGCCCGCCGCCGCCCAGCAGAAGTTCGTCAGCATCGGCACCGGCGGCGTCACCGGCGTCTACTACGCCGCTGGCGGCGCCATCTGCCGCCTGGTCAACAAGGACCGCGCCACCCACGGCATCCGCTGTTCGGTCGAATCGACCGGCGGCTCGGTCTTCAACGCCAACACCATCAAGGCCGGCGAGCTGGACCTGGGCGTGGTGCAGTCCGACGTCGGCTTCAACGCCTACAAAGGCGAGGGCCAGTTCAAGCAGGCCGGTCCCTACACCAAGCTGCGCTCGGTGTTCTCCATCCATCCCGAGCCGTTCACCGTGGTCACGCGCAAGGAAGCCAACATCAAGCGCTTCGAGGACCTGAAGGGCAAGCGCTTCAACGTCGGCAATCCCGGGTCGGGCACGCGGGCCTCGATGGAAGAGTTGCTGGCCACCATGGGCTGGACGCTGAAGGACTTCTCGCTGGCCTCCGAACTGCGCCCCGACGAACACGGCTCGGCGCTGTGCGACGGCAAGATCGACGGCTTTTTCTATGGCGTCGGCCACCCCTCGGCCAATATCCAGGACCCCACCACCAGCTGCGGCGCCAAGCTGGTTTCGCTGACCGGCCCCGCGGTGGACAAGCTGGTCGAAAAGTATCCCTACTACGCCCACGCCACGATTCCGGCCGGGCTCTATCCCAACAACCCCGAAGAGACCAAGACCTACGGCGTCACGGCCACGTTCGTCACCTCGGCCGACGTGCCCGAGGCCACCGTGTACACCGTGGTCAAGGCCGTGTTCGACAACTTCGACGACTTCAAGAAGCTGCACCCGGCCTTCGCCAACCTGAAGGCCGCCGACATGGTGAAGAACGGGCTGTCGGCGCCGCTGCATCCGGGCGCCGAGAAGTACTTCAAGGAAAAGGGCCTGCTCTAAGGCCGCGGGACCGACCGGCCAGCCGGAGCCGCCATGCGCGGCCCGCCGGCTGGCGCCCTCGCGCCCCGACGGGCGCAGGGGCCACGCGCGCGCTGCTTGCCGGCGCGCGTCCTGAAACGTAGGGGAATTTCATGACAAAAGAGCCGCACACGCCGGCCCCGGACCTGGATCAACTGGTCGCCGACGCCGACCGCGGAGGCCGCAATGCCGGCGGCGTCGCGGGCGCCACGCTGGCTGCCGGCGCGCTGATCTGGTCCGTCTTCCAGCTCTGGTATGCCTCGCCGCTGCCGTTCGCGCTGAACTGGGGCATTTTCAACGACACCGAGGCGCGCGCCCTGCATCTGGGCGTGGCCATGTTCCTGGGCTACCTCGCCTATCCCGCCAGCAAACGCTCGGCGCGCGACCGCATGCCCTGGTACGACTGGGCGCTGGCGCTGATGGCCGGCTTCTGCGGCGCCTATCTGTACATCTTCTATAACGAGCTCGCCGGCCGCCCCGGCCAGCCCACCACCATGGACGTGGCCACGGCCGCCATCGGCCTGGCGCTGCTGCTGGAAGTGACGCGGCGCGCGCTGGGCCTGCCCATGACGGTGCTGGGCCTGGTGTTCGTGGCCTACGCGCTGGCCGGCCCCTGGCTGCCCGACGTGCTGGCGCACCGCGGCGCCTCGCTGGAACGCCTGATGTCGCACATGTGGCTCACCACCGAAGGCGTGTACGGCGTGGCGCTGGGCGTGTCGGTGTCGTACATCTTCATCTTCGTGCTGCTGGGCTCGCTGCTGGACAAGTGCGGCGCCGGCAACTACATGATGCAGGTGTCGTTCGCGCTGCTGGGCCATCTGCGCGGCGGCCCGGCCAAGGTGGCCGTGGTGTCGTCCGCGGTCAACGGACTGGTGTCGGCGTCCTCGGTGGCCAACGTGGTGACCGGCGGCATCTTCACCATTCCGCTGATGAAAAAAGCCGGCTACGGCGGCGTGCGCGCCGGCGCGATCGAGACCGCCTCTTCGGTCAACGGCCAGATCATGCCGCCGGTGATGGGCGCGGCCGCCTTCCTGATGATCGAATACGTGGGCATCCCCTATACCGACATCATCCGCCACGCGATCCTGCCGGCCTCGATCTCGTACATCGCGCTGTTCTACATCGTGCACCTGGAAGCGCTGAAGCTGGGCATCCAGCCCATGATGGCCTCGGGCCCGACCCGCACGCCGCTGCAGAAGCTGGCCGGCTGGGGCATGGGCATCAGCGGCACGCTGGTGGTGATGGGCGCGGTCTACTGGATCGGCACCGGCATCCAGGCGGTGGCCGGCGCGGCCGCCACCTGGGTGCTGCTGGCCATCCTGGCGGCGCTGTACCTGTGGCTGCTGCGCATCGCGGCGCGCCACCCCGACCTGCCGCAGGACATAGACATCAACCATCCGGTGCGCCCCCAGCCCTGGCCCACGGTGCGCGCCGGGCTGTATTTCCTGATCCCCATCGGCATCCTGGTGTGGTGCCTGAGCGTGGAGGAATTCTCGGCCGGCCTGTCCGCGTTCTGGGCGGCCGTGGGGATGCTGTTCCAGATGGTCACGCAGCGTCCGCTGATCGCCTGGTTCCGCAAGCAGCCGACCGGACCGGCCTGGCGCCTGGGCTGGCGCGAGGCCATAGGCGGCCTGGAGGAAGGCGCGCGCAACATGATAGGCATCGCCATCGCCTGCGGCACCGCGGGGCTGATCGTCGGCGCGATCACGCTGACCGGCCTGGGCCTGCGCATGACCGCCTTCGTCGAACTGGTGTCGATGGGCAACGTGCTGCTGATGCTGATCTTCACGGCGGTGGTGTGCCTGATCCTGGGCCTGGGCATGCCCACGACCGCCAACTACATCCTGATGGCCACGCTGATGGCCCCCGTGGTGGTGGAGCTGGGCGCGCAGAACGGGCTGGTGATTCCGCTGATCGCCGTGCACATGTTCGTGTTCTATTACGGCATCATGGCCGACATCACGCCGCCGGTGGGCCTGGCCACTTTCGCGGCCGCCGCGATCTCCGGCGAAGACCCGATCAAGACGGGCATACAGGGCGTCACCTACGCGGCCCGCACGGCCATCCTGCCGTTCATGTTCGTGTTCAACCCCATGCTGCTGCTGATCGACGTCAGCTACGGCTGGGAACTGGCGCTGGTGGTGGCCGGCGCCACCCTGGCCTCGCTGACCTTCGCCGCGGCCACCATGGGGTGGTTCCGCACGCGCTGTACCCGGCTGGAGGTCTGCCTGCTGCTGCTGGTGACCTTCATGCTGTTCCGGCCGGATTGGTTCATGGACCATTTCGCCGCGCGCCACGAAAGCCGTCCGGCCGCCGAAATGCAGGCCATCGCCGCGGCGCTGCCGGACAACGGCCGCCTGACCGTGGTGCTGCGCGGCATCAACCTGGAGGGCGACGAGCTGACCAAGACCGTGGCGGTCGCCCTGCCCGCGCTGGAAGACGCGGGCGCGCAGGACGCGGGCCGCAAGCGCCTGGCCGAGGCCGGGGTGACGCTGATGAGCCTGGGCGGCCAGACGCAGATCGGCGGCCTGCGCTTCGGCAGCCGCGCCGAACGCGCCGGCTGGGAGCAAGGCTGGGACGTGCTGGAAGTGAAGGCGCCCAACCCGCAGCGCTGGTCCGACTTCTGGGTTTACGTGCCGGCGCTGTTGCTGCTGGCGGGCATGTGGGCGCGCCAGGGCCGGCGCGACGGCGGCGCCGCCGTGGGAAGGTTGCGCGCCACGGCGGTCTGACGGGATGGCGGCGTTCGGCGCCTGATGGGCTCCGCGCGCTTGAGATTTTCTTTCTTGCGCAGTGTTTCCCGCGCTGCACCCATCCTACGGTTTCACCATCGTAGGATGGGTGCAGCGCGAGAGCTCTTGGAAAAAAACTCGAATACCAAGCGCGCGGAACCCATCGGGCGCCGAACGCCCCCCACGCAAAATCAGCCCAGCACCGGCGACAGCACCGGCTGCTTGGGCCGCACGTCCAGCGCGCGTCCCTTGCGGGCGCGCTTGCCGACGTAGACCGCCAGCGCCTCGCCGGCCAGGATGTCCTCGGTGTGCTTGTTGCGGTAGATGCCGGCGGCGCGCAGGCCGCCCGCGCCGATGGGCACGGTCTGGTCCAGCTTGTCGGAGGCGTCCAGGCCCATCAGGATGGTGCCGCGTCCGCCGCCCGACAGGGTCTTGACCTCGTCCAGGCCGAAGACCAGGAACTTGCCCTTGTGCGACAGCAGCGCAAGCTGGGTGGCGCCCTTGAACAGCGGCACCGGGCGCAGCAGCGCGTCGCCCTCTTCCAGCGTGATGAACTGCTTGCCGGCGCGCTGGCGGCTGACCATGTCGGACAGCTTGGCCGCGAAGCCGTAGCCGCCGCGCGTGGCCAGCAGCCAGCGGCTGTCGGGAGACGCCGCGATGGTGTGCACGATGCGCGTGCCCGGCCCCAGGTCGATCATGGTGGTCACCGGCTGGCCATCGCCGCGCGCCGAGGGCAGCGCCGAGACGGGCACCGAATAGACGCGCCCGTTGTCGCCCATCGCGATCAGCGTGTCGGTGGTGCGGCATTCGAAGGCGCCGTAGAGATCGTCGCCCTGCTTGAAGCCGAATTGCGCGGCGTCGTGGCCGTGGCCCTGGCGGGCGCGCAGCCAGCCCTTCTGCGACACGATCACGGTGACCGGCTCGTCCAGCACCTTGGTCTCCAGCACGGCGCGCTCGGCGGTCTCGATCAGCGTGCGGCGATCGTCGCCGTACTGCTTGGCGTCGGCCTCGATTTCCTTGACCAGCAGGCGCTTGAGCGCGGCGGGATTGTCCAGCAGCTCCTGCAGGCGCAGCTGTTCCTCGCGCTTGTCGGCCAGTTCCTGCTCGATCTTGAAGCCTTCCAGGCGGGCCAGCTGGCGCAGGCGCATTTCGAGGATGTCCTCGGCCTGCCGCTCCGACAGATTGAAGCGCTCCATCAGCGCGGCGCGCGGCTCGTCGGATTCGCGGATCGTCTGGATCACTTCGTCCACGTTCAGGTAGACGACCATGCGGCCTTCCAGCACGTGGATGCGGTCGATCACCTTGTCCAGGCGGAAGCGCGTGCGGCGCACCACGGTATTGGTGCGGAACGCCAGCCATTCGACCAGGATGTCGCGCAGGCCCTTCTGGCGCGGCCGGCCGTCGGTGCCGATGCACACCAGGTTGACCGAGGCGCTGCTTTCCATGCTGGTCTGCGCCAGCAGCGTGTTGACGAACTCGTCGCGGTCCACGCGCGAAGTCTTGGGTTCGAACACCAGGCGCACGGCGGCGTCCTTGCCCGACTCGTCGCGCACCGCGTCCAGCAGGTTCAGCATGACCGCCTTGGCCTGCGTCTGCTCGGGCGTCAGGCTCTTCTTGCCGGTCTTGACCTTGGGGTTGGTGATTTCCTCGATCTCTTCGAGCACCTTCTGGCACGAGGTGCCGGGCGGCAGCTCGTGGACCACCAGCTGCCACTGGCCGCGCGCCATTTCCTCGAACTGCCAGCGGGCGCGCACCTTCAGCGAGCCGCGGCCGGACGCGTAGATCTGGGCGATGTCCTCGGGCGGGGTGATGATCTGGCCGCCGCCGGCGAAGTCCGGCCCGGGCACCAGCGCGTGCAGCTCGGCGTCGGGCAGCTGCGGATGCTTGATGAGCGCCACGCAGGCCTGCGCCACTTCGCGCAGGTTGTGCGGCGGGATTTCGGTGGCCATGCCGACCGCGATGCCCGAGGCGCCGTTGAGCAGCATCACCGGCAGGCGCGCCGGCAGCATCTGCGGCTCCTGCTGGCTGCCGTCATAGTTGGGCACGAAGTCCACGGTGCCCTCGTCCAGCTCGTCGAGCAGCAGCTTGGCGATGGGCGTCAGGCGCGCTTCGGTGTAGCGCATGGCGGCGGCGTTGTCGCCGTCGCGCGAGCCGAAGTTGCCCTGGCCGTCGATCAGCGGATAGCGCAGCGAAAAGTCCTGCGCCATGCGCACCATGGCGTCGTAGGCGGCCTGGTCGCCGTGCGGGTGGTATTTGCCCAGCACGTCGCCGACGACGCGCGCGGACTTCACCGGCTTGGCGCCGGCGCCCAGCCCCATCGCCTGCATGGCGTACAGGATGCGGCGCTGCACGGGTTTCTGGCCGTCGCCCACGTCCGGCAGGGCGCGGCCGCGCACCACGGATACGGCATAGTCTAGATAGGCTTGTTCCGCGTAGCGCGCCAGGGTGATGGCGGCGTCGCCCTCGCCGTCGGGCGGGGTGGCGTCGAACAGGCCGGGTTGATTGCTGTCGGTCATGATGGTTTCAGGTAGACAAATTCATCGAAACGGCGTCAGCGCGCCGGCGCGGACGGCATCAGCTGCGTGTCGGCCACGTGCGCGCGCAGCTGCGCGCGCACCGCCTCCAGCGTGGCGGCGTCCTGTCCGCGCTTGGGGATGATCACGCCTTGCAAGGTGCCGAGAATGACATAGAGATGGTCCGGGGTTTCCTCGACCCGCCGCACATCGGACCACGCCATGCGCCCGGAGGCGGCGGCGGTGGAATCCGAGACGCCGTCGGGGCCGAACTCCAGCCGGTGGCGGCCCAGGAACAGCTCGTCGGGCTGCCGAGCCAGCATGCGCCGGGTGTTCTTGCGCACCAGCGCCGGCAGCACGTATTCATAGGCCAGCGCCAGCACCGCGAGAATGCCCAGCCCCACCGCCAGCCCCTCGAAATACACGGGCAGGATGCGGGCCCAGTCGGGCCCCTTGCCGTCCCAGGTCTGCCAGACCAGATAGGCCAGCAGCGCCACGATCATCAGGATCGCGAAGCGCAGGTGCGAGCGGTAGCGGCGGCGGCGCAGCTCGGGCCGCTTGTACACGTAGACGGCGAAGTCGGCGTAGTCGTCGGCCGTCAGGTCGACGTCCATGCGGGCAGCTCCGGATGCGGCCATCAGATGTCCAGCTCCGCCAGGTTGCCCTTTTCCTCGATCCAGGCGCGGCGCTGCGAGGACTCGCCCTTGCCCATCAGCATGTCGAACATGCGGGTGGTGTCTTCGGGGGTCTGGTCGCCGTAGCCCACCGGCAGCAGCCGGCGCGTGTCCGGGTTCATGGTGGTTTCCCACAGCTGCTCGGGATTCATTTCGCCCAGGCCCTTGAAGCGGCTCACGGCCCAGGCGCCTTCGCGCACGCCTTCCTTGCGCAGCTTGTCCTGCGCGGCCTCGAGTTCGCCCTCGTCCAGGCAGTAGATCTTGCGCGCCGGACGCTTGCCCTGGGCCGGCACGTCCAGGCGGAACAGCGGCGGCTTGGCCACGAAGACGTGGCCGGCCTCGACCAGCTTGGGGAAGTGCCGGTAGAACAGCGTCAACAGCAGCACCTGGATGTGCGAGCCGTCGACGTCCGCGTCCGACAGGATGCAGATGCGGCCGTAGCGCAGGCCGGACAGGTCGGGCGTGTCGCCCGGACCGTGCGGGTCCACGCCGATGGCCACCGAGATGTCATGGATCTCGTTGTTGGCGAACAGGCGGTCGCGGTCCACTTCCCACGAATTCAGCACCTTGCCGCGCAGCGGCAGGATGGCCTGGAACTCCTTGTCGCGGCCCATCTTGGCCGAGCCGCCGGCCGAGTCGCCCTCGACCAGGAACACTTCGGTGCGCGAGGCGTCGCTGGATTCGCAATCGGTCAGCTTGCCCGGCAGCACGGCCACGCCCGAACTCTTGCGCTTTTCCACCTTCTGCGCCGAGCGCTGGCGCGCCTGGGCCTGGCGGATGGCCAGCTCGGCCAGCTTCTTGCCGTATTCGACATTGCTGTGCAGCCACAGGTCCAGCGCGCTCTTGGAAAAACCGCCCACCAGGCGCACCGCGTCGCGGCTGTTCAGGCGCTCCTTGATCTGGCCCTGGAACTGCGGGTCCAGCACCTTGGCCGACAGCACGAAGCTGGCGCGCGCGAACACGTCCTCGGGCAGCAGCTTCACGCCCTTGGGCAGCAGGCTGTGCAGTTCGGCAAAGCCCTTGACCGCGCCGAACAGGCCTTCGCGCAGGCCGGATTCGTGGGTGCCGCCGGCCGGCGTGGGAATCAGGTTGACGTAGGACTCGCGCACGGCGTTGCCGTCTTCGGTCCAGGCCACCACCCACTGGGCGCCCTCGCCTTCGGCGAAGTTCTCGTGGTCGGCGCCGGCGTACTGCTGGCCTTCGAAGAACGGCACCATCAGCTCGGCCCCGGCCAGCGCCTCGGACAGGTAGCCGCGCAGGCCGTCCTGGTACTGCCAGGTCTTGGTGTCGCCGGTCTTTTCGTTGACCAGCGTGACCTTGACCCCGGGCAGCAGCACGGCCTTGCTGCGCAGCAGGTGCGTCAGCTCGCCCGGCGGGATATTGGGACTGTCGAAATACTTGGGGTCCGGCCAGACGCGCACGCGGGTGCCGGACTTCTTGCGCCCGCCCTGGTCGTAGGGCGCCAGGGGCTCGGCCACGTCGCCGCCCTTGAAGACCAGGCGGTTGACGGCGCCGTCGCGCCACACCACCACCTCCAGCCGCGTGGCCAGTGCGTTGGTGACCGACACGCCCACGCCGTGCAGGCCGCCGGAGAAGGCGTAGGCGCCGCCGCCGGCCTTGTCGAACTTGCCGCCGGCGTGCAGGCGCGTGAACACCAGCTCGACCACGGGCGCGTTCTCTTCGGGATGCAGGCCGACGGGAATGCCGCGCCCGTCGTCCTCGACGGAAACGCTGCCGTCCGCGTGCAGCGTGACCTGGATCTGCTTGCCGTAGCCGGCCAATGCCTCGTCTGCGGCGTTATCAATGACCTCCTGCACGACGTGCAGCGGGTTTTCGGTTCGGGTGTACATGCCCGGGCGCTGGCGCACGGGCTCCAGCCCCTTCAGGACGCGAATGGACGCCTCGGTGTAACGTGGAGTGGCCAAGTTATCCCCAACATCTGTGGAAAAAAACCGACATTTTACGGATAAGCCCAGGTTCTGCGCGGCTCCCGGTGGGATGCGCACGACCTGACCACCTCCGAATTCGGTAGGATGATGACAGTGGCAACCGGCGCATCGGGGCCCTCGGCCCGGATCGCGACAACTGCGCCGCAACATCCTACACAAATCCGGCAAACCCTGTTGTTATCTCCAGTGGTATGCCTGTTGTTATTGACAGTGGTATGCTTTAGTCCATTGCCACAAACAAGAACAACCGCAAGGCGCATCTCTTCGGACCCTTTTTCCTTCCGGACCCTGTTTTACGCGCCCTTTGCTGCCGAACCCGAGAATCACCATCATGAGCGACCAAATCAAGAACGTCAGTGACGCAAGCTTCGATGCCGATGTGTTGAAGTCCGGCCAGCCTGTGCTGGTGGATTACTGGGCTGCCTGGTGCGGCCCCTGCAAGATGATCGCCCCCATCCTGGAAGAAGTCGCCACCGAATACGCCGGCCGCCTGACGGTCGCCAAGCTGAACGTGGACGAAAACCAGGACACCGCCGCCAAGTACGGCATCCGTGGCATTCCCACCCTCATGCTCTTTAAGGACGGCCAGGCCGCCGCCACCAAGGTCGGCGCGCTGTCCAAGTCGCAACTCACCGCATTCCTGGACGGCGCGTTGTAAACTGCGTGCTGTGAACGAAGGCGCCGCCCCGGTGGCGGCGCTCATTCAATACCGCGCGAGCCCGTCCGTGGCGCGCCGCCAGAACCCTTCTTTACTTTTCCCCCACCACTCACCGCGATGCACCTCAACGAACTGAAGGCGCTGCATGTCTCGCAGCTGCTGGAAATGGCCGCCGGCCTGGAAATCGAGAACGCCAACCGCCTGCGCAAGCAGGAACTGATGTTCGCCATCATGAAACGGCGCGCCAAGCAGGGCGAGCAGATCTTCGGCGACGGCGTGCTGGAAGTCCTGCCCGACGGCTTCGGCTTCCTGCGCTCGCCCGAGACCTCGTACCTGGCCAGCACCGACGACATCTACATCTCGCCTTCGCAGATCCGCCGCTTCAACCTGCACACCGGCGACTCGATCGAAGGCGAAGTGCGCACGCCCAAGGACGGCGAGCGCTATTTCGCGCTGGTGAAGGTGGACAAGGTCAACGGCGTGGCGCCCGAGGCGATCAAGCATCGCATCATGTTCGAGAACCTGACGCCGCTGCACCCGAACCGCGTCATCCGCCTCGAACGCGACATCAAGAGCGAAGAAAACCTCACCGGCCGGATTCTCGACGTCTTCGCGCCCATCGGCATGGGCCAGCGCGGCCTGATCGTCGCCAGCCCCAAGTCCGGCAAGACGGTGATGATGCAGCACATCGCGCACGCCTTCACCACCAACTACCCCGACGCGGTCATGATCGTCCTGCTGGTCGACGAACGCCCCGAGGAAGTGACCGAAATGCAGCGCACCGTGCGCGGCGAAGTGGTGGCCTCGACCTTCGACGAACCGGCCACGCGCCACGTGCAGGTCGCCGAAATGGTCATCGAAAAGGCCAAGCGCCTGGTCGAAATGAAGAAGGACGTGGTGATCCTGCTGGACTCCATCACCCGCCTGGCGCGCGCCTACAACACCGTGGTGCCGGCCTCCGGCAAGGTGCTGACCGGCGGCGTCGACGCCAACGCGCTGCAACGTCCCAAGCGCTTCTTCGGCGCGGCCCGCAATCTCGAGGAAGGCGGTTCGCTGACCATCCTGGGCACGGCGCTGATCGAAACCGGCAGCCGCATGGACGAAGTCATCTATGAAGAGTTCAAGGGCACCGGCAACTCCGAAGTCCACCTCGAACGCCGCCTGGCCGAAAAGCGCGTCTACCCCTCGATCAACCTGAACAAGTCGGGCACGCGCCGCGAAGAACTGCTGATCGCGCCGGACCTGCTGCAGAAGGTCTGGGTGCTGCGCAAGTTCATCCACGACATGGACGAAGTCCAGTCCATGGAATTCATCCTGGACAAGATGCGCGCCACCAAAACCAATGCCGAATTCTTCGACATGATGAAAAAGAAATAATCTCCCCCCCGAAGCGCTGCGCGCTTCCCCCCCGGGGGGGCGCCGCTACGGACCGGCGGAGCCGGATCCGTGCGGCCCGGGTCTTGAGACACCCGTTTCTTTTGGGGGCCCCGTTTCTTTTGGGGCCCCGTTTCTTTTGGGGCCCCGTTTCTTTTGGGGCCCCGTTTCCATTGCGGCCGGCCTAGTTGCCGCCCAGGAATTCCTCCAGCAGGCCCGGCGTCTCGGGCTGCTTGCCAGGCTTGGCCGGCTTGTCCGCCAGCGGCTTGGCGGACGTTTCGATCGGCTCGATCTTGGGGTCGTCCCAGTCGCCGGTGACGGCGTATTCCATGGTCATGGCGCGCGCCAGCGGCTGCTTGAGCAGCCATTGCGTGACGAAGGCCCCCAGGCCGATCAGCGGGTTGACCGCCAGCGCCGTCACCATGGCCGCGCCGCTGGCGTCCAGGTTGGGGATCACCACCGCCTTCAGGTCCCAGCGTTCGCGGATGATGTTGACGCCGCCGGCCAGCACGATGGCGGCGACCGGGCCGTTGATCTTGTAGCCTTCGGTGGACGCCACGCCCTCGGCCACTTTGACCCGGCCGCGGATGGTGTCGAAGGGAAAGCCGTCGCGCAGCAGGTTGGTCGGGTTCACGTCCAGCCGCGCCAGCCTCTGCAGCGATTGCAGCGACAGCAGCTCCAGCAGCCGTGCGGTGCGCGAATTGACGTGCATGAAGCGGCCCTTGTCCAGGCTGACGTCGACCTCGCCGGTCAGGTTTTCGATCTTGTGGGTCCAGGGCAGGTCGCGCCAGGTGGCCTGGCCCTTCATGGTGCCCTGCCCGCCCGACACCACTTTCTCGAAGCCGATGCTGTCGAGGAACTTGCCCACGTCCTCGTACTTCACCGAAGCGTCCACCGTCAGCCCGCGGTCCGCGCCCTGCAGCCGCCAGTTGCCGGTGGCGTTCAGCGAGGCCGCCGGATTGGTGATGGAGAGCTTGTCCAGCCGCCATTGGCGGCCGCGCTCCAGATTGGCGCCCTGGACCTGCAGCGCGCCCAGATTCTTGCCGTACAGCCGGAATTCCTGCGCCTGCAGGTCGATCGCCGGGATGTCCGACAGGTCGCTGCCAGAGGACAGGGCCTCGTCGGCGTCGTTGTCATCGCCTTCGCCGCCCAGGGCCAGGTGCTTCAGGCGCGCCGTGATCTGCCCGGCGATGGCGCCGGAGGCCTCGCGCCACTCCAGCGTGCCGGCGGCCTGGCGCGATTGCAGGTCCACGCGCCACTGCGCCGGGCCGGGGCGGGTCGCATACAGCGTCAGGTCGTTGAGGGTAAAGCCGCCGGTGCGCAGCTTGCCGGCGGCCAGGCTGATGCGCTCGGGCTGCGGCAGCATCGGGCGCGAGGCGGCGCGGCTCTTGCCTGCGCTCTTGCCGGCGGCCGGGCTGAACCCGTCGGCCACGTCTTCCCAGGCGTCCATGTCCAGTTCCGGCAGCGTCGCGTTCAGGCTCAGCCCCCGCTCCGGCAGGCTGGCCGGGCGGCCGATGCCCAGCGCGCCGCGCGTGAAATAGGAACGCTCGCCCTCGGATGGCGCGCGCTCGAACAGCGCGTTGACGCCGTCGCCCAGGCTGGCCGTCAGCCAGCGCCGGTTCGAGGCGCCGCGGTCCTGCGCGGGCGACCACTCTACCTTCAGCGTCTGCGCGCTCTGGGCCGGCTTGCCCACCGGCGCGGGCATGTCGATCGCCATGCCGACCAGGTCGGACTCCACGGAAATATCCACCGCCCCGCCGCGCTGATAGCCCACCTTGCCCTTGTAGGCCGCCTTGCCCGAAAAGCGCGACATGGACGGCGTGTTGCTCAGCTGGGTCAGCGCCGAGCCGGCCAGCGTGCCTTCGAACCGCAGCGCGTCCGACCCCTTGGCCAGGCGGCCGGAAATCCGCGCCGGACCGCCCAGGAACTGGGCCCGCACTTCCTTGGTCTCCACGCCTTTTTCCGAGAACGCCAGCTCGCCGCGCATCTGGCTGAGCAGCGGCATTTCCGGCATGAAGGTGAAGCTGTTGTCGGCGAACTGGATGCGCCCCTGCACCTGCGTGTCGTCGGTATTGAGCAGCGGCACCTTGAGCTTGAGGCCCACGCGCCAGTCGCCGCTGCCGCGCGCCTCTTCCAACGCGCCGTCCAGCAATTCGCCCAGCGGCGAATTCGCCGCCAGCGCCAGATAGGCCGGCACCGAGCCGGAGGTCTCGCCGTCCAGCAACAGTTCGGAGTTCTCCTCCATGTTGGGAATGGTGGCGGAGACCGCGCCCAGCGCCACGGTCTGGCCCGGCCCCACGTGGGCCAGCGCGCCGCCGGCGCTGTCCAGCGTCAGGCTGACCTTGTCGATGCGGAAGTTGCCCGCCAGGTTCTCCAGCACCGGCCATCCCTTGCGGTGGCCGCGCGCCGGCGCGTAGTCGACCTTGGCGCCGGTGTAGGCGCCGGCAATGACGAATTCGCCCTGGGCCCCGGGGCTGCCGTAGGGAAAATCGTCCAGGTCGCCCTTGAGCGTGATGGAGGCCGACTGCATCTCGCCGGCCGGCAGGCCGGTGGCCAGCCATTCGCGCGCGTCCGCGTTGACCTCCAGCGGCAGGTAGCGGTGGATGGCCGGCATGGAGCCGCGCACCATGGTGCCGCGCAGGTCCACGCTGCCGGCCGCCGTCTTGCCCTCGGGCTGCCACTGTCCCTGGAAACGCGCGTCGATGTCGTCATTGGCCAGCCGCAGCTGCGCGATGTCGACGAACCAGTGCTCGGCGTCCGGCCCCTTGGTGCTGGCCTGGAGCGCGACGTCGCGCGCTTTCAGCGTGGGCTCCGCGAACACGCCAGGCAGGGTCACGGCCAGCTGCTCGGCGCGGCCGTCGACCGACACGGCGGCCGCGCCCGGGCTGCGCGCCAGCGGCACGCCCTCGATCTGTACGAAGTCGCCCGGCAGGCCCTGCACGCGCGCCTGCGCGTAGTGCGCCGCGAACCCGGGGCCGTCGGCCGCGGCCGACCAGCGCAGGCCGCGCACCGCGGCGTCCGCGGTCAGCGCGGTGAACTTGCCTTTTTCCAGCTGCAGCCAGGCGCGCGCGCTGATGCGCCCCGCGATCTCCGGCGGTTCGATCCAGGGCGCCCAGGCCAGCGGCTCGGCGTCGTCCACCTGGGCATAGAGCTGCCCGCTCCAGCCGGCGGCATTGGCGCCGCCCAGCGCCAGCAGGCTGCGGTTGAACTCGCCGCGCAGTTCGATCTTGCGCGCCAGCGCGTCGCCGGCCGCGGCCCGCAGCACGAAGCGGTGCGACAGGCTGCCGTTGCGCGCCAGGAAGTCCACGCCTTCGAGCGTCAGTTCGGGCGCCTGGCGCAGCCCGTCGATCCAGCGCACCGTGGCCCCGCGCACGCGCAGTTCGCGCTGCGCGGCCAGCCAGCGCAACGCGGGATGATCCAGGTCCGAACGGTGGTCGCTGGTGTTGAGGTCGATGTCCTGGCCGGCCACCCATAGATGATTGTCCGCGTCGCGGCGCAGCGTGATTTCGGGCCGCTCGACCTGCAGGCTCACCAGCTTGGGCGACAAGGCCAGAATGCTGCGCCAGCCCAGCACGGCGGAGACGGACGGCAGGGCCAGCACGGGGTCCGGCTCGTCGTCGTAGACCTGCACGGCCTTCAGGTCCAGCCGCGGATTGAGCCCCTGCCAGTCCGCTTCGATGGCGCCGATCTCCACGCGCGAACCCAGCGCCCGGCTGGCGTAGGCCTCGATCTGCGGACGCCATTGGTCTATCCTGGGAAGCACCCAGTAGCGCACGCCCAGCGCGCCCAGCGCGGCGACGCCATAGACGGCCAGCGTCACCCAGAACAGGGCGCACAGCAGTTTCTTGGCCGCCGCGCCGCCCCACCAGGACGCGCGGCCGGCGGCAGGCCCCGATTGCGGGTCCGGCGTGGGGGAATTTTTCGAAGCTGACACGGATCGGTGGGCAGGATAATGGTCTTGCGGTATCGTCCCCACTTATACCTGAAACGCGCCCATTTCGCCGCCAATTTCGCCATGTCCACGCCCGTTTTGCTCGACCCCGCCCTCGCCTGGTCCGGCCACCTGCGCCGCCGCCTCGATGCCCATCCCGACCTGGCCGCCTGGCTTGCCGAGGCCGTGCAGCAGCCGCTCACGCCCGCCCGCATCAAAGCATGGCAAACCGAGGTGGCCGGCCCGGGCGCGCCGGACACGCTGCCGGTGGAATCCTGCCGCATGGTGCTGCGCAAGCTGCGCGAACGCGTCTTCAACGTGCTGATCGTGCGCGACCTGGCCGGGCAGGCGCCGCTCGAAGAGGTGGTGGGCGCCATGACCGCCCTGGCCGACCTGGCGGTGGCCGCCGCCTACCGCAGCGTGGCGGCCGAACTCGCGGCCGTGCATGGCGTGCCGCGCGACCCGGCCACCGGCAAGCCGCAGGAAATGCTGATCATGGGCATGGGCAAGCTCGGCGGCTGCGAACTGAACGTGTCCTCCGACATCGACCTCATCATGCTGTATGGCGAAGAAGGCGAAACCGACGGGCCGCGCCGCATCAGCCACCACGAGTTCTACGGCCGCCTGACGCGGCGCATGATGCCGGTGCTGTCCGAGGTCGACGCCAACGGGCAGGTGTTCCGCACCGACCTGCGGCTGCGTCCCGACGGCGACTCCGGCCCGCTGGCCTGGAGCCTGGACGCGCTGGAGCACTACCTGATCGGCCAGGGCCGCGAATGGGAGCGCTATGCCTGGCTCAAGGCGCGGCTGATTCCGGCCCAGGCCTTCGACGGCAGCGACAGCGCCGCGCAGGCGCGCCAGCTCGAAAGCCTGCGCGTGCCCTTCGTGTACCGCAAGTATTTCGATTTCGACGCCCTCGCCGCCCTGCGCGCGCTGCGCGAGCGCATCCGCCAGGACTGGCAGCGCCGCGCCCACGCGCGCAGCGGCATCGACAGCGCCAACAACATCAAGCTGGGCGACGGCGGCATCCGCGAGATCGAATTCGTGGTGCAGGTGGCCCAGCTGATCCGCGGCGGCCGCATGCCGGCGCTGCAAAAGCGCGGCCTGCTCGAAGCGCTAGAGGCCGAACGCGCGGCCGGCCTGATGCCCGAGGACGACGTCCGGCGCCTGGAGCAGGCCTACCGCTATCTGCGGCGCACCGAGCACGCCCTGCAATACCGCGAAGACGCGCAGACCCACCTGCTGCCCGGCGATCCCGCCCTGCGCGCCGAGCTGGCCGCCGCCCTGGGCATGAGCCCGCAGGACTTCGAAACCACGCTGGCGGCGCACCGCGAGTTCGTCTCGCAGACCTTCCGCAACGTGTTCCGCATCATGGGCATGGGCGAGACCGAGGAGCCGGCGCCCGCGCCCGGCGCCGCCGAACCCGCCGGCTGCCTGGAAACGCCGGACGGCAATTGCGAGCTGGGCGAACAGATCCGCCAGGCCTTCGGCGATTCCGCGCAGGACCTGCTGCGCCGCACCGAGACCCTGCTCAACAGCCACCGCATCCGCAGCCTGCCCGAGAGCAGCCGCAAGCGCATGGACATCCTGCTGCCCTCGGCGCTGCGCGCCGCGCTGCAGACGCCCGCGCCGCTGGAGGCCACGGTGCGCCTGTTCGACCTGATCGAAAAAATCGCGCAGCGCAGCGCCTACCTGGCCCTGCTGGCCGAGTATCCCGACACCCTGGCCCGCGTGGCCCGCATGGTCGCCGCCAGCCCCTGGGCCGCCCAGTACCTGACCCAGCATCCGCTGCTGCTCGACAGCCTGATCGACTGGCGCACGCTGTTCGAGCCGCTGGACTTCGCCCAGATCGCGCGCCAGCTCGGCGCGGACCTGGACGCCTGCCGCCTGCCCGACGGCGAGCCCGATATCGAACGCCAGATGAACCTCATGCGCGACGTGCAGCGCCAGGCCAGCTTCCAGCTGCTGGCGCAGGACCTAGAGGGCGAGCTCACCGTGGAAAAGCTGGCCGACCAGCTGTCCGCGCTGGCCGACGTGCTGCTCAACGAAACCATCCGCCGCGCCTGGCCGCTGGTGAACCGGGTGCCGGGCGCCGAACCGCGCTTCGCCGTCATCGCCTACGGCAAGCTGGGCGGCAAGGAGCTGGGCTACGCCTCCGACCTGGACCTGGTGTTCCTGTTCGACGACACGCGCGAGGACGCCGCCGAGGTCTACGCCAAGCTGGGCCGGCGCATGACCTCCTGGCTCTCGACCATGACGTCCTCGGGCCGGCTGTACGAGGTCGACCTGCGCCTGCGCCCGGACGGCGACGCCGGCCTGCTGGCCGTATCGGTCGAGGCCTTCGAGCAGTACCAGCACAAGCACGCCTGGGCCTGGGAGCACCAGGCGCTGACCCGCGCGCGGCATGCCGCCGGCGACGCCGGCATCGGCGAGCGCTTCGAACGCATCCGCGAGGACATCCTGGTGATGCCGCGCGACGCCGCGGCGCTACGCGACGAAGTGCTGGCGATGCGCGAGAAGATCAACGCCGGCCATCCCAACACCGGCCCGCTGTTCGACCTCAAGCATGACCGCGGCGGCATGGTCGACGTGGAATTCGTCACCCAGTACCTGGTGCTGTGCCACTCAGGCACGCATCCGCAGCTGGTGCGCAACCTGGGCAATATCGCGCTGCTGCGCCTGGCCGGCGAGGCCGGCCTGATCGAGCCGGCGCTGGCCGCCCGCGCCGGCGACGCCTATCGCACCCTGCGCCGCGTCCAGCATCAGCTGCGGCTGCAGGGCGTGGAAAAGGCCCGCGTGCCGCCCGAGCAGCTGCAGGAAGAACGCGCCGCCGTGCGCGAACTGTGGGCGGCCGTGCTCGGATGAACCCGTGCGGGCGCGGCTGGCGGCAACTCGTCGTAAAATAAGGACTTTTCCGCATTTTTCCGTTTGCCAGCCATGTCCGACCTCGTGCGCCCCAAACTCGATCTGCCCGCCGGCCGCCGCAAGGTGCTGCTGCACTCGTGCTGCGCGCCCTGCTCCGGCGAAGTCATGGAGGCCATGACCGCCTCGGGCATCGATTACGCGATCTACTTCTACAACCCGAACATCCATCCGGTCAAAGAGTACGAAATCCGCAAGCAGGAGAACATCCGCTTCGCCGAACAGCACGGCATCGAATTCATCGACGCCGACTACGACATGGACAACTGGTTCGAACGGGTCAAGGGCCTGGAAGACGCGCCCGAGCGCGGCGAACGCTGCACGGTCTGTTTCGACATGCGCTTCGAGCGCACCGCGCTGTACGCGCACGAGCACGGTTTCGACACCATCACCAGCTCGCTGGGCATCTCGCGCTGGAAGGACATGAACCAGATCAACGGCTGCGGCGAACGCGCCGCGGCCCGCTACGACGACCTGATCTACTGGACCTACAACTGGCGCAAGGGCGGCGGCTCGTCGCGCATGATCGAAATCAGCAAGCGCGAGAACTTCTACCAGCAGGAATACTGCGGCTGCGTCTATTCGCTGCGCGACACCAACCGCCACCGCCGCTCGCAAGGCCGCGACCGCATCCACATCGGCGTGAAGTTCTACGGCAAGGAAGAGCTGATCGGGATGAGCGAGGATACGTAGGACGGGTGCAGCGCGAGAGTTTTTAAGCAAGAACCCCATCGTCGAACGCGCGTAACCCATCAGGCGGCGAGAGCCGCCGTTTTTCATGGCAGGCGCCAAGCGCCGCAAAGCACAGGCCCCACATGGGGCCCATGCCTACCCCGGCCTCAATCCAGCATCAGCACCGTCGCGCCCGTGGTCTTGCGCCCGGCCAGCGCCGTCTGCGCCTCACCGGCCTGTTCCAGCGTGTAGCGCTGGTCGATGCGGACCTTGATCTTCTTCTTCAGGACCAGGTCGAACAGTTCTTCGGAAGCGGCCTGCAGCTTGGCCAGCGTGTTGACGTGGATGCCCAGCGAGGGCCGGGTCACGTACAGGCTGCCCTTCTGGTTCAGCGTCGCCAGGTTGACGCCCGACACCGGGCCGGAGGCGTTGCCGAAGCTGACCATCAGGCCGCGCGGCTCGATGCAGTCCAGCGAGGTTTCCCAGGTGTCCTTGCCCACGCCGTCATAGACCACCGGCACCTTCTTGCCGCCGGTCAGTTCCAGCACGCGCTCGACCACGTTTTCGCGCGAGTAGTCGATGGTTTCCCAGGCGCCGTTGGCGCGGGCCAGTTCGGCCTTCTCGGGGCTGGAGACCGTGCCGATCAGCTTCACGCCCAGCGCGCGGGCCCATTGGCAGGCGATCAGGCCCACCCCGCCGGCGGCGGCGTGGAACAGAATGGTTTCGCCGCCCTGCAGGCGGTAGGTCTGGCGGAACAGGTACTGCACGGTCAGGCCCTTGAGCATCAGCGCGGCGGCCTCGTCGAAACCGATGCCCTTGGGCACCTTGACGACCTGGGCGGCGGGCACGTTGCGCGCCTCGGCGTAGGCGCCGATGGGGCTTTGGCCATAGGCGACGCGGTCGCCCTTCTTCAGGTGCTTGACGTCGGCGCCCACCGCGGTCACCTCGCCCGCGCCCTCGAAGCCCAGCCCGTGGGGCAGCGGGTGCGGATACAAGCCCGTGCGGTAATAGATATCGATGAAGTTCAGGCCGGCGGCGTGCTGCCGGATGGTGACTTCGTTGGCGGCGGGCGGCGGAACCTCCACCTCGGCCAGCTTCAGGACTTCGGGACCACCGTGCTGCTCGATACGAATTGCCTTGACGAGATTGCTGGCCATGCGGGCCTCCTTTCAATGGAAATAATGCGAACTAAGCGACAAAAACCGGATTCAACGCCCTGGCCGCGCCTCGCCCCGCTTGGCGGGCGCCGCGCCCCCCATCAAGGCGAACACGCCGGCCAGCACCAGGACCGTGCCTGCCATCTGCCACACCGTGATCGGCTCGTGCAGGAACCATGAGGCCAGGAACAGCACCGACACCGGCCCCACCATGCCCAGCAGCGAGGCGGTGGGCGCGCCGATCAGCGCCACCGCCCACATCAGCATGAACACCGGCACCACGGTGTTGAGCGTGGCGTGGATCACGGAATAGCCGTAGACCCCCGCCGGCTGGATCAGCATGGACGGCGGATGCACGGCGAAGAACTGAACGATGCAGGCCACGCACGAGACCGTCATGGCATAGGCCACCAGCGGCGTCGCGCCGATCCGCTTGACCAGTTCCCCCGAACAGATCAGGTACACAGAATAGCTTGCGGCCGACCCGAAAACGAATAAAGACCCCAGGAAGACCTCGCTTCCGCCGAAGGACAGGTCGTGCGCGAACACCAGCACCACGCCGGCGTAGGACAGCACCATGGCCATCCACTGGCGGCGCTCGATCGGGCGCTTGAACCAGAAGGCCGACAGCAGCACCACCAGCGAGGGCGAGAGAAACAGGATCAACCGCTCCAGGCTGGCCGTGACGTAGCGCAGCCCCAGGAAGTCCAGGAAGCTCGACAGGTAATAACCCAGCAGCCCCAGCACGCAGACCTGCAGGCGCTCTTTGGGCGTCAGGCGCACGATCTCGCCGCGCGCGGCGCGGCGCGACTGGGCCCAGGCCACGGCCGCGAAGAACGGCATGGCGAACAGCATGCGAAACGCGATGAGCGTGACCGCGTCGATGCCGTAGCGATAGGTGAATTTGACGACGATGGCCTTGGCCGAAAACAGCACCGCGCCCAGGGTTGCCATGATGAATCCGGCCGCGCGGCTGGAGGGACGGGAAAACGGCGAAAACTCGGCAAGGCGATTCATGCGATGATTTTATGTTCAGTGCAAAAATAAATGCACGCTCGGCGCCATACTTTTCTCGTGCCGGCGCCCCGCTTCCATGCATTCCAACCTGCCTCGCATGACCAGACACCGCGCCCTGACCTACATCCACATCGCCGCCGTGCTCTTCGGCCTGACCGGCGTCTTCGGCGAACTGATCCAGGCCAGCGCCGCCGTCATCACGCTGGGACGCGCCGTGTTCGCGGTGCTCGCGCTGGGCGTTTTCGCCCGCATGCGGCGCAAACCCCTGCTGGGCGCGCTGACCCCGGCGCAGCTGTTCGTGCTGGTGGTGGCGGGCGTGCTGCTGGCGGTGCACTGGGTCACGTTCTTCATTTCGGTCAAGGTCGGCGGCATCGCCATCGCGACGCTGGGCTTCGCCAGTTTTCCGGCCTTCATCACGCTGTTCGAAGGCCTGCTGTTTCGCGAACGCATCCGGCTGGCCGAATGGCTGCTGCTGGGCCTGGTGACCGCCGGCCTGGTGCTGGTCACGCCCTCGTTCGACCTGGCCGACCAGGGCACCATCGGCCTGGCCTGGGGCCTGCTGTCGGGCCTGAGCTTCGCGCTGCTGGCGCTGAGCAACCGCCGCTCGGCCTCGGGCATGGACCCGATGCAGGTGGCCTGCTGGCAGAACCTGGTCGTGGCGCTGGTGCTGCTGCCGTTCGCCGCCGGCCAGCTGCCCGCGCTGCCGGCCCTGGACCTGTTCTGGCTGGCGCTGCTGGGCATCTTCTGCACCGGGCTGTCGCACTACCTGTTCGTCTCCAGCCTGACGCGGCTCAACGCCCGCAGCGCCGGGCTGGTCATCGCGCTGGAGCCGGTCTACGCCATCGCCTTCGCCTGGGCGCTGTTCAGCCAGCAGCCCACGCCGCGCATGATGGCCGGGGCCGCGCTGATCGTGGCGGCCATCGTCTGGTCGGGCCTGCGCAAGCAGGCCCCGGCAGGCGCGCAGGCAGAGGCTGCCATGAAGGCACAACCTTGACAATAACTGACTAGGCAGTAAAATTCGGCGCATGAATGCCGCGCCGCCTCCTCCTTCCACGCCCGATACCCCCGTCCACTACCGCAGCGATACCCGCTGCATGATGGAGGAAAACGCCGGCTTCCTGATCAAGCAGGTCCACCATTCCCTGAACCGCATGCTGGACCAGGAAATGGCGCCGCTGGATCTCACCGCCATGCAATGGCGCCCCATCGCGCTGGTGTACCTGGGCCGCGCCGACACGCCGGCTGAGCTGGCCCGGCTCAACGGCATGGACACCGGCGCCATGACCCGCGCGCTGGACCGCCTCGAGGCCAAGGGCCTGCTGCGGCGCACGCGCAGCCAGGAAGACCGCCGCGTGGTCAAGATCGAACTCACCGAACTGGGAGAGGCCAAGGCGCGCGAGATCCCGGCCAACATCGCCCGCTCGCTCAACCATCACCTGCGCGGATTTTCGGCCGACGAAGTCTCCCAGCTCATGCATTACCTGCGCCGCATGCTGGCCAACGGCTCGGCCTGAGGCCGCCGGGGCAGGCACGCCCCCCTGCATCGCAGGGGCCTTTTTTGGCATAATGCCTGCCTAGGCAAATACAGATCAATCAATCATTTTCAGCTTACCGTCAGGATGAAACGCCTTTTCTCTACTGCTGTATTGGTGCTGGCCCTCGGCGGCTGCGCGCTGATCGAGCCCGGGCCCGAACCCGTGGCGGCGCTGGACGCGGCCAAGCTGGGGCTCACCGCCCAGGACGCCGACTGGCCCACCGACCGCTGGTGGCAGCGCTACGGCGATCCGCAGCTCGACGCCCTGCTGGACGAGGCGCTGGCAAACAACCCTTCGATGAGCGCGGCCCAGGCGCGCCTGGCGCGGGCCAACGCCGCCGTCAGTTCGGCGCGCGCGCCGCTGCTGCCGCGCGTGGACGCCAACTACACCCTTACGCGCGAGCACCTGTCCAAGGACTACATCTACCCGGCGCCGATGGGCGGCTCGGTGGTCAGCGACAACCGGCTGGCGCTGGACTTCAGCTACGAGCTGGACTTCTGGGGCAAGAACCGCTCGCGCCTGAAGGCGGCGGTCTCGGAACAGCAGGCCGCCGCGGCCGACGCCCAGGCGGCGCGCAACCTGCTGGCCAGCGCCACGGTGCGGGCCTACCTGAACCTGCAGAACGCCTTCGCCCAGCGCGACGTGCTCCAGCGCGTGCTGGCGCAGCGCGCCGAAGTGCTGGAACTGACCCAGGGCCGCTACGGCGCCGGACTGGACACGCAGGTGGAGGTCAAACAGGCGGAATCCTCGCTGGCCGCCGGCAAGGTCGAGCTGACCCAAACCGAAACCACGCTGGCCCAACTGCGCAACCAGGTCGCGGCGCTGGCTGGCGCCGGACCGCAGCGCGGACAGTCCCTGACGCCGGTCGCGCTGACCGCGCCGGCCGGCGGCCTGCCGGCCAGCGTGCCGCTGGACCTGCTGGGCCATCGTCCCGACGTCGCCGCCGCCAAGTGGCGCGCCGAAGCCGCCCGCCACGCCATCGACAGCGCCAAG
>Ga0182742_1000546_pt1 | contig 57943 bp, 46 predicted proteins | sample eDN5th37CBELigMG_FD_128880 | JGI IMG/M metagenome (GOLD analysis project Ga0182742, IMG submission 128880) | Enriched Miracle-Growth compost microbial communities from Emeryville, California, USA - eDNA 5th pass 37_C BE-Lig MG (version 2)... ...
CGCACCGTCCCGCGTGTCGATGTACAACCTGATCATGCCGGTGCGGGTGTTGGCTTCGAGCTCGACCGAGATCCACTCGTTGGAGCGCTTGCCATTGCCCTCGGTGCTGTTGCCCAGACGCAGACGCTCGCGACCGTTCGGCCAGAAGTCACCACCTTCGAAACGGCACACCGTGCCGTCGCACGCGCCCCAGCTTTCCCACTTACCTTCCCGATAGTCCGTGGCGATGACCATCGGACGGCCGCGATTGCCTTCGCGGTTGAGGATCATGAGCTTGCCGCCCGCACCCAGTTCGTGCCACATGCGGCCCTGATAGACCAGGGCGCGGATGTTGATCTGTTCGGGAATCGAGGAGAGCCCACGAAAATCGAACTGGCCCACGGCCGAGTAGCCCTCGGCATTCGGCCCGGTGAACTTGGCAGCGCCGCGGCCGTTGTAGCCGGCGTTCGGCATCCAGGTGTGAGTCGCACCCTGGGTCACCCAGACGAGGTCGCTATAGTTGTTCGCATCGAAGCTCTCGGAGAAAGGCAACGAGCGAACGATACGAGCAGCCGAAGCCGTCGTGGCCACACTCATACTGCCGGCAACCATGCATGCGAGCGCGAGAGCCCGCCCCCATCGCCGTACGCCCGCGCGTGCGCGGTGCGTGACTTCATTCAACTGAGCCATTAGCTGCTACTCCTCAAATCACTGCCCGGATGAAGCCAGGTTGTCGTGCAATCCCGTCGGTGACGAGAGGGCCCGGCCCGCATGCTCCTACAACCAGGAAAATGTACTTATACTGAATCGACCTACACAATCCACGAAGCGAAATTTACTCGGATCACGCCGAAGGACATCGATCCGACTACCCTGCGCAACCGTAAAATCAATGCCGCCGATCACGACGCGCCGGGAAGATATCTTTACCCAGGCGAACCGCAAACCTGTCGCCAATCCCCATCGAAGCCGGGGTCGGCACGTCCACGGGCTCGCCGGCTGCAGCCCGGCACGGCGCATTCCGAAGACTGGCACTTTATGTATGGCGCCGACCTGGGTCATCCAGCGCCTCCCTGAATACACGCCGAGTTCGTTGCCCACGTAGCCACCCAGCGACAACGTCTTTCGACGCGTCAGATTTCCGACGTTTCCTGCAGAAAATCAGCGCGACGCATGCACCGATGAAAACATTTTTTGCGCATCAATCCGTAGGCGCAAACATCCTTACGGGCCTCGAAGAACGGGCGCGGCAGGGCCGGACGGACGTGTGTGTATTGGACTTAACTCGAGCACACGAGCCCTCACCTATTCATCCGCTTGTCATCATCCACGATCGCCTGGGTGCAAACCGAGAACCACTTACCAAGATTGCCGCCTTCCGCGATCTGTTGAATGCGAAGCAGCGCCCTGAATTCGACGTGGCGCTGCTGAAGTTCTGCTATGTCGATATCGCCACCCAGGCCGAGGCCGAAACCTTGTGGAAACATTACGAGGCGGCGATTGAGCAGCTGTCGACAGATCAGCCGGGGGTGCGATTGGTACATTGCACGGTACCGCTGCGGTCGCTGCCGGAAGGTCCGTATGCGTGGCTGCGGCGCGCCCTGGGTCATCGGCATCCGGCCATCGCCGGCAATCGCGCCCGCGATTGGTTCAATCGACAGTTGCGAGCGTGCTTCGGCAACGGTCACGATCTATTCGATCTGGCAGCGGTACAATCGCGCCGTCCGGACGGCCGCCCGTGCGAGCTCATGGACGATGGCGCTCCTGTGCCGTCGCTGGCGCGGGACTGGACTTATGACGGTGGCCACCTCAACGAGCGAGGCCGTACCATGGCCGCCGCCGCGTTCCTAGAATTTTTACAGACACTGCAGGACTCGAGAAAGCGCTGATGACTGTCGCCGTGGTTCCCCAACCTGCCCTCGCCGATGCCAGCGCGCCGCTCTCGATCGAGATCGCAGCCGCCACGCACGCCAGCGAGTGGAATGCTTTTTTGAGTCGGCACCCACAGGGTTCGTTCTATCACCTGCACGAGTGGAGCGGCATCAACCTGCGGCAGTTGCGCAATCCCAGCTTCAATCTGATCGCCCGCGCTGGCGGCGAGATCCGTGGAGTACTGCCGCTGACCTTGGTTGCGAGCCCGCTGTTCGGTCGCGTGCTGTGCTCCATGCCTTTCGTCAATTACGGCGGGCCCGTAGCTGTCGATGCCGCCGCTACCGACGCCTTGGTGCGCGCATCGCGCGAAAAAGCGAACGAGCTGAAAGCGGACTACCTGGAATTGCGCTGCGCGTCTGCGGTTGAAACCGACATGCCTGTCTCGACGCGCAAGATCAGTATGCACATCAAGCTCGCGCCGGATCCGGACACGTTGTGGAACAAGTTCGCGTCCAAACATCGCACCAACATTCGCCGCGCGCAGAAGAACAATCTCGAAGTTCGCTCCGGCGGCCTCGAGCTGTTGGACACTTTCTATTCCGTCATGGAGCGTTCGTGGCGCTCGCTGGGCACGCCGTTCTACGCGCGTTCCTACTTCGAGGCGATTCTCAAAGCGCTGCCCGAACACACCAGCATCTTCGTCTGCTCGCAGGGCGCGACGCCGGTGGCGGTCGCCTTCAACGGCTATTTCAACGGCATGGTCGAAGGACTGTGGGCCGGCGGCACCGAGTTGTCGCGTCCGTTACAGGCCAACTATGTGCTGTATTGGGAAATGATGCGCGACGCCTGCGTGCGTGGCTGCACCCGCTATCACCTTGGCCGATCCACCGCCGAGTCGGGCGCCGAGGATTTCAAGAAGAAGTGGAACGCCACTTCGAGCCAGTTGTATTGGTATTTCCATCGGCCGCGCGGCGGCGAGATGCCGCAGCTCAACGTCGACAATCCCAAGTACAAGCTCGCCATCCAGATGTGGCGCAAGCTGCCGCTGTGGGTGACGCGCATGATCGGGCCACCCCTGGCCCGTTCCATTCCTTGAGCGCCTGCGCATGGCATTCGTAGCACCGGCGGGAACGCCGATCTCCGCGCTCACGTTCGCTGCGAGCCTGGCTCGCGGCATGGGATCCTCTGCAGAGATCGAGCTTGGCGAAGGGCTCGCGGCACACGCCGGGCATCGTCGCTATTGGCTCATGTCCACAGGGCGCGCCGCGATGGTGCTCGCGCTTCAAGCGATGCGCGATGTGAGCAAGGATTCGCAACGTGACGAAGTCATCGTGCCGGCCTACACCTGCTATTCGGTACCGGCATCGGTCATCAAAGCGGGACTGAAGCCGCGCTTGTGCGATGTGGATCCCGCAACGCTCAGCCTCGATCCCGAAGCATTGCGCAAGTTCGATTTCTCGCGCGTGCTGGCGGTCGTCACCGCCAATCTGTACGGCATCCCCAATCATTTGCAAAGCATCGAGACGATCGCACGCGAGCACGGCGTCTGGATGCTGGACGATAGCGCTCAGGCCCTCGGCGCCTCGCATGAAGGACGCCCCGTGGGCGGGTTCGGCGATATCGGTTTGTATAGCTTCGATAAGGGCAAGAACATCACCAGCCTGGAAGGCGGTGCGCTGGTCGCAAGCCATCCCGAGCTGTCCGCCGCATTGGATAGAAGACATGCGACGCTTGCGCCCGCCTCGGCGATGCGGACCGCAACGACCATCGTCAAGCTTGCGGCTTACGCGACGCTGCTCCGCCCGACTCTCTACGGTGTCGTTCGCAAGTTGCCTGGGCTCGGCCTTGGTCGCACCGTGTATGACGAAACCTATCCGGTCGAGCTTTACAGTGGGACGTTGGCGGGATTTGCCGCGACGCTATTGAGGCGACTGCCCGCGCTGACTCGAGGCCGATGCGACAAAGCCGCCGCGTTGCATGCGGAACTGAGCACAGTGTCTGCCGTTCGGCGGATCGATGTGCCATCGAACTCCCAGCCGGCTTACGCGAGATATCCGTTTCTCATGGCCGATCCCATCCAGCGTGCGGCCGTGCTGGAGAAACTGGAAACAGCGGGAATTGGCGCGACCGCGTCGTATCCGAACGCGCTATGCGATGTGCCCGAGATCGTGGCTTCACTGCCGCAAGCGGATCGGGATATGCCGGGTGCGCGACGAGTGGCCGACAGCATCGTCACGTTGCCGACGCATTCGTACTGTCCCGCGGATCTACCGGCCCGCGTCGGTAAAGTCTTGCGCGACGCCCTGGCTTAGCATCAGTCGCGATTGAGTAACCAGCGACGCGCGGCGAGCATGGCCGGGCGCGGGTCGCTGGTTCGCTCGAGCTCATATCGGGTTCGCGGTTGCCACAGCTTGAGAAAACTCAACAGCGTCCGCCATCGGCCCGGATGCAGCTCGGGCAGGTTGAGCTGCGAGCGACTGCGCAACAACAACGAGAGCATTGCGTCCACATCGCCCCAGAACCATCGCGAGCGCACGCCCACTCGATAGTTGTCGATGGGCACGGCCTGCCCCAGAGCAATCTCAGCCGCCAGGCGTGGAAAGTTGACGCCGGCGTCGATCGCCAGCTGCAGCGAGCCCCAGAAGCGGCCGTTGATCTCCATCAACTTCAGGCTGCCATCGCGCGAGTCCTGCTTGAACTCCACCATGGCGACGCCGAGCCAGCCAACGCGCTGGAGCAGGTGAATGGCATGTTCCCTCGCGACCGGATCCACCGGCGCACTTTCACAGAGCACACTGACTCCACCCGATGGCGGTTTCTCTCGCAGGCGTCGATGCGCGAAGGTCGCGAGCACCTGCGAATCCGCTCCACAACACACGAACACGCCGACACCCGGCCCCTGGATGCGCTCCTGGATCAACACCGGGAAAATCGCGGGATCCAGCTGCTTCAGCCGGCTCCGGAGGTCGTCCGCCGTTTTCGAATACCCCGTGCCGCCGGAGATCCACCGCTCCCCCGTCCAGGCGCGCGAGCGTGCCGGCTTGAACACCGCCGGGTATTCGACCTGAGGCAATACCTGCTCGATCTGCTCGGGAGTGTCGACCACCAGGGTCCTGGGGATCGGCACGCCGATCTGCGAGGCGAGTTGCAACACTTTGGACTTGTCCGCCGCAGTCGCGACGATGTCGGCCTCGGGAAACGGAATACGAACATTCGAGGGCAGCAGATGACGGGCGCGCGTCAGCAGGATCGTCGTGATCTCGGTCATCGGCAACAGCACATCGACCTGCCTGCGCGCGGCGATCGCAGCTACGTCCTGCACGAACTGTTCGGGTGCGCGGTACGGACTGCTGTACGCATCGAACCCGGCCGAATGTTTCGATACGGAGGCCAGCGCAGGATGCGACTCCGACGCGGTGAATACGGTGTGGCCCAGCTCGCCGAGGGCGCGAGTTGCAGCGAGCGCGGAGCGATTGTCGCCGTCGGTGACGAGTATTCGAGCCACTAAAAGATTCCGGTCAGGCGTGCCAGGAACGCGCCCGTGGTTGCCGTGCCACGCTCGTAGATGTTGATTCTCTTCAAGGTGAACGCATTCGCCGCCGGCGCCACGTGCCCGCGATCGGTCGTGAATGCTGTGCGATAGCCGCTGTCGCGCACAGCTGCCGCAATGTTCACATCGTGATCTCCGTTCGGATAGGCCATGTCGCGCGTATCGACGCCGATGCGCTCCTGAATGATTCGTCGGGAGCGCTGCAATTCCTCGCGCACGGCATCGGCGTCGAGCTTGGTCAGCGGCGTATGCGAGCAGCAGTGCGAGGCGATCGTAACCACGCCGCTGTCGGCGAGCTGCTTCACCTGCGGCCACGTCAGGAATCGATCCGGGTGATTCTGCGGCAGCTCGAGCTGCCACTCTTGTATCAGACCGTGCACTCGGGCCAGCAGCGCGTCTATTTGAGCCTGCGGTTGCGACTTCAACGCATCGATCAGGGCGCGAATGGCCGGCCGCGCTTGCGCAGGCGGCAGCTTCAGCACATGTGCAATACCCAACTCGGTGAACAACGGAGTGCTTCGATCCGGAACGCTGGCGGCCACTGCCAGATATCGCGCCAGGGTTTCCTGCCAGAAGCAACGCTCGGTCCCGATGTAATCGGTCGCGATGAACAGCACCGCCGGCACGCCGCACTCCTCGAGAATCGGCAATGCGTGCTGGAGGTTGTCGAGCCAGCCGTCATCGAACGTGACGATGCAGGCGCGCTCCGGCCAATGGCCGCTCGCGAGCGCGGCCGAGAACTGCTCGGCGGTCAGCGGATTGAACGACTCTCGTAACACCTGCAGGTGGCGGCGGAAGGTCTGCGGCGTAACCACGATGGATTCGGTGGAGAACGAGCGGTCGAACTCCTGCTCTGGCAACACCCGGTGATAGGTGAGCACCACGGCACGACCCCGCAGCTTGCGCCGGAGATAGATCTCGAGCAAGCCGGAGCGGTACGCGCCGGCGATCAGCGCGCTCTTCAGGAATCGCTTTGCAGTCACGTCGCGGGGACCTCAGGCTCTGCAGTGGCGCGCATGCGCCGCACTTTTATTTTCTTCACCGTGGAGGCCGCATTGACCAACCCGGCCTCCTCCGCGATCACACGGCGTAACGCAATACACAGCCCGACCATCACGAAGACGTGCGGATAGTACGTCACCGACAGGAACGCTCCGGCCACCGACAGGCCCATGATGCTGGCGTTGAACGCGTTGAGCGTGCGGATGTCGGCAGCGAACCGGGTCGGCTCGTTCAATCGCTCCTGTTCCTCCACCAACCGCTTTCTCAAGCGCGCGTTGCTGCGGAAGTTGCCGAACACCAGCTTCAATAATAGCAGCAGGCCCAGGAATCCCAGCTCACCCAGGATCAGGAAGTACATTGAATGCGCGGTCATCCAGCGGTTCGGCGCATCGGGGGCGCGGTACTTCGGAAAGTTGTTGGGGAAATTACCGGCGCCGACGCCCAATGGATGAGCCAGCGCCATCTTCGTGCCCGCTCGCCAGGCATGCATGCGGCCCGCCGCCGAGCCCTCCTCCGATGGCGCCGAGAGCGTGCTCATGCGTTCGAAGTACACGTCCGGCGCATACAGCAGCACACCGACCACGGCGACCATGATCGCGATCACACCGACCGCCTTGCGGGGGCTGCGCCACCACATGTACCCGAACACTGCGGCCATGCCGAGCGTCGCGCCCCGCGACTGAGTGCCGATGATCGTCAGCATGAGCAGGCCCAGCAGGAACCAACTGAACATCTTCTTGAACTTGGACTGCTGGTCGAGCGCGATATTCAGCTGAAACCCGAGCAGGATGCACAGCGACATCGAGTAGTCGTTGCCATCGCCGAGAAACGTGGCGCCTGAGATGTAGTGCCGTGTGGTCGGCGCGAGCACCACCTCTGGATTCATGACCAGCAGCCATAGATGGGAGACGATCAGGGTCATCGCCACGCCGTTCACACGTTGCCGCGACGTGCAGATCCGCGCGATCATGATGAACAGGAACAGGTAACCGAGCATGCGCTCGAAGATGATGATCGAATAGCCGCCGACGCTCGCCCAGAACGACGACAGGAATACGGCTGCGAGAAAAATGAAAGGCCACTTCGTGAGTGAGTCGGCCCAGATCCGGTTCCACGGCCGCAGTCCCTTGGCGAACAGCGTGAACACCAGCAACAGCAGCGGGATCATGCTGTTCAGCGGTAGCAGGCCCAGCGGCTTGAAGTAGCTGGCGGGCCGGCCGTACTCGAAGAACAAGGCGAGCATGAGCCACCAGTAGAGGTACCGAGTCTGTTTCTCGGCCTCCTCGGGGCTCATCACCTTGGAATGGGTCTTCACGAATTCCTGCCTACGAGCCGCTCGTAGATCTGCGTCAGCTTCTCGGTCCGGACATCGAACGAATAGTTCTGCAGGATGCCCTGGTGCGCCCGTTCCGCCATACGCACGAAGTCCTGCGGTCGTTCCAGGAATTGCGCAATGCCATCGGTCAGCTGTTCGAGCGTGGGCTGGATCAACCAGCCCGATTCCTCATGAGCGATGACCTCCGCAGTCCCGCCCACCGCTGTCGCGACGATCGGCACGCGCAGATACGCAGCTTCGAGAATCACGTTCGGCAACCCTTCAGTAAACGAGCTTTGCACGACCAGGTCGATGTCGGCATACAGCCGCGGCATCTCCTTCACGTAGCCGACGAATTCGACGCGCTCCTCGAGCCCCAGCTGACGAGCCGTCTCGCGGAGTTGCTGCTCCAGGGGGCCGATGCCCGCGAACTTCAGCTTCAGGTTCGGCCAGCGGGGCGTCAGGGCATGCAGCGCGTTGAGCAGCATCTCCTGGCCCTTCTCCGGCGAGAGGCGCCCCACATTCACCAAGGTCGCGGAGTTGGGGTCGATGGGACGGCGCGGCTTGTTGACGATCTCGCTGCCGTAGGATTTGAGCACCAGCGCATTGCGCAGCACGGTCGCTTGCGAGTCCGGCAGCCACCAGCGCGGCACCAGCGAACGGGTCGCCTCCGACACCAGGATCACGTGATCGAAACGCCGGAACATCATCTTGTCGAGGACCCGAGTGATGCGTCGACGCAGCGTGTTCGCGATCCAACCATGCGCAGTCGCAACCATCTGCAGCTTCGGCCGGCGCCGCTTGATGATCTGCGCAATCAGGTTGGAGCGGAACTCACTGGTGTGCAACAGATCGATCTGCCGGGCGTCGATGATCTGCAGGATGGGATCGATGAGCTCGCGGTCGAGTCGGCCATGATCGGCGAGAGCCGTGACGCTGATGCCTCGTTGTTTCGCCGAGTCGACGAGCGGATGTTCGCCCTCGCGCTTTGCGACCAGCACACCGATATGAAACTCGACGCGCGCCGGATCGAGGTGGGAGCCGGTCTCGAGGATCGTGCGCCCTGGCCCATCGACCCACGGCGAATCGCGCAAGTGCAGGACCCGGATCGGTCGCGAGGTGGCGGGAGCCACATCGAGCTCACCGGCGTTGTGGAAGCTGGGCTGCGTGCTCATGCTATTTCGGCCGCTGGGTCGGCTGCCAAACTTCGACGCGGCTGCCCACGAGCCACAAGGCAAGCGCCTTCAGCGCGGCCGCGTTCACCAGCACGAAGAAGGCGCTGAGCCGTACCAGCGTCATGCGTGCGGCCAGTGCCGGCCATAACATCCCGGCGACCGCGGCCAGGTACAACACGATCTGCAGGACGAACAGCCCCAGATACAGCGGCTGCTCACGCAATACATACGCCGCGACCAGACAGCCCACCATCGGCAGTGGCGCCAGCCAGCGCATGAGCTTGTGAGACCAGAGAATGAACGAGAAGGCCGGATGCCGGAACGGGTTCAACAGCCCCACGTTGCCGAACAGCGCGGTAATGCCTCGCAGGAAGGTTCGGACCTTGCGAGTGAACTCGGCGCGCTGACTGGACGTGGCTGTCATCGAACCGCGCGCCAGGGGTTCGGCCAAAGCGCGCTTGCCCTGGCGGACAGTGTTGAGCACCGACAGGAAGTCCGGCGCCATGCCGGCGCGGAACGGCTCGCATAACTCGCGCCGCTGGCCATAAAAACATCCGCTGGCGCCGGCGATGGAATGCAGGCGCGCTTCCTCACGTCGCAACAGCAACTCGAGCTTGCCGTACAGACCTTCGGTCTCCGAGCCTTCGATGTAATCCTCGCCGGAAACACAGCCGATCTCGGGATCGGTGAAATGACCGACCAGATTTCGCAGCGAAGGCCGATCGAGCAGGATGCCCGCGTCGGTGAAGACGATGATCTCGCCGGTGGCGCGCTCCAGGCCCGCATTCAGACCCGCCGCCTTGCCGCCGCGACCTTCCAACGGCACGACCGTCACGAGCCCCTGCCCCGCCGCCACTGCTCGTTCCAAGCTGTCGTCGGTGCAGCCATCGCCAATCACCAGGATCTGCATCCGCTCGCGCGGATAATCCAGCGACAGCAGATTCTCGACCTTGGCGCCGATGCGTCGTGCTTCGTTGTGCACCGGCATGATGATGGTAACGGTCGGCTCATGGCGCACGTCGGCAACGTGCACGCGCCGCCCGCCTAGCCGGTTGCACGCAACCAGCAGGACGGGATAGATGGCGTAGGGGTACGCCACCAGCAACGCACAAATCCAGAACAACAATTCCACGCAGTTTGTCTCATCTCAAGCAAACAAGCGGCGCGGCCGTGCGCCCCTGGGCACAACATCGAGTCAGAGCTTGAGTTCCTTCACGTCTTCGACCAGCACCGGCTTCAGGTGCATGTAGCGGGTCGCGCGACGCTTCGCCTCGATGTCACGGAACACGTTCGCCGCCTGCTGCACGGTCACACCGATCACCGGAGCCAGCTCTTCGGCACTGTAGCCGTTATTGAGCGCGTACAGCGCCAGGTCCATCTGCGCATACGGCAGCGCGAAGTAGAACTCATCCTGGCCCTGCGCCAGGCTGTAAGTGTCCGTCGTCGGAGTCGCTTCGCAGATTTCCTTCGGCAGCTTCATGTGACGCGCGAGCGCATACACCTGCGACTTGTAGAGGTGCGCGATCGGCTTCACGTCGGCGCTGCCGTCGCCGTTCTTCACGAAGAAGCCCTGATCATACTCCAGGCGGTTGGGCGTGCCGATGACGGCGTAGTTCAAACGGTCGGCATGGAAATACTCGACCGTCTTGCGAATGCGCTGCTTGTGGTTGGTCGCGGCCACGATCTGCAGATATTCCTTCAGGCCCAGGCGCTCCTGTCTGATCTCGCCACTGGGGGTCTGCACCACCAGCTGGAAGTGATTGATCTGGCCTTCCAGGCCGCCACTGATGACGATCTTGTTCTTCCAGCCCTCGCCGTACTCGGGGAACACTTTGCGGATCGCATCGTCGCGCCACTGATAGCAGCCGATGCCTTCGAGCGCCGGCGCGATGTCGAACACTTCGTACTTGATGCCCAGGTGCTCGGCCAGCTGACGGCCGCGTGCGGTGCTGAATCCGGAGGAATCCTTCTCAGGCAGCATCAGGCCATAGACCTTGTCCTTGCCGATCGCCTTCACGCACAGCGCCGAGCTCACCGAGCTGTCGATACCGCCGGACATGGCGCACACGAAGCCGCGACGCCCGACGTCCTTCGACAGAATGGAGCGCAAGCGCGTGACGATGTGCTCGATGACGGCATCGTTGTCCATCTCCAGGACTTTTGCATCGAGCGGTTTGCGTGCGGCCATGAACGAACCTCTTAAGCCAGTTTGTAACGTTGCACTTTGCCCGAGGACGTCCGTGGCAGCGCCGCGGCGAACTCGACGACTTTGGGTACTTTGTAGCTGGCCAGATGCTGGCGGCAATGCGCCTTGATCCCACGCAGGTCCGCCGGCGCGCCTTCGCGCAGCACGATCACGGCCTTGATGGATTGGCCCAGCACTTCATCGGCGATGCCGGTCACCGCCACTTCCTGGACACCGGGAAAGCTCGCGAGCACTTCCTCGACTTCCTGCGGGCTGACGCGGAATGCGCCCACTTTGATCATCTCGACGGCCCGGCCGTCGATATACAGAAATCCTTCGCTGTCGAGGTGGCCGAGGTCGCCGGTATGCAGCCAGCCATCGCGCAGCACCTGCGCCGTGAGCTCCGGCTCCTTCCAATAACCCAACATGATGTTTGGACCGCGAGCGCAGATTTCGCCGACCTCGCCCTGGGCCACCACCTTGCCGTCGCTGCGCACCTCGATTTCCACACCGGGCAGCGGCATGCCCACCGAGCCGAGCTTCGCTTCCAGATGCTCCGGCGCAAGATAGCTCAGACGGGCCGTGGCCTCGGTCTGGCCGTACATGATGAATACCTGAGTGTGTGGCAACTGCTGCCGCAGTTTCTCGATCTGGGCACGCGGCATCGAGCCGCCTGCCTGGGTGAGATATCGCAGTTTGCTCAGATCGAAGTCGCTCAACTGACAGCGGCCGAGCAACAGAGCAAACGTCGAAGGCACGCCCGGGAATCCGGTCACGCGCTCCTCCTGCATCTTCTTCAGCGTCTGCTGAGGAAAGGCGAAATTGTCTTCCAGCAGCAGTTGTGCGCCTGAGATCAGGTTGCTGTTGAGCACGGAGCTGCCGTACGAGAAATGGAACGGCAGACCGCACAATACTTTGTCGCTTCGCGTGATCTGCAGATAGGCTGCAATGGCGCGAGCGTTGGCCAGCAGATTGCCGTTGCTCAACAACACACCCTTGGGGCGCGATGTCGTGCCCGAGGTGTAGATCATCATTGCGGGCTCATCCACGTGCCGCTCAGGCAGATTCAACTCCGCCTCAGCGCCTGTCTCAGCAGTGAGCGCCGCACAGAACGCATCACACCCGGCCGGGCCCGGCTGCAGCCCCAAGGTCACCAGGAGCGGCACGGACGCGGCAATCGCTTCACTCAATGCGCCCCATTCCGGATGCTGTGGATCGGCAATGACGGCGCTACAGCCGGCATGTTCGATCTGTCGTGACAAAACGTTGGCCCGCTCCTGCACGTTCAGCGCGACCGCGACACAGCCTGCGGCGATGACGCCGTAGTAGCTCGCGACGTACTGAGGCGAATTGCGGACCAGCAAGGCCACGCGGGATCCAGGCTCGACACCGCTGGCGCGCAGCTTGCCCTGCATGCAGCCGACCGCGCGACGCAGCTGCGCATAAGTCCACACTCCGCCATGCCACGACAAAGCCGGCGCGTCCGGCAGTTGCCGGGCGATCCAGTCGAAGTCATGAACCAGGGAGGCACTCATGCGCGCGGCCCGAGACGTCTCAGGCGGCCTGACGCTTGGCGACGAACGCGGCGATCTTGTTCACGCCATCGAGGTTGTCCGGGATCATCTCCTCGTCCTTCACCTTCACGCCGAGCTGCTCTTCGATGAAGAAGATGATCTCGAGCATGCCGGTGGAGTCGACGATGCCGCGCTCGAGCAGCGAGTCATCGAGCCCGAGAGCCGACTTGTCGTCGGTGAACAAATAATTCTCCAGGATGAAACCGCGAATCTGTTCGCGCAGCGCATCGGTCATGAGCGTCATTCCTCGATAGATCGAAACTTAATAAACAAATCGATGGGCGAGCCCGAGGCGTCGAGCTCGTCAGTCAAACCTCTGGCCGGCGACGAACTGGGCGTGCCACAACTGGGTGGACAGGATGCCGACGAAGGCCATGTTGTCGCGCGCCGCCGGGACCTTGGCCCGTTGCAGTTTGGTGACCAGGCGCGTGACCTTGTCCGGGTCGAAATAGCCCGTGCGCGCCAGCCCCTGTGGACTCATCAATTCTCGCACATACTCCGGCGGCTGCATCGCCTGGCCGGGCCCATCCGCGGGCCCGACGAATGCAGCGGCGTCCGGCGCCCGATACGGTTGCTTGTGCCGCTGCAGGATCGCCGCCGGCAAGCGCTCCCGCATGGCCTGTTTGAGCAGATGCTTCTCTTTCAACACGCGCATCTTGTAACGCGGATGCAGGCGGTTCGCGAACTCGATGAGGCGATGATCGAGGAACGGGAAGCGCCCCTCCACCGAGCTCGCCATCAACATCCGGTCGCCCTGTGCCGAGAGCAGATAGCTCGGCAGCAGCGTCTTCGCTTCCATGTACTCGCCGCGGTTGAACCGATGCCAGGAGCGCACTTGCGCCGGCAAAGAGTCGCGCAGCCGCTCCACCGCCGAGCCCTCCACCTGGCCGCGAAAATCATCGGACCAGAACAGCTTGCACTGTGCGGTGGTCGCCCAGCGCGGCAGATGCGAAAAGCAGGGATCGGCCGGATTCTGCAGGCCGACGCCGAAGAATTCCTTGAGATACGCCGCACTCTGCGCCGAGGTCAGGTTCAAGTACGGATACAGGCGCTTGAGCAGCGCCGGACGCCAGCTGGACTCCGGCTGCTGTGCCCAGAAATGGCGCACCTTGGCCTCTTTGAAAATATCGTAGCCGCCCAGCACTTCGTCCGCACCTTCGCCCGTCAACACCACCTTCACGTTCGACCGACGAACCAGCGCCGACAGCATCTGCATGGGCGCCGGCGCGGTGCGCAGGACGGGCATTTCGCTGTGACGGATGGTCCGCGGGAACCCATTGGCGATATCCGCGGTCGAGCACTGGACGTGATTGTGAGAGGTTCGCAGGTAATCGACGACTGTACGTTGGTGCACGGATTCATCGAGCCCGGCGTCATCGAAGCCGATGGAGAACGTGCGCAGGGTCTGCGGAACTCGCTCCTGTAACAGGGCCACCAGCGTCGATGAGTCCAGGCCGCCGGACAGATAGGCGCCGACCGGCACGTCGGCGCGCAAGCGCAGACGCGTGGCATCCGACAGCACCTCGCGCAGCTCCTGCTCCAGATCGGCCTGCGGGGCATGGCGATGCGCGCCCTGCTCCGGGAAATTCCATTCCCAATACTGACGGCGCTTCACCGTGCCGTTCTCGACGATGAGCATCTCGCCGGGCGCGAGCTGATTGACGCCCTTGAACATGGTTCTTGGCGCAAGCGGCGCCCAGAAGGTCATGAGCTCGTCCAAACCGTTCGGATCGAGCGCCGGCTGCACGGCGCCGCTGGCGAGAATGGCTTTGACTTCGGATGCGAACACCAGCTCATCGCGAGTCTGCGCATAGTACAGCGGCAATATTCCAGGACGGTCACGCACCAGGAGCAGGCGGCGCTTCGGCCGGTCCCAGATCGCGAACGAGAACTGACCGTTCAGCTCATCGACGAAGCGATCGCCCAGCTCTTCGTAGAGGTGCACGATCACTTCGGTATCGGTATGGGTATAGAAGCGATGGCCGCGCGCTTCCAGGAACTGGCGCAGCTCGATGTAATTGAAGATCTCGCCGTTGTAGGTGATCCACACGGTCTGCTTGCCGTTATGGATGGGCTGCGCGCCACCGCCGATGTCGATGATGCTCAGACGCGCGTGGCCGAGTCCGACGCCTGGCTCGATATGGTAGCCGTCGCCATCGGGGCCGCGATGAGCGATGGCCTGAACCATCCTCTCCAGACGGCTGCGCTCAGGCGCCCGCTGCGCGTCGAAATAAAGGGTGCCTGCTATGCCACACATGCTGTTGAAGTCGAATGAAAGGCTCGTCCGGCGCGAGCAGCAATTGTCCGGGATTTCGCAGCTTGCGGCGTGACCGGGGTCACGCGCACGGTCCGTGAACTGTCAGGGTCGGCGACACTCGCGTCATTCGCGTGATTCCCGCCCCGTTTCAGCCTTCGCCCGCGCCCTCAGACGCTGCGCGAAGGCTCTCATTATGTCAGCGCCCAAGGCAACCATCCCTCGGCCGTTGTACGGATAGAAGGCCAGCGTTCGATACGCGCGCTGCTGCCGGGTCCAGATGCTCAGCCACGCTTCGGCGCTGCCCAGCATCTCGAACGAGGTGAGCTGCGCATCGAAGGCGGCTCGCAGCACCTCCCACATCAACTGTATGCCGGGCGAGTGATCCGCCCAGCGCTCGTCATAGCCGATCTTGAGCACCCACCAGCGACCGGCATGCACGACGCCGATCTGCATGGCGATCGGCGCTCCATCCAGCCGCAGGAAACACACTCGCAGCAGCCCCTGACGCGCCAGGCGCTGCGAGAGATGCAGGAAAAATCCGCTCAGCCGGGCATTGGTCAGCAGGGCGCTGCCGCCCCGCCCCTTCCAGCTCGCCGCCTCGACCTGCATGGCTTCGGCCAGGGCGGGCCCGACCTCCTCCGGAGCGGGGCTGCAAATCTGGACTTCGACCCGGCCCGCGCGCTCCAGATTACGGCGCGCCCGACGAAGGTCCTGGCGACGGCGCGATGAGAGGCTCTGCGAATACTCTTCCCAGCTGGAGACGATGGGCACAAACGGTGCGCCGGACGCTTTGAACTCCAAGAGCTGACCGCGGCCGCGCGCTGCTCTCCTGAACGTTTGCAAGAGCGCACCGTCGGCCGGGATCCGCTGCAGAACGAGCGCTCGACGCAAGCCCACCACGGCGCGACACAACGCTGCCAAGGCTTCATCGTCGCGATAGCCGAAGCCGCAGGGCTCGAACAAGGTGCTGGCGCCAAGAATCTCCAGTCGCTCCACGCCGGAAGCGCTTGTAACACCCAAGGGCGCCAGCGCAACGACCTGGCTGTCCTTGCGTGCCTGAACGAGGCGCAGTGAATCGGCGCCATACAAACGCTCGGCGGCGACGAGAGTCCAATCGACCGACTGGGTGAATTCCTGCGCCACCTGCGGAAGTTCGCGCCAGAGCGCCGCAAGTGCCTCGGGCGAATCGATGCGTCGTAGCGTTTCGACGGTGTAATCGGTGGCTCGCGCCCGGCTCATTGCTCAGCGACGCGAGCCGCCAGGTGACGTGCTCCATTCAGCGTTGCGCGCAAGCCTCGCAGGCCCCAGCCGCTGCCGGGAATCCTTGCCAGCATGCGCAACACCGATTCCTGGAAAGATGTTCGCTCCGTGTCGATCGATGCAGCCCGTTTCAGATACGCACGAGCCTGGCCGCGGCGGGCTGAGATCAGATGGCGTCGCGCAGCTTGCAACAACAGCTCGCGTTGCACCTCATCGACCTTGTCACCGAGCTTCGAGTAGAACTCTTTGTCGGCGCGCCACACGCGATCGATCATCGCGATGCGCCGGCCTAGCCGCACGCCCGGGTCGCCGCGAGTCAGACGTACCGCATCCTCGTGGCTGCGGTTGTAGGTGGTGGAAAGATCCGCGTACACGCAGCCGCTCTGTTTGGAGAAGCGTGCGAAGAATTCCCAATCCCCGCAGGTGGCGGGTACTTCCGGCAAACGCAGCGGACCCAGCGCGGATTTGCGAATCAACGACGTGCTCGGCAAGACATACGGACACACCAGCGACGACGCGTAGATATCTCCACCGCTGACGTTGAAGTCCTGCGTCGGCAGGTCCAGCGACGGCATGCCCTTGATCGAAGCGAACTGCTGCTGCCAGCGATAGGGCTCGATCCGACCCGGCACGTGATCGAGCCAGGTGCCCAAGCCATTGGGGATGTGCAGGATGTCCGCTTCGGGACTCGAACCTCTGAAGATCAGGAAATTCGAGAACGTGAATCCCACGTCGTTGAAATAACGCAGCAACGCGACCTGCAGCTCCAGTTTGTACGGCGCCCACAGATCGTCGCTGTCGAGCAGCGCAACGAACTCGCCGCGGGCCTGCTTGAGCCCCAGGTTCCTCGCAACATTCACACCCGCATTGGGTCGCCGCGTGTAACGGATGCGATCGCCGTACTTCTGCACGGCCGCAGTGGTGTCGTCGATCGAGCCGTCGTCGATGACGATGATCTCGGTATTTCGATAAGACTGCGCCAGTACCGAGTCGATCGCTTCGCAAAGCAACGCCGAGCGGTTGTAAGTCGGAATGATGACGCTGACCAGAGGTGCATTCATGCGGACGGATCCGTCGTCTTCGAAGATTCAGCTGCCGGCGCTGCATCCTTGTTCGCATACGGCGATGGCTTCGCGCCACTGAGCTTGCGACGCAGCCGCCCCAGATTACGCCGCACAAAGCGCCAGCAGTTGGCGCGCAACGCATTCGGCAGATCGTGATAAACGCTCAGCGTCACGTTGGAACGCGAAACGTTGGCAAAGCGGTCCTTGAAGGCCTCCTCGCCGATGGTGAAATCGAGTTCGCGCTTCGAGCGCTGCACGCAGTCTTCGATGATCTTGCGAGTCAACAGCAGCCCCGGCGAATGCTCGGCGTAACGCACCTCGAAGGAGGGCTTGTACCAGATGATGCTGCCGAAATAATCGAAACCGAAATGAAACGCGATCGGCTGTCCGTTGAACTCCAGCACCGAGAACAACAGCCAGCCTGCCGAATGCAGCGCCGCCGCGAGCGCCAGGTAGAACGTGCGCTGATTGGCCGCGTCGAACAGGCTTGGCCGTCCGGCGGTATGCCAGCGGCGCGCATGTTGATCGAAGAAAGTCGGCAGCAAGGATTGAACCTCGCTCAGCGCCGACACATTGCGAAAGCGCACTTCGCCGCGCGAGGAGAACCAGTTGAGCGGCCGTTTGAGACTGTATTTCTGCAGCAGCCTCTGGATTTCCGAGCCGGCGCCCTCCAGCCGCAGCGCCGGGCAACGCATGCTGGCTTCCTGTACCAGATGCAGCTTGCTACCCGCGCCGGCCTTGTGCAGTTCGTCCAGCGTGCTCGAATGGCTCGGCACATTGCACAGCCAGGCACTGCGCCAGCGCGACGCATGCTGGCGCAGAAATCGACAGATACTCACCATTGCTGCCGGTTTGTCATAGGGCAGCACGAAATCCTGATAATCGGCATTGCCGGTACCGACGAACTCCAGCCGCCGGCCGCGCCAGGAAACATTCCGCAGCATCATGGCGCCGAAGCCGATGACCCGACCTTCCCGTCGCAACACCATGAAGAACAACTGGTGGGCGTCGCCAAAGGCTTGCCACCAGGCGTCGAACCACTCGTAGGTCTGGAAGATGGAGTTGGTCTCGTTGCGCGCGACCAGTTCGTTCCATTCCGTGGCCGTCAGCGGAATGAGCTCGCGTTGCTGGATGAGCTCGATGTCGATGGGGACTTCGCAGGCAGAAGTCCGCGCCACGGCAGGCGAGTCAGCGCCCGTCAGAGCCGCCGTCACTGGCAATGCCGACATTTCCGCCGCTGCAGGAACAGAACGCATCGAGATGCACCCGCGGTGGCGCTGCTAGAAATTTATACGCCACGACTCGAAACGATACGCCACGCCACGCCGACGTGGCTGCTCACCACGTCACACAGATGCTGCCGCGAGCCGGCCCACCTGAGCGGCTTCGAGCTGAGAGCGGAGCACTTCCTTGACAGTCGTAAATCTGAACTCCCCGATCAGGCGCGCCAACCGCGCTTCACACACATGCAGGTTGGTGTAGTGCCGGAATCTCGAAAGCAGGCTCGCATTGAAGCGCGGCTGTTCTGCATCGATCTCCCAGGGGTGCAGATAGAAAATGAACGGCTGCTGCTGTCGTTCGTTAATGGAACGCAAGCCCCAGCGGGTAAACCAGTAAGGCAGCAGACGGAAATATCCACCGCCTGCGACCGGCACGCGACGTCCCAACACTTCGGCCGTCGAGAGCGGGAATTCGACGATGCTGGCGCCGTTCTTGGCGTGCATCAGGCCCGGCCGCGTCGACGCGCCCGGAATGCCGTAACGATCGTGTGCGATTGGAAAAATACTCGAGTCGTAACGGAAGCCCAACTCACAAAGGATATCGATGGCCCACAACGAACGTGCGGTGATCGAGTAGCTCGCAGCGCGATACCCCAGCACCGGCGCGCCGATCAGATCCTCCAGCAACGCCTTGGACTCGCGCGTCTCCTGTCGAAACACTTCCGGCGTCTGCCGATAGACCAGCTCGTGGGTCAAGCCATGACAGGCGACCTCATGGCCGGCGGCATGGATGCGTTTGATCAGCTCCGGGGAGCGCCTGGCAACCCAGCCGAGCACGAAGAAGGTCGCCCGCACGCCGTTGCTGCCGAACAGATCGAGCAGGCGATTGGTGCTCTGCTCGGCGCGATACTCCATGTCATCCCACTGATCGCGCCGGATGACTTCTGCCAGCGCGGAGACATGGAAGTAATCTTCCACGTCCACGGTCATGGCATTGGCGGTTCTCGAGTCGGAGTGCATCTGGCTCACCGATAGCCCCCGCCGGGCCGAACGGTTGCGTCCTGTGAGCCCCAGTAATAGGCCACGGTCAGGAAAGCGCGGTTCTCCTCGTACTCGGTGAGACCGGTGTTGGAATCGCGGTCGAAACGTTCGACCAGCAGGCGCAACCCCAAGGTGCGCCACGCGCGCCAGTCGAGCGCCGCCGCCAGCCGCAGTTCCTCACTTTCCTGGGCCGCACTGGTGAACTTCTCTTTGTCGAGCGTGGCTCTGAAGTCCAACGTCAACGCACTGCCCATCCGTCGATTCACGCCCGCCGTGAACGAATTCCGCTTGCTGTCGAACTGACTCGCGGTCTGATAGTCGTCCTCGATGTGCGAGGCGCCGAGCAGAAAGCCGGTGCGACCGCGCGTGTAGGTCCAATCCAGCGAGATCAGTTGGCTTTCGAACGGATCGGAGGTTGCGGTGATCTGACCCGCGGCGCCCCCCACCACACTGCCTTCCAGTTGCGATCGCAGCGAATCGCCCGCGTCACCGAGCTGTTGACTGAGCGTCAAACGCAGCGCCGAGGACGCGCTCAAGTCGCGTGTGAGAAAGAGGCTGATGAGCGCACTGCCTTCCTTGTCGCCGTTGTCGCGTTCCAGCCAGGTGTAGCCCACGTTGGCGTCGATGGTGGTGCGCGAAGCGTTCAGCTGCCAGCCGACGAACACGCTGTCGCGATCGAAATCCGTGTTCTGCACGTCGTCGAAATCGATGCTCTCGGTCACTGCATTCAGTGACAACTCGCTGCGCGCGCTCGGCCGGCGGCCGATGGCCACACCCGCGGTGGTGCGCTCGGCATCGAGCGGACTGTCTTCGTAATCAGTGGACGACCAACGTCCAAACAAACGTCCAAAGCCGTTCGCGCCGAGCCTGACGGTGAGATCCGGGCCGGTCGTGAAATAATTCAGATCCTCGCGCGTGCCCGGCGTGCTCGCAGCAAACGGATCGGACTGGGCCTGGCCGAACGAATCCTGCACGACCCAGTTGAAAATCTCCGGCACGATGCCGAAAGCCAGCGTGCCGTTGGCCGTGCCCACCAGCTCGCTGTCATAGGTGTTGTCCATGTACTCGTAATAGGCAAGATCGACGGTGGCGTCGCCACGCAGACGTCGCGTGCGCTCCTGCCAGAACAGATCGAGTCCCATGGTGCCAATGGTTTCACTGCTCTCGTTATCGGGGACGCGGGTGATGTTGTCGGAATAGCCGACGCCCGCATCGGCGGAAGCACTGATCTCGGCGCGCGAGGGCGCCGCCACGATCAATGCCATGACACCGGCCGCAGCCGGCGCTGCAACCCATCTACGCCGCATGTGCCCCATGTACTTGCCCTTCTCGATCTGCCTTTGCTGGCGGGCCATGACCGCCGCGGCCAGCAACGTTTGTTCGCGACCGCCTCAGCTGTCCCCGACGCTACGGCGCAGGGCGCCATCGTCGCCTTCGACAGTGTCGCCGGAACGATCACCATCCTTCTGGCCATAGTACTGGTAGTAGTACCCCGGGCGGACCTGTTCGTCGGTTTGATTCAACACCAATCCGATCGACTTGCCTTCGCCCAGAAGTTCGATGGCATCGAGCACCGCGCTTTGCGGTGTCACGCCTGCGCGCACCACCATGACGATCTGTCCGACCACAGCGGACAACGACATCGCCTCGCTCGTGACCAGCAGCGGCGGCGAATCGAACAGCACGATGCGATTCGGGTACCGCACGGCGATCTGATTCGCGATCTGCTCCATGCGAGCGCTCGCGAGCAACTCGTTGGCCGTCTCGATCGCCTTGCCGGCCGGCAGAATGCTCAACCCCGGCACGTCGGTCGGCAGAATCACCGATTCCACATCCAGATTTTCATTGTGCAACAGGTCCATGAGGCCCAGCTCATTCTGCACGCCGAATGTTCGACTCAGATGCGCCTTGGCGACATCGGCATCCACCAGGACCACCGACAGGTCCTTCTCCAGCGCGAACGAGAGCGCCAGATTGATGCTCGTGAACGTCTTGCCGTCACCCGGCATGGCACTTGCGATCATGATGCGATGACCGTCCGGGACCTTCGCTACGCCCCGGCCGAGCGCATTCGCAATCAGCGGTCGCTTGATCTGACGATACTCACCGGCGAGTTGGCGTTCCTGACTCGCTGGCGGCAACAGCTCCGCATGACGCAAGGCGTTGCGGTCGATGTGAACGACGCGAGTCGGACGAACCGGCTCGAGCGTCGGCACCGCGCTGATGACCGGCGCTGCATGTGTCGCCACGGGTGATGGCGTCTGCGCCGGGCGCGCCGCCGGCATCGGCACCGTGTTCAACGATGCATGTGGCGCATGCGCTGGTGGCACCTGCGCGCGCGACTCCTGGATCTTTTTTAGTGCTCGTTCGACCAGACTCATCGTCAACTCCGGGTCTTAGCCCAACATCTCACGCAGCAGGCGCGACGCGGGCTGCTGCACGACCACAACCACGATGAATACGACGAACAACGCTGCCGCGGCGACGGAGTAACGCACCAACCCCATACGCAGCTGCGCCCGATACTTCTCCACCCAGCTGCGTGTCACCGAGCCGAGCACCGGCAAACCAGTCATATCGGCCAGCGATCGAGTGGTGGAGAACACCGGCCGCATCATGTGCATGAGATAAGCCACGCCGCAGCCAGCGCCGACGCCCAGCACGAGCACGGCGAACAGGAACAATGGTCGATTCGGGAAAGTCGGCGTGTAGCTCGCACTCGGCGGATCGACGATGTTGAACTTCACTACGCCGGTCTGCTCGGCATCGCCGGACAGACGCGCCTTCTCCAGACGCTCCAGCAGGCTGTTGTACTGAGTGCGCGTGACCGTGTAGTCACGAGTCAGGCGAGCGTATTCGGCTTCGACTTCCGGTGCAGTGTCGACCAGACGCCGCAGCTCGGCTTCGTTGCGCTGGTGATCGGCCAGTTGGCTGCGCAGAGCGGCGATCTCAACGTCCGCCTGGTTCAGCGCCGTCTGGATGCTCTGGTAGACCGGGTTGCCCGTGGCATTTGCCAGCGCGGCGGCGCCCGGGTCACCCCGACGCAGCGCGGCCAGCTCTTCCTGCTGACGCACCCTCAGCGCGTCCAATGTTTCCTTGGTCGCAATGACTTCGGGATGTTTCTCGGTGTAACGCAGCAGCAGATCGTCCAGACGCGACTGCGTTTCCTGGATGCGAGTGGCAGTGTCCTGAGGCCCGGCGTTGGCGCCGTTCCCCGAGCGGGCGGCGTTGGCTGTATCGGTTGGCGGCACGAACGGCGTCTCGCCACGCAGCTGACGCTGCAATTCCAGGCGGCGGCTGTTGGCCACGGCCAGCGCGCTCTGCAGTCGCTTCACTTCCTGCGCCTCAGTCGTCAGACGGGCGAAATAGCCGCCCTCATCGCCCGGCACCAGGCCGAGGTTCTTTTTCTTGAACTCGGCGAGCTGATTTTCGGCATCGGCCAGACGACGGCCGTAGTCGGTCAATTGTTCCTTCAGGAAGCGCTGCGCGGACGCGGTGCCGTTACGGTCCGAGCCGATGGTGTCTTCGACGAACGAGTTGAGCAGCACATCGACGACCTTCATCGCGGTCTGGCGGTCGTGGTCGGTGAACGAAATACGGAACAACGTATTCGGAATGCGCGGATCGCGCGTCAGCGGCGGCTCGAGCGCGACCTCGACTCGGGTGAGGATGCTGTTGATCAGCTTCTCGCGCTCCGGCCCGGTGCGCGCCGTCACGTCCAAGCCGACCTGCTGCGCGACCTTCTCCAGGTTGGCGCGACCCAGCAGCGCCTGACGCACCAGGTTCAGCTGCGATTCCACGTCCATGTTGACCACCAGGCCATCGACGGCCTTGCTCAACGCGGTGCGGGTATCGACGTTGACGCGGGCGCTCGACATATACGTGTCGGGGATCGTGAAGACCACGAACCAGCCGAACAGGCAGAAGCCCCACGCCACCGCCAGCGCATAACGCCGGAATCGCCAGGCGCCGCGCAGCTCGTTCAATACCTGATCGATCAGTGCCTGCATGGTGTGCTCAGAAGAAAGATTGCGGCACGACGATCACGTCCCCGGGCTTGAGCTCCAGGTTCTGATTCATCGCACCCTTGTTCACGAGGTCTTCGACCTTCACCCGCAGCTCCGTGTCCTTGCCGTCGACTTTCCGGACAATCTTGCCGCGATTGCCAGCCGCAAATTCCGTCAGTCCACCCGCCGCCAGAATCGCATCGAGCACTCGCATGCCTTCGCGATACGGCAGCGACTGCGGCGTGGTCACCTGCCCGATGACTTTCACCTGACTGAATGCGCTCACCGGAATGGTGACGATCACGTTGACCTGCGGCGAGCGGATGTATTCGGCCAGCACGACTTCGACGTCACGGGCCAGTTGGGAAGGCGTTTTGCCGACCGCGGTCATGTCCTCGACCAGCGGCGTGGAAATCTTTCCGTCCGGGCGCACCGGCACCGTGGTGGTCAGCTCCGGATTGCGCCAGACAAAGATTTGTAACGTATCGCCCGGACCGATCCGGTAATCGGGTGCGACCGAACTGGACGCCATCTGCGGCATCTGCTGCGCGCCGGGCTGAGTGTCGGCAGGCTTGACAGTTTCGGAGGCTTGGTTCGGCTGAGTGGCCGGCGCGGGGCTGGCGGTGGGAGGCTTGGGGGTCTGGCTCCAAACGCTCGTGGCCCAGAAAAACATTAGAAGGGCCGCGAAGTTGAGCGCCGAAAATTGCTTCTGCATTCGATTCGTCACGAGTGAAAGGTGGCTTCAGGGGCGCCACGCCCAGCGACTGCAGTACGGCTCACGTCATGCATGCATCACAGCGGTCGTAGCCTAACAGAAAAGCTTCCAAACCCGCCGGAACAGCCTTTGAAACCGTGACGTAGCGCGCGTTGCCAGTGACGCTGTACTACTCCTGTCCGCCCAGCTCCGTCAAAAGGCGCTGGGCCGCGGCGCGATTGTCGAAGCTCGCCTGGCCGGCGAGCAACTGTGTGAGTTGCTGCCGGGCCTGCGCCTTCGCACCCGTGCGGGCAAGAGCGGCGGCGTAGTGATACTTGATGTCTGCCGATGCATTCGCCGAGGTCGCAGCCTGTTCGAGCAGCGGCAATCCTTCCGTGGCCTGGCCCGAATCGACCAGGATCCAACCGAGCGTATCCATGATAGCCGGGACCTGGGGCGCGAGTTGATGAGCCTGACGGGCAATGGCGAGTGCCCGTTGATCGCGTTGCTCGTGATACAGCCACGCCAGGTTGTTCAACGACGGCACATGCTTGGGCTGACGTTGCACGATCTGCTCGTACTGCCCGATCGCCTTGCTGGCCTCGCCGCTGTTCAGATAGGCATCCGCCAGCAGCGTGCGAAACGCGAGATCCTCCGGATGTGCCCTCGACCAGCGCTCCAGCGGCTCGATCGCGTTCGGCAGCTTGCCGGCGGTGCGGACCTGATAAAGCTTGGTCGCAAGCTCCGGCGCCGGCCGGATGGCGGCAGCCGCCTCATAGGCCTGCGATGCTTCGGCATATTTCTGCAGTACGGTGTAAAGCTCGCCTTCCAACGCCAGCAGCTGCGCATTGTTCGGGTGAGTTCGTTTCAACGCTTCGATGCGATTCAGCGCCGCCGTGCCATTGCCTTCCTGGACTTCCAGGAAAGCCAATGCACCGATCGCCGGCAACCACTCCGGCTGCAGGCTCAAGGCCTTCTGCAGCGACTCACGCGCCGGCCCGTGCTGATTCAAACCCAGCTGCGCCCGTCCCAAGTTCAACCACAGCATCGGGCTGCCCGCATCGCTGGTCGTGCCCTCCTTGAACATCGCCTGCGCCTGATCGAAGCGGCCGCTGGCGAGATACAGCAAGCCCGCGGCGTTCAGCACATCGCCGCGCTTGGAGGCGGCCTGCACGGCTGCATTGATATATTCGTCCGCCCGCTTGGAGTCGTCTTTGCCGAGCGCGATTCGCGCCAGCATCATCGCCGGCTCGACGGCCTTCGGATGGGCTTTGTGGAGCGCTTCCAGACGGCTGGTGGCCGCGCTCTGATTGCCCTGCGCAAGCTCCGCTTCGACCATCGCGAGCTGCGCACCCATGTTGGCCGGTTCGAGATCGATCAGTCGCTGCAACGCTGCGCGAGCCGCATCCGGACGGCGCGCCGCCCATTCGACGCGAGCGAGAGCAAACAGCAGTTCCGGCTGTTTTGGATTCCTGGCGAGCGCATCGCCGATCAAGGCGCGTCCTTTGTCGAGCTCGCCATTGCGTGCGTAGAAGCCTGCTGCAATCCCCACGGCAGCAGGCGCGCTGCCGTACTTGTTCAGCATGGTTTGCACTTGCGTGCGACCGGCCGCCTGCCCCTCCGCCACGGAAACGGCTTGAATCAACAGGGCTTCGCGGCGTGGATCGATCGTGGGGCCGCTGTCGACCTTACGCAGCAGCGCGACGGCCTGGTCCGCCGTGCCCGCCTGCAGATAGGCGCTCGCCAACTGGATCTGCAGCCCGCGACTGTCGGGCGCCTCGCGCAATGCCTTCTCCAACGTATCGATCGTTTGTCTGTCGGCGCCGGCAGCGACACGAACACCTTCGAACAGATTGGTCAGTCGCGAATCATCGGCGTTGGTCTCGATCGCGGGCACCAGCACTCGCAACGCGCCGTCCGGATCCTGCAGGCGCATGCGGACCTGTGCGAGCAACTGTCGCGCTTCGAGATTCTGCGGCGCCTGTCCGACGACCTGGCTCAACTCGATGCTCGCCTGCTCCAGATTGCCTTGAGCGACGAGCGTGACACCGAGCAGATAACGAGCCTGAGTGAACTGAGGAGCGGCATTCACGATCCGACGCAGCTCGCTCGCCGCCCCCGGGTAGTCGTTGGCAGCCATCTGGACCCGAGCCGACATCAATGCGGACAGCGGCGAGCCGCCAGCGATGCGGTTCATCACCTCCAGATTGCTGCGCGCGGCGTCGATGTTTCGGGTCGTCAGCTGCATTTCGATCAATGTCGAGAGCAACGATACCTGACGCGTCGTTTCGAGCTGTCTGTCGGCCAGGCTCTTCGCTTTGAGCAGTGCCGCCTCGGCCTCCTCCGTACGGCTGGCGCGAGCCAGGATCGCGCCCTGCGAATACCACGCGAGCGCGGACTGCGGATGTTTCTCCGTCAATTGCGTCGCCAGCGCGAGCGCGCCCGCCGAATCGCCCTGGGCGGCCAACGTGTCAACGATGCCGACCTGCGCGTCGATCGATTCCGGATCGGCCGCGGCCGAGTCACGAAACGCTTGCTGCGCCTCGGCGGTCTTGTGCAACCCCTGCAGCGCAAAGCCTCGATACAAGTCGGCACGCGCGGGTTCGATCTGATCCGACGATGCCGAAGTCAGCTTCTCCAGCGCAGCAGAGAAACGCCCCAGCGCAAGGTCGATGCGAACCCGCAGCTCCAGATGAGGGTCGGGGCCGCTGGCCGCCGGCAGCCGATTGAGTTCGACTTCGGCGTTGGTCGGGTCGCCCAGCCACAGCGCCACCTCGGCCAGCAATGCGCGCGCCTGGTGAAGATCCGCATCCTTCTGCAAGGCGTTCTTCAGCTCGACCAGCGCACGGCGATAGTCGCCATCGGCCACCGCGGACTGCGCACGCTCATAGCGCTGCTCGGGGCTAACGAGAAAGTCACAGCCAGCGCTCGTCAGCAGTAACGCGCCGAGCACGGAGCTCGCCATCATCGTGCGAATCTTCAACATCTGCGGTTCCCCGTTAGCGTCCGGCGCTGGACGCGAGGCTCGTCGTCACATCGCGCAGGACAGCGCGCGCGGTCGAGCAATCTTCACCCTGGCAGCGCGCTCTGAAGGCAACGACCGCTGACAGCGGCGCCGATACCAGCGACTCGACGCCGTAGCGAACCTGCATGGACAAGGTATCGCGATACCAGGTGTCATCCAGCCGATAGCCGTACCAGAGCACCCAGCGATCGCCGCGCGAATCGGTCGCTTCCAGCTCCAGCCAATTACCCTGCTCCGCGTTGCCTTGACGCCGAACCTGCAACGTCTCGCCAAGAATTGAATTGTTGAATGCCACCAGCTCCTTGCCTTGATGTTGCTCGGCATACAGCGCGGCGTAGCCTTCGACGGCACTGGACGCCTTCGAGTACTGCACGCGCTGTGTCGCATCGGCGCCTGCGAATACCGGCAGCCAGTCCTCGCGAGAGCTCTCCTGCACCGACCAGCCCGACAATGTCGTCGGCAGCAATTGAGGCAGCTGGTCCTTCGCAATCGAGTTGTCATCCGCGAGTAGCCACACCGGCGCCACCAGCAGGCCAACCAAGGCCAGTGCGGCGCCTCGCCACGAGAACGGCCCGCTCTCGGGAGCTGCCTCAGCGGCTGCAGGCTCCTCGGGCGGCGCCGGCCAGCGGCGCACGATCAGGAAAAAGATCGCCATGGTGCCGACGAACATCATCCAGCCGAAGCTGTAGTGCTCCTCGCGCACCAGATAGTGCTGCATGTCCGTCAGGTGCGCGGCGATCGCGATGATGAAGATGCGGATCCAATTGGTCAGCATGGCGAGCAGCGCCGCGAGCACTACCAATTTCACCCGCGTCCGCCACGGATCGCGATTGATCTCGCCGTACAACACCGCAATTGCGATGCCCACGATCAGGAAATGCAGACCGCTGCAGCCGCCCGCGATCTCCAGCGACCCCGACGGCAACGTGAACGTGTTACCCGAGAAAAACACGGGGATCCCCGCGCTCCGCAGCAGCAGTCGAACCGCGAAGCTCGACCAGGACTGCAGCAGCGGATTGATCGCATCCCACAGCGGGATCGCGAAATAGAGGAACGCGAACGGCAGCCAGTTGCGGCGCGCCGCCTGGAATCCGTAGGCCGCGATGAACGCGCCGAAAATCATCGCTGGCAGCAGCGCCTGGTGTGCGATGCGAATGCCGGCTCGATATGCGATCAACCAAACGACACCGGCCGCAACGACACCCGCACAAGCCAGGACGCTGGGCTGAAGCTCGACCTGCGACCACAGCGCCCGATTGCGCCACAACAGCCAGGCGCTCATCGCGACGATCAGATAGCCGTGCGTGTATGAGCGTCGAACCGTGTCTTCCCATTGCTCGATCAGCGACGCTGTCGTCGGCCAGAACAGCAGGAAACCCAGCACGAGCAGCGCGATCGCCCCGGCCGCACGCAAGTTGCGGTTGCGTGCCATGGCGCGAGGATCGAGCGCAAGCGTCGTCGCGTCTGTCGTCGACGACCAACCGGGCATGGCCATGGTCGGTGCTCGCTCAGTGAGCGATGCCGTACTTGTCCATCAAGTCGTACAGCGTCGGACGGCTGACGCCGAGCAACTCGGAAGTACGCGAGATATTGCCTTCCGTGATGGACAACGCCTGACGAATCGCCTGCCGTTCGGCGCGCGTGCGCACCTCTTTCAGGTTGAACAGCAGCTCGCCATCGACACTTTCCTTCAGATGCAAATCCTCGGCGGTGAGCAGCGAGCCCTCGCCCATGATCATCGCCGTCTTGACCCGATTCTCCAGCTCTCGAACGTTGCCCGGCCACGAATAGGCTTCGAGCGCCGCCGTCGCCTCTTCGGTGAAGCCACGCTTCGGACGGCCATGCATGCCGCCGAACTTGCGCAGCATCGCGTGAGCCAGCACCGTCGGTGCGCCCCGGCGCTCGCGCAGCGGGGGCACTTCGATCGTTACTTCGCCGATGCGGAAATACAGATCCTCACGGAAGCGCTGCTCGGAGATCAGCTGCTGCAGATTCTTGTTCGTGGCGCACACCACGCGCACGTCGACCGGAATCTCCTGTCGACCGCCCACGCGCTCGATGACGTGGTTCTGCAGGAAGCGCAACAGCTTCGCCTGCAACGCCAGCGGCATATCGCCGATCTCATCGAGGAACAGGGTGCCGCCGCTCGAGAGCTCCACCTTGCCGATAGTCTGTTTGACAGCGCCGGTGAACGCCCCTTTTTCGTAGCCGAACAGCTCGCTCTCCAGCAACTGCTCCGGAATGGCGGCGCAATTGATGGCGACGAACTTGCCGTCGCGACGACCGCTCTGCTTGTGCACGGCGCGCGCGATGAGCTCCTTGCCCGTGCCGCTCTCGCCCAGGATCAGCACCGAGACCGCTGCAGGCGCGACCTTCTCGATCATGCGACGGACTTTGAGCATCGCATCGTCGGTGGCAATCATGCCCTCGAACGGCGTGGTGAACTGGGCTTCCTGCAACTGGCGATTCTGCTGCTCCAGCGCATGGATGTGGAACGCGCGGCTGACGATCAGCCGCAGCACGTCGGTATCGACGGGCTTCTGATAGAAGTCATAGGCGCCCAGCGAAACGGCGCGCACGGCGTTGTCGCGATCGTTGTTGCCGGTGACGACGATGACCTTGGTGGCCGGCGCGAGGCTGAGCGTCTCGCGCAGCGTCTGCATACCTTCGTTGACGCCCTCCGGATCCGGCGGCAGGCCGAGATCCTGCAGAACGACCGGCGGCTCGAAGCGGCGCAGCTGTGCCAATGCTTCGGCACGCGTGCCTGCAATCAATACCTCGTGCTCGTCGAAACACCATTTCAGCTGCTTCTGCAGACCAAGGTCATCTTCGACGATCAGGAGTTTGGGTTTGTCTTCGCTCACGATATTCCTCTCCTCGTTTACTGCGAGGGAACTACGGCGCCGCTGGCGGGCGCAGCCGCAGACGCATCCTGGCTCTGAGAAAGCGGAAGGCTAACCGCAAAACGGGTTCCCTGTCCGGGACTGCTCTGCACTTCCACATCACCCCCCAGCAAACGAATGTATTCACGCACCTGGTAAGCCCCGATGCCCATGCCCTTGGCGCCCTTGGTGCTGTCGAACGGCCGGAACAGGCGATTGCGGATGAAGTCCGCCTCCATGCCGATGCCGGTATCTTCCACCACCAGCCGGGCCTCGCGGCCATTTTGTCCGACGCTCACCGACACCGTGCCGCTCTCGCTGGTGGCGTCCTGCGCATTGCGGATGATGTGTTCGATGACCACCGCCAGACGCTCGGCATTGGCCAGCACCATCACCGGCGCTCCAGCCTGCAATATCGGCTTCGGCGCGCGATAGCTGCAGCGGGAGACGGCTTGCTGGGCCAGTTCGCGCAGATCGGCAGCCACATGGCGATCGGCCGACGTCGAGCCGCGCAACTGCTCGATCAGCTTGGTCATTCGATCGGCCGCATTGGCGATCGTTTCCATCGCGTCGTCGATGAACTCCGGTTTGTGCTTGTGCCGAGGCGCATTGGCGACGATGAGCTTCAACTGCGCGACCGAGTTCTTCAGGTCGTGCATCATGAATGCCGTCAGACGATTGTACGCCTCGAACTGGCGGCTCTCGGCCAGGCGGCGATCCGCATCCTGTTGCGCGATGTGGGTGGCCACGTGACGGCCGAGCGTCTTCAGCAAGTCGCGGTCTTCGTAAGTCAGCTCGAACGGCGGGGGCGGATCGTACAACACCACGAAGCCGACCAGCCGATCCAACTGCAGCATCGGCGAGACGATTCGCAGCTGCTGCTTGTCGAGCAGCCAGTCGGGCATCGCGATATTGCCGTAGAAGTCCGGTGCACGCCGGAACTCTTCGGTGTCGATGATCCATTGCTTACCGGCGAGAAACTGCGGCAGGTCGTCATCCGCGGAAATGCTCGCCGGCAGCCCCAAGGCGTCGATGCTCATCGGCCAGGCGGCATAGGGCAGGAACTTCTTGCCGGTCTCGTCTCGCAGGAACAGGAAACCACCCGGGCTGGTGAAGATCTGCGCCATGGCGCGCACCGCGGTCCGGCCAACATCGGCCTCTTCGGTCGAGGACAGCGTACCGATGAAGCGCAGCCATTCGATGCGATAGTCGTACTTGTTGCGGTAGAAGTGCTTGCTGATGAAAACGCGAGTGTGGCGGCGAAGCGGCGCCGATGTGACCAGGCTGGCGAGCACCACGACCGCACCTGCGAAGAACACGATCTGACCGACGTTGCCCCAGGCCCCGCCGATCTCGCGCACGTACAGACCGCCAAGCGCCATCACCGTGAGATACGAGCCGATGACCAGCACGGTCGTCGTATAGAAAACGATCTGACGCGACACGAACACATCCAGCGACCACTCCGGGTTGCGTCGCGCGGCAATCGCGATCAAGGGCATCGCGAAGGCGTTGAGGATGCCGCGTGAAGTCCAGGCGTCGACCGACACTGCGCGCAGCAACTCGGTCTGCGAATACAGGAACAGGTCGTAGGCGAACAACGTGCCCACGCCGATGATGAAATACTTCAGCGACCGCCGCGCGAGCTGCGATGAGTTGCGATAGATCTGTTCGAGCAGGATCAATGCGAGCAGCGAGAGCGCCAGCCCTGCCCGCGACAACAGCAGTGTTGGATTCACCAGCACGATGCCCAGATGCTCGAGCACCGGCAGCACGACGGCTGCGCCAAGCAGCAGAACACACAATCCGCGCGCGGCGTTTCTCAGGAATCTCGGCGCCGCGATACCGGCCACCGCCACCAGCGAGAGCAGCCAGGCGCCGCCCCGAATGGCTTCAGCGAGATAGATGACGAGCACCGGCACGTGGCCGGTGTAACTCTGCGCAGCCAGGATCCCGGCCCAGATGGCCGTCACCGCGCTGGCAACGATGAGGTGCCCACCCTGTTGCCGACCACGCCAAGCCGTGATCAGCAGTAGGGTCAGCACCAGGAAGCTCAGCGCCGCTATGCCATAGCTGGCAATACCGAACGCATTCATTCAGGAGCTCTCAACGCGCGCCTTTTCTCCACACGATCACTTCGACCGTCTGCACCAGGATCGCCAGATAGAACAGCAGGCTGTGGTTTTTGACGTAGAACAGATCGTATTGCAGTTTCTCGATAGCGTCCTGCTCGGAGGAGCCATACGGATAACAAAGCTGCGCCCATCCGGTGATACCCGGCTTGATGGTGTGACGCTCGCGATAATACGGGATGCGCTCCTCGAGCTGGCCGACGAACTCCGGACGCTCGGGCCGCGGACCGACGAAGCTCATCTCCCCGCGCAGCACGTTCAAGATCTGCGGCAGCTCATCGATACGCGTGAGCCGGGTGAATGCGCCGATCGGCGTGACGCGTGAGTCGTTCTTCTGCGCCCACTGCGCGCCGTCCTTTTCGGCATCCTCGCGCATGCTGCGGAACTTCAGCAACCGGAACGGCCGGCCGTACTGCCCCACTCGCACCTGGCGATAGAAGATCGAGGCCTTCGGGCCTTCCACGATTTTGATGGCCAGCGCCGTCAGCACCATGATGGGCGCGGCGACGACCAGCAACAGCAGGCTCGCGACGATGTCGAACCCTCGCTCCATCGTGTCGTGGATGCGCCCGCGTCCGAAGCCTGCCGAAAAGATCATCCAGCTCGGATTGAGCAGGTCCAGGCGCACCTTGCCGGTCTCGCGCTCCAGAAAGGTCACCAGTTCCAGGATCTCGACGCCTTCGAGCCGGCACTCGAGCAGTTGATCCATCGGAAAACGACGGCGCCGGTCATCCATCGCCACGACGATCTCATCGACGCGATGCTTCTCGCACAGCGTGAGCAGGTCGACGGTGGTCGGCAGCTTCTCGTCTTCGGGAACATCCGAGCCCTCATCGCCTTCGGCCGGCACATAGCCGACGACGACGAAGCCGCGCCGGTCCGACCGACGCCGCAGCCTCGCGATGCTCGCGCCGCGCCGGCCCGAGCCATAGACCAGCACCCGACGCTTGAACAGGTCCTCATCGACCAGCGTGTCGAACACGATGCGCGCGACCACCGAGCCGCCGAACGCGATGGCCAGGCTGATCAGCAGTGCACCGCGGCCGATGTGCAGCTCCGGGAACAGATAGAAGAGGATGGTGATGAACATGCCGCCGCCGATGACGCTGGCGGCCACACGAGCGATCAGCCCGGCCAGGCGCGAGCGCTGCCGGGAGTTGTACAGGCCCATCGCGGCCATGCTGACGAACAAAACTCCCGCGAACACCACGCCGCGCGGCAGCATGGGCCCGAGCATCTCCTCCGCCAGCGGCTGCGAGTTGAAGCGCAGAAAGGCCGCCGCATACGGCGCAAAAAAGAAGATGACACCTTCGATGACCGCGAGCACGGCCAGGTGCAAGTGCCAGTAATGTTGGAAAATTCGGATCGCCACGCGGTATTTCGAGCCTTTTCGCTTCTGATCAGTGCAAGACGGCCGGCTATTGAGCGCGAGTTGCTCGCGCCGCACCAGCGGCCGTAAGTCTAGTCATCTCGCCCTCACGGCCGCGTGAAGGCAGTCACAGCCGTTACTGTCAAATTCACGGATCGCATCCCAGTTGAAGTCCCCCCACCCTCGCCCGCAGCAGATTGCCGACGTCCTGTAGGGCCAGTCATCAATTGACAATCATTCGCGTTTGCGTTTACATGATGGCCAATCGACGCGACTCACGCCAGTCGCCGGGACCGAGAGCCAACCATGTACATCTGTGTGTGCAATGCCATCAGCGACCGCCAGATCCGCGAGACCGTGGACCAGGGCGCTGGCTCCCTCTTCGAAGTCCAGATGCGCCTGCCCGTCGCCTCCTGCTGTGGCCGATGCGAGGATTCTGCGCGAGAAGTGATTGAGTCTCATATCGAATCTGCGAATCGTCCCGCCGCCGCCTAGCCAAGGCCGCGTATTCTCGCGGTAATTCTTCGATCCGTCTCCCCTCTCTTGATGCTGCGCTGACGCGCAGTTGCCTCGCTCCGGGCCGCTCCCCCAAGATTCGCGGCTGTCTGTCATTCATCGAGTCCGGTAGGAGCACCACATGCAGGGCCACGCAACGGTATTGCGTCATCTCAACACGGTTCTGAAGAACGAGCTGACGGCCATCAACCAGTATTTTCTGCACGCCCGCATGTTCGAGCACTGGGGCCTGAAGAAGCTGGGCGAGTACACCTATAAAGAATCCATCGACGAGATGAAGCATGCCGACAAGCTCATCAAGCGCATCCTGTTCCTGGATGGCCTGCCGAACCTGCAGGATCTGGGTAAGCTGCTGATCGGAGAGAACGTCGAGGAGGCGTTGAACTGCGATCTGAAGCTGGAGATGCAGGCTCATCCCGATCTGCGCCAGGCCATCGCGGATTGCGAGCAGGTCTCCGACTACGTCTCGCGCGAGCTGTTCGAGGACATTCTCGAATCCGAGGAAGAGCACATCGACTGGCTCGAGACGCAGCTCGATCTGATCAAGCGCGTCGGCATCCAGAACTACTGCCAGTCGCAGATGCAGACCGACGAGGACTGATGAGGAAACGGGCGGTCCCGCACCCAGCACATCCTGGGGTCGAGACCGCCCGTCGATCTGGTTCAGCGGCTGCGAGCGGCCGCGGAATCTTCGGCCGTGCTGTTACGAATGCACGGCCTCGAGGCTCAGCTGATCGTCTTGCTCGCGGTGTTCGACAACTGGCTGGTCACGCCGGCGCCATTCACCGCCACCACCGCGAAGTACCAGGTGCCGGAGCTCAGGTTCTCGACCATATAGCGGTTCACGGACGGGTTGTTCACGCTCACCGTCTGATCGAGATTGCTGGACGTACGACCGTACATCACTCGGTAGCCCGCCAGATTGCCGAGCGAGGTGCCATCGGAGTTCTGGGTGGGCGGAGTCCACGACAGCGTGGCGCTGCCGGCGGCATTGGCCACATCGCTGACGGTAATTGTGAACGGGCCCACCGACGCGGTGGTCTGGCCGTCCGAAACCGTAATAGTGATGTTGCCGTAAGCACCCACTTGCGCCGCGGTCGGCGTACCCGTGATCGCACCGGTGTTGGCATTGAAGGCTGCCCAGGGAGGCAGGTTGGACACTTCGAAGGTGAGCCGATCGCCGTTGGGATCGGAAGCGGTTGGCGCAAAGCTGTAAGCCTGGCCCACGACGGCCGTGGCGCCCGGCGTGCCAGTCATCGTCGGCGCAGCATTGGTAGAGCTGGGCGGAGGATTCACGTTACTGGAGGACTCGCCGCCTCCTCCACCGCCGCCGCAACCGGTCAGCAATGCAGAGCTCAGGATCAGGCAGCCGGCAAAAAAACCCGGAAAGTAAGTACGTCGCATGATTCTCCACTTGGCGGTCAGCCGCGTGGTTGCTTGGCATTCACCACACGTTGCCGCTATAAGTCTTTGATATCAGTAAGATATCTGGAGCTGAGACTCGCGCGGCCTGACGGCCTGCGAGGGCACGGATAGAGGAATAACAAGAGCTGTGCCAGCGCCTGGAAGGGCCTTTCAGATCAGCGCTTTAGGTATTAAGTACAATATTTCGGCAGGGACGGAACCGGAAGGTTTCGTCGCCAATCGCGGACAGTTTCCGCTCCTGGGACATCAAGCCAGTTTTATAAACCCCTGATTCTCAATGGTTCAGGGTGTTGTAGGCAGTTAGCGACATAGTGACGTCGTGCGCGCTGAGATAGGCCCTTAAGTTCGAGCCCGGCGCCAGGGAGCTGCCTTACGTCCGGGCAATTCGCCGCGGTCGGCGAAGTCGGATTCACGCCAAGAGTCTCTCGACCGACACGCCCGTCGGCTCTCGACAAAAGCTCCGCCATTCAAGCAGTTCTTCCCTCCCCCGCCGCTCGTTCGCGAGCGCTGTTGAGCGCACTGCGCGTCCAGTCCAATTAGGCAGAGATCTTCCTCCGGCGCCACGCAGCGGACGCATTCGAAACAAGGAGCGGATTCTCATGTACCGACAGATCTCCGGGTGTCGCATTTGCAAGAACACGCAACTCACCGAAGTGCTCGATCTGGGCATCCAGACCCTCACCGGCGTGTTTCCAAAATCGCGCGCCCAGGAAGTCACCGCCGGTCCGCTGAAGCTCGTGAAGTGCAACGGCGGTGAGGATGTCTGCGGATTGTTACAGCTGCAGCACACCTACGATCTGGGCGAGCTGTATGGCGACAACTATGGGTACCGCTCGGGCCTGAACTCGAGCATGGTCGCGCATCTGCATGCGAAGGTTCGACGCATTCTCGAGCGCGTGACGCTGCCCGACGACGCGCTGATCATCGATATCGGCGCCAACGACAGCACCACCCTGCAGGCGTATCCCACGCAGGGCTGCACGCTCGTTGGCGTCGATCCTACGGGAGCCAAGTTCCGGAAATATTATCCGCCGCACATCCAGCTGATTCCGGATTTCTTCTCCGCCGCCACCGTTCGCCAGCACTTCGGCGAGCGCAAAGCCGCCGTCATCACCTCGTTCTCCATGTTCTACGACCTGGAAGAACCCATGACGTTCATGCAGGAGATCGCCGAGGTGCTCGACGATGAAGGCGTGTGGGTGCTCGAGCAAAGCTACATGCCGACGATGTTGCAACGGAACTCCTACGACACCGTGTGCCACGAGCATCTGGAGTACTACGCGCTGAAGCAGATCAAGTGGATGACCGACCGGCTCGGCCTGAAGATCGTGGACATCGAGTTCAACGACGTGAATGGCGGCAGCTTTTCGCTCATGGTCGCCAAACGGGACTCGCGCCATGCCGAATCGCCCCAAGTGGATTCGATCCTCGACGATGAAGCCCGCGCTGGCCTGCACACGCTGCAGCCGTTCCATGACTTCGCCAAGAACGTAGCCGCCAGCCGGGCGACGCTGCGCGCCTTCCTCGACGAATCGAAGCGTTACGGCAAGACGGTCTGCGCGCTCGGTGCGTCGACCAAGGGCAACGTCCTGCTCCAGTACTGCAATATCACCGAAAAGGATGTCGCGCGGGTCGGCGAAGTGAACCCGGACAAGTTCGAAGCGTTCACGCCCGGCAGCCTGCTGCCCATCGTTTCCGAAGAGGCCGTGCTGGCCATGCAGCCGGACTACCTGTTGGTGCTGCCGTGGCACTTCCGGGGCTTTTTCGTGGAGCATCCACGCTACTTCGGGCACAACCTGATCTTCCCGCTGCCGCAACTCGAGGTGGTGCGCACCACGGAGCCTGCAGCGGCCGAGCGAACCCAAACCACGCGCGCTCACACAGAAGAAGCGCGCTTGTAAGCGGCCGGCTCGTGGTGCTTTCGTCTTCCCGGGAGCTCCCGGCGGTTGCCGTTTTCGTCTGCAGTAGCGACAACCGCCTCGACATCCTCGATCGCACGCTCCCCTCGGTTCAGAAGTTCTGGCCCGAGTGCCGGTATCCAATCTATGTCGGGCTGAACTCCTTTCATCGCACACTGCCGGTTGGCACGCCGTTGATCGCCGCGCCCTCCGAATGGCGTCGCGAGTTTGGACAGCAGCTGAGGCAGATCGACCCTGACTTCGTAATCGTCCTGCTGGATGACTTCCTGATCCAGGCGCCAGTGAACGATGCGCGTCTTGCGCATCTGTGCGAGATGGCGGTTCGCATGAATCTCGACTACCTGCGACTCGTTCCTCTCGGACGATCCTTGCTCGCTCGGGCCACGGGTCGGCAACCGGTAGAAGCCGGTCCGGGAATCCAACGGGTCCGCGAATGCCATCCGTTCTATTCAGCGCTGCAGATTGCGATCTGGCGCAAGCGCCATCTGCTGACCATGCTCGAGCAGCCACTGAGCATCTGGGAGTTCGAACGGCAATGCATCCGCGACGCGAGTCATTGTGCGATCAAGGACAACCCGCCGATCGCATATCGTCACCTGGTCGAGAAAGGCCGCTGGCTGCCCTACGCGGGCTCGCTGCTGCGCCGTGCGGGATTTGCACCGGAGCTCGGTGATCGTCCTGCCTGGCCTGCAACTCGCTACGGCCAACTGTTCTTGGATCAGCTGCGCTGGGTCGTGCTCGGCTATGCCACGTGCTGAGCGATGACGTCCGCGTCCACCATCATTCTGACGAGTTGTTCGAACGAAACGGATGGCTGCCATCCGAGCTCGCGACGGGCTTTGCTCGCGTCTCCCACGAACGGCACCGATTCGGGCGCTCTTCGGGCTCGCGGATCTGTTTGCACATACGCCCGGTAGTCGAGCCCCACGTGCCCGAACGCCAGGTCGCAAAATTCCCTAACCGAATGGCTGACGCCAGTAGCCACGACATAGTCATCTGCCACCTCCGCCTGCAACATCTGCCACATGGCTCGAACGTAATCTCCGGCGAAACCCCAGTCGCGGGTGACATCGAGATCGCCCAGAGGCAACGACCGACTTTGCCCGGCACGAATCCTTGCAACCCCCATCGTGATCTTGCGCGTCACGAACTCCGGGCCGCGGCGCGGACTCTCGTGATTGAACAGGATCGCCGAGCATCCAAACACGCCGAAGTTCTCGCGATAGGTGCCCACCATCCCGTGAGCGAACAGCTTCGCGACACCATAAGGATTCCTGGGGCGAAACGGCGTCAGCTCGTGCTGGGGAGATTGAGTGACCGCGCCGAACATCTCGCTGCTGGAGGCCTGGCAGAAACGAATGCCCGGATCGACGGCGCGAATTGCTTCGAGCAGCCGGACCACGGCAAGCCCGTTGTACTCGGCGGTCAGCGTCGGATCGCTGAGCAGCTGACTGCTCGATGCCCGGGCCGCGAAGTTATAAACCTCGCTGGGTCGATACTCTGCGAGAACGCGCCGTAGCAGCGCATCGTCCACCAGGCTGCCACGGACGATCTCGAGTTGGCTGCGAATGTGCTGGATGCGACCCAGTCGCTCGCCCGCATCCTCGCGTATCAGCCCGATGACCTCATAACCTTGCGCGAGCAACAGCTCCGCAAGATAGGAGCCGTCCTGCCCGTTGACGCCGGTGACGAGTGCTCTGCGCATGCGCTACGGCATCAAGAGGCGATGCGCGATCCGAACACCGCCGGGAAGCCGTGCGGCTTCAGCAACTCCTCACACTGCGCTTCCTTCAGATCCTCCTGCACCATCTCCGCCACGAGATCGGCGAAGCTCGTCTTCGGCGTCCATCCCAGCTTTGCCCGCGCCCTGGCAGAGTCGCCGAGCAGCGTCTCGACTTCAGTCGGACGAAAGTATCTCGGATCCACCGCCACGATACAGTTGCCGTTGCGGTCGTAGCCCTTCTCATCGACGCCTGCACCCGACCAGCGAATCTTCAATCCCAAATTGTCCGCAGCCGATTCGATGAATTCGCGCACGCTGCGTTGCTCGCCGGTGGCCACGACGTAATCCTCAGCTGTCGACTGCTGCAGCATCAACCACGCCGCTTCCATGTAGTCACGCGCATGCCCCCAGTCTCGCAGAGCGTTCAGATTGCCCAGATAGAGACAGTCCTGCAGGCCACACTTGATTCGTGCCAGCGCGCGCGTGATCTTTCGCGTGACAAACGTTTCACCCCGATTCGGCGATTCGTGGTTGAACAGAATGCCGTTGCAGGCATACATGCCATAGGCTTCACGATAGTTGATGGTGATCCAGTACGCGTACAGTTTCGCCGCGGCATAGGGCGAACGCGGATAGAACGGCGTCGTCTCCTTCTGCGGGATCTCCTGCACGAGACCGAACAGCTCGGACGTCGATGCCTGATAAAAGTGCACGTGCTTCTCCATTCCCAGAATCCGCACGGCCTCCAGGATGCGCAACGTCCCCAGCGCATCGGAATTGGCGGTGTACTCCGGCTCTTCGAATGAAACCGCAACATGGCTTTGCGCGGCCAGGTTGTAGATCTCGTCAGGCTGGGTCTTCTGGATGACGCGCATGAGGCTGCTGCTGTCCGTCATATCGCCGTAGTGCAGATGCAATCGCGCGTTGGGCTCGTGGGCATCCATGTACAGATGATCGATGCGACGAGTATTGAACAAGGACGTTCGACGACGGATGCCGTGAACGATGTAACCCTTCTTCAAAAGAAACTCGGCGAGATAGGCGCCGTCCTGACCGGTAATCCCTGTGATCAAGGCAGACTTTTGTTTCATGAGCAGGTGGCCTTCCTTGCGAGATCCCTGGATTCTGCCCGAGCGGCGCACCTGCAGTCCGTTCGCACGCGCCGCCGCTCTGCTCGCCCGCTACTCCCAATCGTAAAGCGTGGCCATCGCTAGCTGCGTCGAGCCGCGGCCGCAAGCGCATGTTTTCGTATCGATCATTGGAGTTTTGTACGCGCCTGACGCTAACGCTCGCACTTCTCGACGGGCAGCGTGAGATCGACCTCGTCTTGCGGTTTACCCGTGGCGAACTCGATCACTTTCGATACTTCATCGGCTGCCGCGCTCGGATCCGAGGGCGCGCCGTGGGTGGCTCTCAACATCTGCTCGAGATTCACCAGCTCCAGAATCTCGCGGATGTGGTCCGGGGATCGCTTCAACCAATGGATATAGGCGAGTTTCTCTGCATCGCTCATCTCGCCGGCGCGAATGAGAACGAGCCAGTCAGCAGCTTCCTCGCTGATCGAGGTGGGCTCATCGTCTTGGGGACGGTCAGACATCCGTCTTCCTCGCGAACGCGTCAAGGTGCGACGGAGTTTTCATGGATTCCAGCCGCGACCGCTGGGAAATCCGCTCCCCCGGATCTCCTGCCCCCCGCAAGCTAGACCGGGCCATGATTGTGCATGGCCCTTGATGTGGCCTGAGCGTAGCTACCCAGCCTTCCGGCGCATTGGCATTGCGTCGAGGTCTGGCGAGCCCAGATCGGCACGCAACTCGGCATAGGCACGGGCGATATCCCTTCGCACGACACGCGGTGTCAACTTGAGCTTGGCGGCGATCTGTTTATACGTCAGATCCTCCCTGATGTGCAGTAGCAGTACCTGCCGTTGTCTCGGCGGCAGCCGGCTCACCGCTCGACGGACGTGCACGTTGATCAGATCGTGCTCGACCGAGCTCTCCGGCTCGGCTTCCGGCTCGATCTGCAAATCCGAGAGCCAGACGTCATCGTGCGGCAGGCTGTTGCGCGCCCGTTCCCGCCATTCATTGACTACGTTGGTTGCGATCCGGAACAAATAACTCTGCGGATATTCAACGACCGCATCGTCGCTATAACGCAGCAGCCGAAGAAAGACCTCCTGGGCCACATCGTCGAGATCTGCCGATTGCATCGATGAGCGGCTGGACAACCAGCGCTTCATCGCGCCCCGCCACGACTCGAACCAAAGGGTCAAGCGTTCGTTGCGGCTTTTGGTATCGATCGTAATGACTTCCGTGCCTTCCCCTTGCGCCGTGCTCTGCTCCGTCGGGCAAGGCTCGGGAACGGCGCTCACGAGAGCCGCACCACAGTGTCCACATCTTTCAGGAAACGTCGACTGATCAACCAATGTGATTTTGTGAGCATGACCTTATCCCCTAGGACATTCACTTAGTTGTGGGCAGGGCTGTCTTTCCCCGGACGGGTAGTCCCAATAGATACGGGGTCCGTCTATTTCTCTATGTCGGCAGGATCGGCAAAAAGTCGGTAGCAGTTCTGTAACATTTTCGCCAAGCAAGCTTCACATGCAGGGCGTCGATACGCAGTTGCTGCACTGCTTAGTTGTTGTCTGCTCAACGTAAACATCGTTGAGCTTCATCCGTAGAACAGTGATGCAGAATGACCACCGTAGCTCCTGAGTCAGCACCCTTCGCCTTCGATGCCTCGTCATTCCGGATCTATGACAAGCAGCTGCACCGATATCTGTCGCGCCGTTTGACGCAACGTCAGGACGCGGAAGACCTGGCTCAGGAAGTCTATTTGCGCTTGCTACGATTGGATGCGGCGAAGCGGGTGCACAAACCGGTCGCGTATATTTTTGGAATCGCCTCCCACGTCGTCGCCGACTTCAAGAGCGACACCCGGCAAGGACATGAGCCACTGGAAGATCGTGACGAACCCGACGACCGCGCAAGCTCGCCGGATGACCTGGCCGATCGATTGAACCTCCAGCAGCAGCTCGAGCGCGCCTTCGCTCGCCTGCCACTGACGCACGCAAGAGTGCTGATCGCCCATAAGCACCGCGGCCTTTCCTATGAAGAGGTTGCCGTGGAACTCGGACTCAGTGTTCACACCGTCGAGAAATACGTCACCCAGGCCAAGGCCTTGATCAGAACCATGACCTGGGAACGCTAGCCTCAGTACATCGCATCGTGATCGGCGCCGCTGGCATGGGCCGCGGATTGCCCGATTTCAATGAAGTCCTCGCTCGAAACGGCATGGCCGCCCAGACCGATCGGCATCATGTGTGACAACGCATCCAGCTTGAACAGGTCGGGCTGGCGTTTGCGATACGATGTGATTGTCTTCGAGAGCGTCGAAGACACACGCCCGAGATAACGCGAGATCTCCGCCAGCGTGGCGATACCACGCACCGTCGTGTGCCATGCGATCACCGCACGAGCGAGCGCCAGCCGGCGCAATCGCGACTTCGAAAGCACATCCTCGCGAGTCACGTCCAGCATCCGACAGACATCGTGAATGATCTGATCCGGCGTCATCCGCGTCGCTCGCTTGGGGCGGTGACCCGCGGCTTCGGCCAGCTCAGGCCCACCGAGAATGCCCGGTGTTTTCGGCATGCCCCTCTCCACCAGCTTCACGGTCTCCGCGCTCGGCGCCTGAGCCATCAACGTCTGGTAGGCCTGCGCCTGCTCGTCGCGTTTCCCAAGCAAGCGCCGCGTAGTACCGCAGTGAAGCCAGGGCACTTCGCGCGCATTGGCGTATGCATGATGACTGGAATAGGCGAACTCCTCCGGGCGATCCGCCAGCCCCTTGAGCACTGGCACATAGTGGATGTAGTGCACCAGGGTGGAGAGATACGCCTTCGGATCGATGATCACGGAGTCATAGCGAACTTGAAACAAATGACCCCGCTCACCGAGCTTGCGCTGAATGCCGCGCGCATAGCGGCTTTTCACCCACTGCATGAAATGCCCAAGTGAGATCTCATCGATCTGCACAGCCAGATATATGGCCTCGGTGGTCCAGCAGTACGCATGCAGCCGCGCACCCGTGCTGCGCAACGCCGCCTGTAAGACCGATTCGAACAGCTCGTAATCCTCCGCATGAGAAAATATCGGGCGCTGTTTGGTGCCGCGCTGGACGACATGATAAGTGCCTCCAGGAATGTGGATCCGTCGGCGATATGACATTGTTTACTCTCCGTTCAGAAGCAGAACCTACCCTGTCGCTGCCATCATCTTTCTTGTTGGGATCGGACGCGGAGCTTCCATCGCCGCTGCTTCCATTGATATGACATCAGCCAAGAGCCACTAACGGCGGGCGTTGTCTCCAAGTCTCACAGCAAGGTTATTTGCTTTTACTCCGACCGCCGCGAGAGCGTTCGATACTGAGCGACGACCAACGACCCGCATCCGCTCCATCGCAACGTGAACTATCGATCGATTCGCAAGCAAACAATCGAACGTCTGCGGATGTGGATGTCGGGGAGCGACACGGCGCGCGCGGAAAACTCGCCGTCAGTAACTTTCTTTGCGGACTGGAGCCTGCACGATGCGCGCTGGCTGACACGACGTGTCGTACGTGAATCGAACCCGTGCTCGATTGTTCGAGATGATCTCGATCGAACAGATCTGGTCGAGCATGCAGCCGATCATGCATTCGACGCCGTGAAGCGCGGCACTGTCGGCCGCCCGCACCTTCGATCCGCCTACAGATCGAATACCGCTTGACCCGAGGGCAATGTGAACACTACTGCAGATAGCTCACAATGAGTCGCGTCGCCTCATCAATGAGCGCTTTGACGGCAGCGTCGTCGGACAGCATTGCAGGATTGTGCAGCACCGCCGAGTGCGTCAGCGCTTCGATCGTCGTTACGCAGATGAAAGATGCAAGATCCAGGTCGACCTCACGCACTTCATCGCGATGGCGCTCCAGGTAGCGACTGAACGAAGTGAAGTTCTCGCGGCTGAACGTTTCCACCTTCTCGAGTCTTCCTGTCCTCGGAATCTGTTCCGCCAGCACGCGGTGAAGCTTCGGATCAATGCGATGCGCGTCTATCGCGGCAGCGACGAGCGTGCGGACCGCTTGCTCGATAGGTTGAGCCGATGCCTTCGCCAGCGCGCCTCGCACGACCCGGCCGAGTTCCTCGCGGTGTCGGTCGATCACCGCGGCAACGAGCGCGTCCTTGCTGGGGAAATATTGATAAAGCGAGCCGACGCTCACACCGGCCTGCTCAGCGATGCGATTGGTGCTCGCTCGATCGAAGCCTTCTCGGACCAGAATGCGAGCGGTTGCTTCGACAAGGGCGTCGACCGTGGCCCGCGATCGCTCCTGAGAGGCATGTTTGCGGGGCTGCGTGAGTGGTTTGCGCGCCATGCTTCGCGCTCCGAATGCGAGTGTGAATACGAGCGATCACTCGTATTCTGCATGCCCGGACCGGAAGCGCAATGGAGGATAGAGCATGACGGCAACGCCCTACTCGCAACTCGTAGAAATGAAGCGCTGGGCCGATCGCGGCCTCTACTCTGCGGTGCTTCAGAATTTCGAGCGGCTGAACACGCAAGAGAGCTCGATCATGCTGCGCATTCTCGACCACATCCATACGGTGGACCGCATCTTTCAGCATCACCTGCAAGGAATGCCACACACATTCCGTGCAGCTCGCTCTGAGACTCTGCCGCAGCTCGATGCGCTCGCCAGGAGCGCAGGCGAAGTGGACGATTGGTACGCTGCATACGTTGCTGGCCTGACCCACAGTGACTTCGACCAACCGATCGACTTCGTGTTCACGAGCGGCAAGCCGGCGCGTATGAAGCGCAGTGAAATCATTCTTCACGTCTGCCTGCACGGCACGTATCACCGTGGCAACGCTGGCGCCGTGCTTCAGCTGAAGGGACTGACTCCCAGCCGCGACTCGATCACGGACTATCTCGAAGACACGAGCAGACACCCGGCGGCAGATTGAAGCCCAAGCAAGCCACTAGCGAACCTCCAACGGGAAGCCATTTATGGAGATCGCACGCATTCTGCGATCGACGCCAAGCAGAGGTGGCGAAATGCTACGCGCCCAATCCGCGCAGACTGGTTAGAACGCTTTCGAGCTTGGCGAATGTGCTTCGCCAACCGATCTCGTAATCGTGACTGGAAGCGTGCACCAGACCTGCGTGCTCAAAGTGCATGGTCGTGCCCGCGCTCTCGGGCACGAGTGAAACGGTGACCTCCGACTCGATGCCCGGCTCACTCTTCCACCCCCAGCTGAATTTCAACAATCGATCCGGCTCGATTCGAGAATAGACACCGTGGGCGGTATGCTGCGTACCGTCGCTGTCCGCGAAGGTGACCTCAAAGCTTCCTCCGGGACACACATCCAGCCGGGCGTCGAGCACCGTGCCCTTCGGATCGGAGCCGAACCACCGGCCGACGGCATGAGGCGTCGTCCAGGCGGCCCACACCAGGGCAGGCGGCGCTGCAAACGTCCAGGCGATCCGAACTGATGTTTGCTTCATTTGCGGCATTCATTCCGTCGCTATCGAATGGAACGTACCGATCGCGGATCGATTCGTCTACGAACGCAAAGATATGAGCATGCACGAAGCGCGCATGCGGAAACTGGAGGAGGAAAAACTCGCACTTGAGGATCAAATGGAGCGACGAAGCGGGAGAAGCCGCGGAGTTTTGACGACGCACTTGGAACCGCCGTCGGATTCTTCATAACCCGTTGTAAGTTATGAGAATCCGAAAGCATCCCAGACAAGCGTTGGCGCGCCAGGCTGGCATTTGCCGAACGCGTGGGCTACTCGCGTTCCGAGGGGTTTGGCACCCCTACTTTCTCTCTACCGATCCTGTGATCGGGATCAACCACCGACGCCTCACTGAGATGGCGTCCCCACGGGGATTCGAACCCCGGTTACTACCGTGAAAGGGTAATGTCCTAGGCCTCTAGACGATGGGGACGTTGATGAGACGTCGGGGCTTGGTGGAGCTAGCCGGGATCGAACCGGCGACCTCTTGCATGCCATGCAAGCGCTCTCCCAGCTGAGCTATAGCCCCACGCGAGAGGCGCGCAATGTAGGGAAGCGGCACGTGACTGTCAAGAAGACTTCGTCGATTTCATGAATGCGCCCCGCATATGGCGGTATTCGGGGCAGTTCGAGATCGCCTCACCCCTGCCCGCGCGCATATGCCAGGGCTCGCTCCAGGCGCGCGAGCGTGACTTCGCGCCCCAGCACCTCGAGCGTGACATCGATCGGCGGCGACACGGTGCCGCCCGACACGGCCACGCGAATCGGCTGTGCGACCTTGCCCATGCCGACGCTCAGCTCGGCCGCGGTTTGGTTGACGACATCGTGCAACGCCGGGGCCGCCCAGTCAGTCAGCGCTGACAACTTCTGCAGCACCGCGCTCAGAGGCCCCACGGCCTCGGCGGTGAGGTTCTTCTTCGCAGCCTTCTCGTCGTAGCTCGTCACGTCCTCGAAGAAGAATCGGCTGTTCTGCGCCATCTCCTTCAGCGTCTTCGCCCGCTCCTGCTGAGACTTGGCAACGGCCGCGAGCTTGCGGTCGTCCGTGACATTCACGCCGAGCGCTTCGAGCTGCGGCTTGAGGTACTTCGCAACGTGCTCGGGCGTCGAGCGCATGATGTGCTGCTGGTTCAACCAGAGCAGCTTGTCCGGATTGAACGCGGACGCGGACTTGTTCACATCCTTGATGTCGAACAGCTGAGTCATCTCCTCCATCGAGAAGACTTCCTGATCGCCGTGCGACCAGCCGAGGCGCACCAGATAATTGAGCAGCGCCTCCGGCAGGAAGCCCTCTTCGCGATACTGCAGGACGCTGACAGCGCCGTGACGCTTCGAGAGCTTCGCGCCGTCCTGACCCAGGATCATCGGCACGTGCGCGTACACCGGAACGGCCGCACCGAGCGCCTTGAGCATGTTGATCTGGCGCGGCGTGTTGTTGAGATGATCGTCACCGCGAATCACGTGGGAGCACTTCATGTCGCTGTCGTCGACCACGACGCAGAAGTTGTACGTCGGCGTGCCGTCGGAACGCGCGATGATCAAATCGTCGAGCTCCATGTTGTCGAACACGACGTTGCCGTGAATCACGTCTTCGACGACCACACTGCCTTCGATGGGATTCTTGAAGCGCACGACTGGCGAAATGCCGGGCCGCGGCTCGGTGCGATTCCGGCAGGTGCCGTCATAGCGCGGCTTCTGCTTGGCTTCCTGCTGGCGGGCGCGCATCGCGTCCAACTCTTCTTTCGAGCAGTAGCAGTGGTAGGCGTGACCGGCCTTCAGGAACTCGCCGATGACTTCGCGATACCGATCCATGCGGCGCGTCTGGTAGAACGGACCTTCGTCGGCATTCAGACCGAGCCATTGCATGCCGTCGAGAATGACCTGGGTCGCCTCGTCCGTGGAGCGCTCGCGGTCCGTATCTTCGACGCGCAGGATGAATGTGCCGCCATGGCGCCGCGCATACAGCCAGGAGAACAACGCCGTGCGCACGCCGCCGATATGCAGCATGCCGGTGGGACTGGGGGCGAAACGAGTACGGATGGCCATGGCGCCTTAGCGGCCATGGCGCCGGGATTCCATCCGAATCGTTAGGAGTGGTGGGCGGTACAGGGATTGAACCTGTGACCCCTGCCGTGTGAAAGCAGTGCTCTACCGCTGAGCTAACCGCCCGATGCCGGCCCCACGAACCGTCATATGGTTTGAAGGGGCGCGTAGTTTAGGGATGACGATGGGCGCGGTCAAATCAATCGCGTGTCTAGGTCACGTGCACCGGCGGCGGCCGGTTCAGCATCACCCAGTACAGCCCCAGACTGCTGACCGCCTCGACAAAGGCGCCGAACTCGACCGGCTTGCGGACGTAGCTGTTGGCGCCCAGGTTGTAGCTGGCGATCACGTCGGCGTCCTGGCTGGAGGACGTGAGTACGACCACCGGCAGATTGCGGGTGCGCTCATCGGCACGCAGCCGCTTCAGCACGCCGAGTCCATCGAGCTTCGGCAACTTCAGATCCAGCAGAATCACCGTGGGAGCATTCATCACATCGCGGCTGGCGTACTGCCCGGTCGCGAACAGGTACTCGATGGCTTCCACGCCGTCGCGGACCACCACGACCTCGTGCGCCAGATTGTTCTTGCGCAGGCTGAGCAGCGTCAGTTCCTCGTCGTCCGGGTTGTCCTCGACCAGCAGGATGTAGCGCTCGCTCATTACTGCCCCTTGGCAATGCTGAAGTAAATCGTCGCCCCTCGATCGACAGCCGCGTCCGCCCAGATACGCCCGCCGTGCCGCTGCACGATGCGCTGGACCGTGGCGAGGCCCACTCCCGTGCCGGGGAACTCATCGGCCGCGTGTAAACGTTGGAACACCCCAAACAGGTTCGTCGCGTACCGCGGATCGAACCCCACGCCGTTGTCCTGCACGAAGAACGTCCTCTCGTTATCGTTCCCGGCAACGCCATCGGCCGCAAGCTCACCGAAGCGCAGTTCCGCGACCGGCCGGCCGGCGGTGAACTTCCAGGCGTTCTCGAACAGATTCTCCAGCGCGATCTCCAGCAGCCCGGCGTCGCCTGCCACGATGAGTTGCGGCTCGATGACGATCGCTGCGGCCCGCTCCGGGGACGCCTCGCGCAGCCGGGTCACGGCCGTGCGCGCCAACTCCGACAGATCTACCTGCTGCCGCCTGATTTCCACCCGCGTGACGCGGCCCAGCTCCAGCAGGTCATCGATCAGGTTCGACATTCTTTGCGTACCGGCCAGTACGCGATCGATGTAACGGCGGCCGTCCGCATCGATCGTCTCGTAATGCCGGTCTCGCAGCAAGCCGGTAAACCCCGCTATGGCGCGTAACGGGCCCCGCAGGTCATGCGACACTGAATAGCTGAAAGCCTCCAGCTCTTTATTGGACTCCTGTAGCTCCGCCGTCCGTTTTCTCACTCGCTCTTCGAGCTCGGCATACAGATGGGCATTCTCCAGGCCAACCGCTGCCAGATCGGCGAGCTGGCTCAGCACGCGCTCGTCGTTCGGCGCGAACTCCCCATTTTGCTTATCTGCCACGCACAACACGCCGATGCGTCGGCCCGATGCCGCTGCGAGCGACACAGTGATACAGCCGCAGGCCTGCCATTGCGTGCCCGGGGCCATCGCCGGATTGAGCGTGGATCGCTCGATCCGGATCACCTGTCGGATGCTCGATCCCGACAGCGCCCCCTCGCCTTCCGATAACATCGAACCGGGTAGCACCGAAGTATATTTTTCCGAATGTGATGTCTTGCAACACTCGACCCTTCGGTCATCGGTGCTCTTCAACACACTCACGGCGACGTGCGCACCCACCAGATCGCGCGCAATATCTGTAATCACCTGCAACAGCTCAGCCACTGTGAGGACTGAATTGACCTTGCGCGCCGCAGCCGCGAGCGAGGCCAGCTGAGTGAGATAGCGCTGCCGTTCCTGATCGGCCTCGGTGCGCTCGGTCACGTCCTGCATCGTGCCGATGATGTGAGTCGCGTGACCCGACTCGTCGCAGACCACGCGGCGCTCGGCATGCACGTAACGAATCGATCCATCCGGATGTCGCACGCGAAATTGCAGTCCTCCGGATCCTTCACCTCGATTCGCCTCGCTGTAGGCGGCGATCAGTGCGGGCCGGTCTGCTTCGAGCACCACAGCGAGAAATGCCTCGAGGCGCAACGCGCGTTCCCCTGAAACACCCAGGATGTCATTGGCCTCTCCATAGATGTCGAGCGTCTCGCTCGACAGATCGCGCTCCCAATAGCCGAGCCTTGCAATGCTCTGCGCCAGCTCCACGCGAGTGAGACTTTCCTTCAATTGAGATTGCGCGGTCGAATGCGCGATCGATAGCGCCACCAGACTCGCCGCCGCCTGCACCAGCACCAACTCTCGATCGGTCGGCACGTACGGGTGCGGGTAACAAACCGAGATGACAGCAAGCAAACGCGCCCGCGCTCCGAAAACCGGCGTGAACCAGCACGCTCGCAAACCGTGTTCCGAAGCGAGAGGGAGCAGTTCGCGCCACTCCGGATCGCTGGCAATATCGGCGCAGATCGCGGTCCGACCGCCGCGCAGGGCGCGGGCGCATGCACCTTGCGGCATCCCGAGCAATGTATCCTCGACAACGGAAAGAAATCGGGCGGGCAAACTCGGGCTGAATGCTGCACGCACGCGTTGACCAGACTCGTCCAGAACGGCGACGGCGCATCTGGCGTCGGCATCGAAGGCTTCCATGATGCTGCAGATCCGACGCAGAACGTCACCGAGCGGCGAGCCCCCGACGATCATCTGCAATACTTCACGTTGCGACTCGCGCAGCCGCTCGGCACGTTTGCGATTGGTGATATCTCTCGCCACGGAATACGTCGCGCCGGAACCGTGTGGGCCGGCGATCCACGTTGCGGTCCAGCTCAGCTCGACTGTGCCGCCATCCTTGCGGATGTAGCGACTTTCGAGCTCGACGATCTGCGCACCTCGGAGCACCGACTCGTGCGCCGCAAGCGTGGCTGGCAGATCGTTGGGATGAACCAGGTCGAGCAACTTCCGACCGATCAGCTCGTCTGGTGAATAGCCGAGGATTCGCGCCGATGAAGCACTCACGCGCACAAACCGTGTTTGCGCGTCCGTCATGCACATCAGGTCTTGAGACAGATCGAAGACGCGCTGCAGGTCGAGCAGCGGTGCATTCGCAATCGAATCATCGCTGGAAAGGTGCGTTGCCACCGCCGGTACTCCCTCTGGCGCGGCCCGTGCCGTTATCGTTGATGTATGGTGCAGCCGTGGAACGGGACGAGCCTACACCTCTCGTGCGCGCCTCAAGAATGCGCGAAGCCGCACTTCCCCCGCTTGTATCCGGCAGGCCGTGCGACTTCGAGCACGCTCGAAGATGAAACAGGAAGACTCGGCTAGTGCGCTTCCTCGCCGCCGATCATCTGCAGCAACTCTGCAGTGCGAGACTTCATCAGCGCCTCATCGCCGCGGCTTTCGACGTTCAAGCGAATCAACGGCTCGGTGTTGGAGGAGCGCAGGTTGAAACGCCAGTCGTCGAACTCGATCGACAGCCCATCGGTGAAATCGATGGACTTCGCGCCGGTCTCGTACTTGGCTTGAACGCAAGCGATCGTCGCTTTGGCGTCGGCCACCTTGCGATTGATCTCGCCGCTGGCGGGGAACTTCGCGATGCGCTCACCGACCAGCTGCGAGAGTGTCTTGCCGGTTTCGCTCAGCAGTTGCGCGACCAGCAACCAGGGGATCTGGCCGGTGTCGCAGTAGCCGAAGCGGCGGAAGTAATGATGCGCACTCATCTCGCCGCCATAGATGGCGTCGGCCTGACGCATCACATCTTTCATGAAGGCATGTCCCGACTTGGACATCACGGCCTTGCCGCCGAGCGATTCGACCATATCGGTCGTTGCCCACGTCAGCCGAGGATCGTGCACGATGCGCGCGCCCTGCTCCTGCTTCAGGAACACCGAGGCCAGCAAGCCGACGATGTAATAGCCCTCGATGAAGCTGCCGGTCTCATCGAACAGGAAACAACGGTCGTAATCGCCGTCCCAGGCCACGCCGCAGTCCGCCTGGTGCTGCTTGATCGCCTCGATGGTGGCGATCCGGTTCTGCTCCAGCATCGGGTTCGGCACGCCGTTCGGGAAGCTGCCATCGGGCTGGTGATTGATCTTGATGAACTGGAACGGCAGGTGCGGCTCGAGCTGATCGACGATGAGACCGGCGCCGCCATTGCCGGCGTTGACCACGATCTTCAGCGGCTTGAGCTTGGAGCGATCCAGATACGAGAGCAGGTGCTCGATATATTTCTTGCCGATATCGAGCGTGTGACGCGTGCCCGGCCGGACCGGCGCCCTATAGTCGTTCGCCTCCGCGATGCGCTGGATGTCCTTCAGGCCGGTATCGCCACTGATGGGCCGCGATTGTTCGCGCACGAACTTCATGCCGTTGTAATCCGGCGGGTTGTGACTCGCGGTCACCATGATGCCGCCGTCCATGCCTTCACTGAAGGTCGCGAAGTACACGACCTCCGTGCCGCACAGCCCGATGTCGTAGACATCTACGCCCGAATCGAGCAGACCCTTGGTCAGCGCCTCGCACAGCTCTTCGCTGGACTTGCGAATGTCGCGCCCGACGATGACCCGCTTGGGCTTCAAGAATTCCGCATATGCCCGCCCGATGCGATAGGCCACCTCCGGGTTGAGCTCGCTCGGGATCCGGCCGCGATAGTCATAGGCCTTGAAGCCGACGATGGCGGAAGACGGGTTGGACATGCGCTGCGTTCCTTATCTGTATCTTGAAGCGTTCTGAAAGGGCCGATTCCGACGGTCAGCTCGAGGCCCGCGATTGGACCAGTGGGCTATTTCTCGCCTTCGCGCCCGTAGCGATCCTCGAAGCGGACGATGTCGTCCTCGCCCAGGTAGCCGCCCGACTGCACCTCGATGATGTGCAGCGGGATCTTGCCCGGGTTCTCGATGCGATGCTTGACGCCCAGCGGGATGTAAGTCGACTGATTCTCCTCCAGCAGGAAGATCTCATCGCCTCGAGTGATCCGCGCCGTGCCCGACACCACGATCCAGTGCTCGGCGCGATGGTGATGCAGCTGCAACGACAGCGTCGCACCCGGTTTCACCGACAGGCGCTTGACCTGGAAGCGCTGGCCGTGGTCGATGCTGTCGTAGCTGCCCCACGGGCGAAACACTTCGCGATGCAAGGAAGTTTCGTAACGGCCCTGCTTCTTCAGCTGATTGACCAGCTCCTTCACGTCCTGCACCCGATTCTTCGGCGCCACCAGCACCGCATCCTTGGTCTCGACCACGACGTGATCCTGCAGTCCGACCGCCGCCACGAGCCGGCTGGTGGAATGCAGATAGTTGCCATGCGAATCGGCGGTCAACACATCGCCCAGCGTCACGTTGCCTTCGCCATCGGCCGGAATCGCCTCGTGCAGCGCCGACCACGAGCCCACATCGCTCCAACCGGCATCCAGCGGCACGACGACGCCGAGCTTGGTCTTCTCCATCACCGCGTAGTCGAACGAATCGCTCGGACAGGCGCCGAACTCCTTGGTCGGCAGCCGGGTGAAGTCCAGGTCGCGTTTGGCGGCGGTCACGGACTGAGCGCACGCCTCATAGATCTTCGGCGCCAGCTCGCGCAACTCGTTGAGCACCGCCGAGGCACGGAACAGGAACATGCCGCTGTTCCAGAAATATTCCTTCGACTCCACGTAAGACTGCGCCGTGGCGAGGTCGGGCTTTTCGACGAAGCGATCGATTCCATACGCCGGGCCGGCGCCGTTCATCCGCTTGATATAGCCATAGCCGGTCTCCGGCTTGTTCGGCACGACGCCGAAGGTGACGAGCTTGCCCTCGGACGCCGCCTTCCGGCCGATCTCCAGCGCCGCGCGGAACGCCTTCACATCGCGAATCACGTGATCGGCGGGCAGGATCAGCAGCAGCGGATCGTTTTCATTGCCTTTGGGCAGATCGGACACGGCCGCCATCGCCGCAACGGCCACGGCAGGCGCGGTGTTGCGACCGACCGGCTCGAGCACGATGGCCTGCGGCTTGATGCCCGCTTCGAGGATCTGCTCGGCCACCAGGAAGCGATGACTCTCATTGCACACCACGACCGGCGAGCCCAACCCGTCGACTCCAGCCACTCGCGCCAGCGTCTCCTGCAGCATGGTGCCCTTGCCGACCAGCGGCAGCAGCTGCTTCGGATACAACTCGCGCGAAAGCGGCCACAGGCGAGTGCCCGAGCCGCCGGAGAGAATCACGGGAATCAACATACGCTGTCACCTCGCCCAATGGCGTAGTACTTCAATCCAAATCGTTTCACAAAGGCCGGATCGTAAAGGTTACGGCCGTCGAAAATCACTTTCCTGCCCAGCTGCGCGGCGATCAGCTCGAAATCGGGGCTGCGGAACTCCTGCCACTCGGTCGCGATCGCGAGCGCATCGGCGCCTTGCAAGGCCTCGTTGGCCGACTTCACCAGTTCCAGATCCTGCCGGTCCCCATAGATGCGATGCACCTCTTCGTGCGCCACCGGATCGTAGGCCCGCACTTTCGCGCCGGCGGCCCACAAGGATTCCAGCAGCGTGCGACTGGGCGCCTCTCGCATGTCATCGGTATTGGGCTTGAACGCCAGGCCCCACAGGGCGATCGTCTTGCCGGCCAGATCCCCGTTGAACACGGCGTTCATCTTCTCGAACAGCACCGCCTTCTGACGCTTGTTCACCGCCTCGACCGCGTTCAGCAACGCTGCATCGAACTGGTGGTCGGCAGCGCTCCGCGACAACGCCTGCACGTCCTTCGGGAAGCAGGAGCCGCCATAGCCCATGCCCGGGTAGATGAAGTGGTAGCCGATGCGCGGGTCGGAGCCGATGCCCAGACGCACCTTTTCGATGTCGGCGCCCATGCGCTCGGCCAGGTTCGCAAGCTCGTTCATGAAGCTGATCTTGGTCGCCAGCATGGCGTTGGCAGCGTACTTGGTCAGCTCCGAGGAACGCACGTCCATCACGATCATACGGTCGCGGTTGCGCGTGAACGGATCGTAGAGCGCCTTCAGCAACTCGGCCGTGCGTGGATTGTCGGTGCCCACCACGATGCGATCCGGCTTCATGAAGTCATTGATTGCCGCGCCCTCTTTGAGGAATTCCGGGTTCGACACCACATCGAACTCGGCCTGCGCCCCGCGCGCCTGCAGGGTCGAGTCGATCTTGGCCTTGACCTTGTCGGCCGTGCCCACTGGCACCGTGGACTTGGTAACCACGACGCGATACTCACCGATGTTTCTGCCGATCGTTTCGGCGACCGCCAGCACGTACTTCAGATCGGCCGAGCCGTCTTCATCCGGCGGCGTTCCGACCGCGATGAACTGAAACAGACCGTGATTGACGCCTTCGACGGCGTCGGTAGTGAAATTCAGGCGCCCGGCAGCCAGATTCTTTCGCAGCAACTCGTCCAGGCCGGGCTCATAGATCGGAGACTCGCCGCGCTTGAGCATCTCGACCTTGCGCTCGTCGACATCGACGCACAGCACGTTGTTGCCGACCTCGGCCAGACAGGCGCCCGTCACCAGGCCCACATAACCGGAGCCGAAAATGGTCAATCGCATGGGGATAACTCGCTGGACTTAAAAGAAAAATCGTCGTCCAGCTTAGCGGACGCGGCGGGTGCGGTAAAGAAGTCGGCGGGCGCGGACAACGCCTCGAAAAATGTGCCACAACTTGAAAATATTTCAGCTGCTGCGAGGGAGAAATGCTCGATTTGTCGCTTTAACTATTAGGAACAGCAGCTTTTGCCACGGACGGCAACAGCTGTCCAAGGAAGCGCGGGTCGTGCAGGGATGCACGCAGCGGCTGGAACCCGACAGGAAGTCGGCAACCGGCTCGCAACTGCTACGGAGTCAGCAGGCCCGCAACTCTTCCTGAAGTCGCCATCGCGCTGCTCCCACGGCTCGAGAAACGACACGCACAGGGAAAGTGATCGAAATAAGAACAGGACGCAGGACCGGGTGCATACGCCACTTTGCGCCAGGGAGGCCAGGCGAGCGTGTCACGCCACTCGACTCGGCCGCCGCGAGTCGCCGCCCACAGCGGCTCGCGGCGCCATTCGACTCGACGCCTCCGACTGAATCTCCGCCGTCTCACACCGATATTGCCGCGTCTGAAAGAAGACGCGGAGCACGTCCTGTGCTCCGCGGATTTGAGGAAAGTCCGGCGGGTGGGGGGCACCGGACTGCGGACAGTCCCTGTCCTCGCGTGCATGATGCGATTTCAGGAAACGCCAGATCACCCGATTGATTCGGTCTTTCGCCAGATATTGCTCGTAGCGGGACGCAGGTCGCGTGCTAGCGGCGGTACGCGCCGCTCAACACATCGCGCCACCAGGACTCGTGCGTGAGATACCAGTCGACGGTCCTCTCGATACCGCTCTCGAACGTTTCCTTCGGTTTGAAACCCAGCTCGCGCTCGATCTTGCTGGCGTCGATCGCGTAGCGCCAATCGTGACCGAGCCGGTCGGTCACGTAGGTGATCAAGCTCTCGACGCTCTGTCCGGACGCGGCGGGACACTGCGGGAAACGGGCAGCGAGCGTCGCATCGGACGCGAAGCGTCGATCCAAAATGCCGCACAGATGCCGGACGATATCGATGTTGCGCCACTCATTGCGGCCGCCGACGTTGTAGCCCTCGCCCACAACGCCGCGTTCCAGAATGGCTTCGATGGCGCGGCAATGATCCTCTACATACAACCAGTCGCGGACATTCTCGCCTCGCCCATACACCGGCAGCGGCTTGCCATCGAGCGCGTTGACCAGCATCAATGGAATGAGCTTTTCCGGGAAATGATACGGCCCGTAATTGTTCGAGCAGTTGCTGCTCGTGACCGGCAAGCCGTAAGTGTGGTGATAGGCCCGCACCAGATGATCGGAAGCCGCTTTGCTCGCCGAGTACGGCGAGTTCGGCGAGTATGCCGTCGTCTCGGTGAAGCCGGATTCGCCGGTACTCAGCGAGCCATAGACTTCGTCGGTTGAAACGTGATGAAAGCGCACGTCGCTGCGCCATTGCCCATCGCGACACCAGGCGGCGCGGGCAGCCTTCAGCAACTCGTGCGTGCCCAGCACGTTGGTGCGAATAAACTCGTCCGGACCAGTGATCGAACGATCGACATGCGATTCTGCCGCGAAGTGCACGACGCAATCGATCTGCTCCTGCTCGAACAACTGCGCGAGCAAAGCGCCATCAGTGATGTCGCCATGAACGAAACGAAACGCAGGATGAGCGCTGACGTTGGCCAGATTCGCGCGATTCCCGGCATAACTCAGCGAGTCGAGCACAACCAAGCGCCCCTCACGCGACCCTTGCAGCCAGTGATGAACGAAGTTGGCGCCAATGAAACCGGCGCCGCCCGTGACCAGCAGATTTCTCACGCTCGAAGTTCTCTCAATACTTGCCGAAGTTGAGTGCGCCAATGCACCGGTGTCAGACCGAGCGCCGCCGTGGTCGCCGTCACATCGAGCACGCTGTAGCTCGGCCGCCGGGCGGGAGTCGGATAGTCCTTCGTTCGGATAGGCTGCACGTCAACGGCTTTGCTCAGCAGCCCGAGTTGAGTCGCCTCTTCGTAGATGGCCACCGCGAGGTCATACCAACTGGCGACGCCAGCATCGGTGAAGTGAGCAATTCCCTGCAGCTTGCCTGTCGTTGCTGCGGCCCACACACATTCGGCCAGCGACTGCGCGCTCGTCGGTGCGCCAATCTGGTCCGCAACGACACGAACCACTGAACGCTCGTTGAACAGCCGCAACATCGTCAACACGAAGTTTCGGCCACTGCTCGCGTACACCCATGCGGTCCGCACGACGCTCCAATCCAACCCCGCCTGAGCAGCAATGTTCTGCTCACCTGCAAGCTTGCTGGCGCCGTAGACGCCGAGCGGATGAGTCGCATCGTCCGGTCGATAGGGTCGCCCCTGCGATCCATCGAACACAAAATCGGTGGAGACGTGCACGAAGCGGATTCCTCCCCCTGCGCATACGCCAGCGAGGCGCCCCACGGCATCGGCATTGATTGCAAAAGCCTTCTGAGGCTCCGACTCTGCCAGATCCACAGCCGTGTACGCGGAGGCATTGATCACCACGTCCGGCCGGTGCGAGCTCACCGCCTTTGCGACCGAAGATTCGCTCGTGATGTCGAG